>Ga0137463_1000454_pt1 | contig 14135 bp, 11 predicted proteins | sample EasRivERMGT800_2_FD_102333 | JGI IMG/M metagenome (GOLD analysis project Ga0137463, IMG submission 102333) | Soil microbial communities from meander-bound floodplain in the East River, Colorado, USA - East River MetaG ERMGT800_2 | ecosystem: Environmental > Terrestrial > Soil > Floodplain ...
AAATTCGCGGTCGAGCCGGCGCGCGGCGCGTCGGTGGTGACGCTCATCATCATCACCATCGGCGCATCGATTTTCCTGCGCGGGCTCGCCACTCTGGTCTGGGACAAGAAGCTGCACACGCTGCCGGCTTTCTCAGGACACAGGCCGATCGAGATCGCCGGCGCGGCGCTGCTGCCGCAGAGCCTGTGGGTGCTGGGCGTGACGCTGGCGATCGTGCTCGCGCTGTCGTGGTTCTTCGGCCGCACGCTGCTCGGCAAGGCGATCCTCGCCACCTCGCACCAGCGCCTGGCGGCGCAACTGGTCGGCATCAACGTGCGCCATGTGGTGTTCATTTCCTTCGGACTGTCGGCGGCGCTCGGCGCCGTCGCGGGGATCCTGATCGCGCCGATCACGCTGACCGCGTGGGACGTCGGCATCATGCTGGGCTTGAAGGGCTTTGCCGCCGCGGTGCTCGGCGGACTCGGCAGCGGCCCCGGCGCGGTGCTCGGCGGCCTCGTGCTCGGCATCGCCGAGACGCTCTCGGCGGGCTATCTGTCCTCGGCGTACAAAGACGTGATCGCGTTCGTGCTGATGCTCGCGGTGCTGTTCTTCATGCCGCGCGGGCTGCTCGGCGGGCGGGTCACGGAGCGGGTTTGATGATTCCATGGTTGGCTTCGGCGCGTACCGGCGGCATGATGGCGCTCGTCGCTGCGATTGCGCTGCTGCCGCTCGCTCTCAGCAACAATTATTTCTACGAGGTCGCGATCCTGGTCGGCCTGAACGCGATCGTCTGCGTCGGGCTGAACCTGCTGATCGGCTATGCCGGCCAGATCAGCCTCGGGCATGCGGGGTTCTTCGGTCTGGGCGCGTACGGCTCGGCGATCCTCACCGGGCGCTTCGGCTGGCCGCCGCTCGCGGCCTTGCCCGTCGCGACGCTCGCAGTGGCGCTGCTCGCCTACCTCATCGGACGGCCGATCCTGAGATTGCGCGGACACTATCTGGCGATGGCCACGCTCGGCATGGGCGTAATCGTGTCGATCGTCGCCGCCACGGAGGACCGCTGGACCGGAGGACCGGACGGCATGCCGGTACCGCCGCTTGCGATTCTGGGCGCGACGCTCGCCGGCGAGCGTCCCTGGTACTGGCTCGTCGGCGCGCTGCTCGCGGCCGCGGTGTGGCTCTCGCTCAATCTGATCGACTCGCCCACGGGGCGGGCGCTGCGCGCGCTCTCGGGCTCGGAAGTCGCCGCCGAGGTAGTGGGCATCGACAGCGCGCGGCAGAAGGTGCAGGTGTTCGTGATCTCCGCGGTGTTCGCCGCGATCGCGGGCGCTCTCACCGCGCATTACTCGGGTTTCATCACGCCCTCCAAAGCGACGTTCTTCCATTCGATCGAGCTGGTGACCATGGTAGTGCTGGGCGGCATGGCCTCGACCTTCGGCGCGGTGGTGGGCGCGGCGGTGCTGACCACGCTGCCGCAGTTGCTGACGGCGTTCAAGGAATACGAGATGGTCGCGCTCGGCGCGATCATGATGGGCACGATGATCTTCATGCCGAAAGGGCTGGTGCCCAGTCTCGCGCTGCTCGCCGCGTGGTGCCGGCCGGGAAGGGCGCCCGCATGAACCTGCTGAGAGTCGAGGCGCTTTCCCGGGAATTCGGCGGCGTGCGTGCCGTGGACGACTTGAGCTTCGATGTCACGCGCGGCACGGTGCACTCGATCATCGGCCCCAACGGTGCGGGCAAGACCACGCTGCTCAACCTTCTCACCGGCATCTACGCGCCTTCGGGCGGGCGCATCCTCTTCGAGGACAGCGATCTCACCGGCCGCGCGCCCTGGGAATTCGCCGTCGCCGGCGTGGCGCGCACCTTCCAGAACCTGCAGGTGTTCTTCAACATGAGCGCGCTCGAGAACGTCATGGTCGGGCGCTATCGCCGCGAGCGCTGCAGTCTCGGAGCGGCGCTGCTGCGGACCGCGGTATTGAAGCGCGCAGAACGCGCCTGCCGCGAGGAGGCAGCCGAGCTGATGCGCTTCGTCGGCCTGGGTGCGTGGCTGGACGCGCGCGCCGACGCCATGCCCTACGGGGCGCTCAAGCGCCTGGAGATCGCGCGCGCTCTGGCGACGCAGCCGCGCATGCTGCTGCTCGACGAGCCGGCTGCGGGCCTGAACCCCGCCGAAACCCTTGAGATCGTCGGGCTTATCGGCAAGCTCTCGGAGCGCGGTCACACGGTGGTGCTGGTCGAGCACAACATGCGCCTGGTGATGGGCGTGTCCGACCAGGTGCTGGTGCTCGACTACGGCCGCAAGCTCGCCGAAGGCCCGGGCGAGGAAGTGCGCCGCGATGCGCGCGTCATCGAAGCCTACCTCGGGCCCGCCGACGCCGGCGAGCCGGAAACGGTGCTGCACTGACATGCTGGAAATTCGCGCGCTCGAGGCCCGCTACGGCCGGATTCCGGCTCTGCGCGGTATCGACCTGCACGTCGGCGAAGGCCAGCTGGTGGCGCTGGTCGGCGCCAACGGCGCCGGCAAGTCGACGCTGCTGCGCGCGCTCTCCGGCGTGCAGCGCGTGAGCGCCGGGCAGGTGCTGTTCTGCGGCGAAGACATTACCCGCGCCGCGTCGGACCGGCGCGTGCGGCTGGGCATCGTGCAGGTGCCCGAAGGGCGGCTGGTGTTCGCACCGCTCTCGGTGGAGGACAACCTTCGCCTGGGCGGTTACACGCGGACTCGCGACGAAAGCGACGCCGCACTGGCGGGGGTTTTCGAAATGTTTCCGGTGCTGAAATCCAGGCGCCGCCAGCCGGCAGGCACGCTCTCCGGCGGGCAACAACAGATGCTGGCGATCGGCCGCGCCATGATGGCGCGGCCGCGGCTGCTGCTGCTCGACGAGCCGAGCATGGGGCTGGCACCGCGGCTGGTGAAAGAAATCTTTGCGACCATCCGCGCGCTCAAGGCCGCGGGGACGACGATTTTCCTGGTGGACCAGAACGCACGCGCGGCGCTGGCGGCCGCCGACCGGGGCTACGTGCTCGAGACCGGCCGCATCGTGCTCTCCGGTTCCGGCGCGCAGCTGCTCGACGACGAGCAGGTGAAGGAAGCCTATCTCGGCTTGTAGAGGGAAACTCGACATGAACGCTCCCGTAAAACTGCCGGGCAAGGTGAGGAAGACCGCGACCTATTGCTATCAGTGCGTGGCGGGCCCGGACCTGCTCACGGTCACGGTGAAGGACGGCGTTGCGACCGAAGTCGAGCCGAACTTCGCCGCGGCCGACGTGCATCCCGGCGGCGGCAAGGTGTGCGTGAAGGCCTACGGCCTGGTGCAGAAGCTCTACAACCCGAACCGCGTGCGCTCGCCCATGAAGCGCACCAATCCGAAAAAGGGCCGCCATGAAGACCCCGGCTTCGTGCCGATCTCGTGGGACGAGGCCTTCGATACCATCGCGAAGAAGCTGCTCGAGATCCGCGCCAAGGGCCTCACCGACGAGTCGGGCTACCCGCGCGTCGCGGCGAGCTTCGGCGGCGGCGGCACGCCGCAGTCCTACATGGGCACTTTCCCTGCGTTCCTCGGCGCCTGGGGTCCAGTCGACATGGGCTTCGGCTCGGGCCAGGGCGTGAAGTGCACGCACTCGGAGCATCTCTACGGCGAATTCTGGCACCGCGCGTTCACCGTTTCGCCGGATACGCCGCTCGCGGAGTACGTCATCTCCTGCGGCGCGAATACGGAAGCTTCGGGCGGCGTGGTCGGCGTGTGGCGCCACGCGGATGCGCGCATCCGCGGCATGAAGCGCGTGCAGGTCGAGCCGCATCTCTCGATCACCGGCGCCTGCTCGGCCCAGTGGGTGCCGATCAAGCCGAAGACCGATCCGGCGTTCCTCTATGCGCTGATCCACGTGATGCTGCACGAGAATCCGCGCGAGCGGCTCGATGTCCCGTTCCTGCGCGATCACACGTCTTCGCCCTATCTCGTCGGTCCGAACGGCTTCTACTTGCGCGATCGCGAGACGCGCAAGCCGCTGGTGTGGGACGCGAAGCGCGGCGAGGCGCTGCCGTTCGACGCGCCGGGCGTCGAGCCGGTGCTCCAAGGCCGTTACGCCGTCGATGCGATCGAGATCGGCGCCGACGAGGAAATCCTCGCGCAAGGCAGACTCGACGGCGAGACCGCGTTCACCAAGCTCCTCGCGCACATGAAGCCCTACGCGCCCGAGTGGGCGCAGGACATCTGCGATGTGCCGGCTGCGACCATGCGGCGCATCGCCACCGAATACCTAGCTCACGCGCACATCGGCGAGACCATCGTGATCGACGGCAAGACGCTGCCGTTCCGTCCGGTGGCGGTCGCGCTCGGCAAGACGGTGAACAACGGCTGGGGCGGGTTCGAGTGCTGCTGGGCGCGCACCTTGCTCGCGGCCCTCGTCGGCGCGCTCGAAGTCCCGGGCGGCACGCTCGGCACGACGGTGCGCCTCAACCGTCCGCTCTCCGAGCGGCACGCGAGCGTCAAGCCGGGACCCGACGGCTTCATGGCCTATCCGCTCAACCCGACCGACCGCGAGCACTGGAGTCCGAAACCGAACATCCGCAACGCCTACCGAAGTCTCGTTCCGCTCGCCGCCGACGGCCCCTGGAGCCAGGCGCTCGGGCCGACGCATTTTTCCTGGATGTTCCTCGGCGAAACGCCCCCGGGACTGCCGCGCGTGACCTATCCGGAGCTGTGGTTCGTCTATCGCACCAACCCCACGATCTCCTTCTGGGACACGAAAAAAATCGCCGAGCGCATGGCGAGCTTTCCCTTCGTCGTGGCGATGGCCTACACGCTGGACGAAACCAACCACTTCGCCGACATCCTGCTTCCCGACCAGATGGACCTGGAGAGCCTGCAGCTGATCCGCATCGGCGGCTCGAAATACATCGAGCAGTTCTGGAAGCACGAGGGCTACGCGCTGCGCCAGCCGGTGGTCGCGCCCAAGGTCGATGCGCGCGACTTCACCGACATCGCGACCGAATTGGCGCGGCGCACCGGGCTGCTCGAGCGCTACAACGATTCGATCAACCGCGGCACCGCGGGGGTGAGGCTCAAGGGTGAAGGATGGGATTTCTCGCTCGACGCGAAGCGCGCCCACACGCGCGACGAGATCTGGGACGCGGTCTGCCGCGCGGCGAGCGCGGAGCTGACCGGCGGGAAGGAAACGCAGGGCCTGGACTGGTGGAAGGAACACGGCCTGCGCACCAAGCCCTTCCCGCAATCCGACTGGTATCTGTTTCCGACGCTCGCGGCGAAAGGCCTGCGCTTCGAGCTGCCCTACCAGGAGCGGCTACTCCGCGTCGGCAAGCAGCTCGAGCGCCGCATGCACGAGCACGGCATGCGGTGGTGGGACAAGCAGCTGGCCGAATACCAGGCGCTGCCGGCATGGAAGGAATTCCCGAAGCTCTGGGAAGACGAGCTCGCCCGCCTCGGCGGAAAGGCGGAGGATTTTCCGTTCTGGCTGCTCACCTCCCGCAGCATGCAGTACGCCTGGGGCGGCAACGTCGGCATGCAGATCATCCACGAGGTCGCGGGAAACGTCGCAGGCCACGGCGGCGTCATCATCAACGCGGGCCGCGCCGAGGAGTTGGGCATCGCCGAGAACGACATCGTCGAGATCGCGACCCCGCGCGCGAGCGTCCGGGCGCGCGCGGTGCCGCGCCAGGGCATCCGCCCCGACACGCTGCTCCTCATCGCGCAGTTCGATCACTGGGCGACGCCATACGCGAAGGATTTCGGCGTGCCGAGCATGAACTCGCTCGTGCCGATGTCGATGAACCTCACCGATGCGACCGGCTCCGGGGCGGACATCGTGAGAGTTGCAGTGAAGAGGGTTTCTTGAACCCAATCTTGATTCTGTCGTCCCCGCGAAAGCGGGGACCCAGCGGCTGGGCGCAGAGCGCCTACGGGCCACACTGGATTCCCGCTTTCGCGGGAATGACGAATCCCGACGCGTCGTTCCGTACGGGAGAATGCCGATGACCCGTTGGGTCATGATCGCCGACCTGCGCCGCTGCGTCGGCTGCCAGACCTGCACGGCGGCGTGCAAGCACACCAATGCGACGCCGCCCGAAGTGCAGTGGCGTCGCGTGCTCGACATGGAAGTCGGCGAATACCCCACGGTGAAGCGCGTGTTCGTTCCTGTGGGCTGCGTGCACTGCGCCGATCCGCCCTGCATGCACGTGTGCCCGTCCACCGCGACGCGACAGCGCGCCGACGGCATCGTCACCATCGATTACGACCTGTGCATCGGCTGCGGCTATTGCGCCGTGGCCTGTCCGTACCAGGCGCGCTACAAGACCGACACGGCGAGCTTCGCCTACGGCGATGCGCCGATGGAGAACGAAGCCGCGGCGTTCGACCCCGGCCGGCTCGGCGTCGCCACCAAGTGCACGTTCTGCAGCGACCGCGTCGATGCGGGCCTGGCGAAGGGCCTGAAGCCCGGCGTCGATCCGGAGGCAACGCCGGCCTGCGTCAACAGCTGCATCGCGAGCGCGCTGCATTTCGGCGACAAGGAGGACCCCGAGAGCAACGTCTCGAAGCTGCTGAAGGAGAACGAGCACTTCCGCATGCACGAAGAGCTGGGCACCGACCCGGGCTTCTACTATCTCTGGGACAAGACCGTGAAGGAAGGCTACGAGCGCGGAGGCGGCGGAACATGAGCTACGGACCGAAGCCGTGGATCCAGCTCCATTGGGACGTGCGCGCCGCGCTCAATTTCATCCTCGGCGGCACGGGCGGCGGCTTCATCCTCTTTGCCGCGTTCGTTCCGGCCGCGCCGCAGCCGGCACGCATAGCGCTGCTGCTCGGCCTCGCGCTGGTCGCCACGGGGCTCGCCTCGGTGTGGATGGAAATCGGCCGAAAGCTGCGCGCGGTGCACGTGTTCTTCAACCCTTTCACCTCGTGGATGACGCGCGAGTCCTTCGTCGCCGTGCTGTTGTTCGCCTCCGGGCTCGCCGCGGCGTGGTTCGCCTCGGCCCAGCTCGCCGCGCTCACCGCCGTCGTCGCGCTGGCATTCGTCTACTGCCAGGCGCGCATCCTGCGCGCCTCGAAGGGCATTCCCGCCTGGCGCGAGCCGACCATCAGCTGGCTCATCTTCTGGACGGCGATCGCCGAAGGCGCGGGGCTGTTCCTGATCTTCTCTGCGCTTGCCGGGATGCCCGTACCGACCCTGGTCGCCGGCGGCCTGGTGCTCGCGGTGGTGGCGCGGGCCGTGGCGTGGTCGGTTTACAGCCGGCGCGTCGAGGCGGACCTCGTCCCGAAGGCGCGCGCCGCGTTCGAGCCCGCTGGCAAGCAGCTCTACCAGCTCGGGGCGATCGTGCCGCTCGCGCTCATGCTGACGGGCGGCGCCATCGAAAGCCTCGCCACCGCCGCCGCGGCGCTCGCGGGGATCGCGGCGCTCGGCGCCGGCTGGCGCTTCAAGTTCGTCCTGGTGACGCGCGCCGCGTACAACCAGGGGTTCGCATTGCCGCGCGTTCCGGTGCGCGGCCGCTAGTTAGCAGGAGAGGAACCATGTCCAGGCAAGCAAGGACTTCACGCACCGCGCGCTACCGTTTCGACGCCGCGTCCGAGGCCATGCCGCGCGAGAAGCTGCGCACGCTGCAATTGCGCCGCCTGAAGCAGACGGTGAAAAACGCCTATGACCACGTGCCGCTGCACCGCAAGCGCTTGAAGGCGAACGGCGTCGCGCCGGCGGATATCCGCAGCCTCGCCGACCTGGCGGCGCTGCCGTTCACGCTGAAGAGCGATCTGCGCGACCACTATCCCTTCGGCATGTTCGCGCGGCCGCGCGAGACGCTCGCGCGCGTGCACGCCTCCTCGGGCACGACCGGCAAGCCCACCGTGGTCGGCTACAGCGCGAAGGACATCGCCGTCTGGGCGGAGCTGATGGCGCGCTCTTTCGCCTGCGCCGGCGCGCGCCCCGGCGACGTGGTGCACAACGCCTACGGCTACGGTCTGTTCACCGGGGGGCTGGGCGCGCACTACGGCGCCGAGCGCCTCGGGGCAACGGTGGTGCCCATGTCCGGCGGCAACACCGAGCGGCAGATCGTGCTGATACAGGATTTCGGCGCGCGCGTGCTGTGCGCGACCCCTTCCTACGCGCTCTCGATCGCCGAGGTGGCCGAGAAGCAGGGCATAGACCTGCGCAAGTCGAAGCTCGAGATCGGTCTCTTCGGCGCCGAGCCCTGGAGCGAGGCGATGAGGAAGGAGCTCGACACCCGCCTCGGCATCAAGGCGGTAGACATCTACGGGCTCTCCGAGATCATGGGGCCGGGCGTGGCGGTCGAGTGCGTCGAGGAGCGCAACGGGCTGCACGGCTGGGAGGACCATTTTCTGTTCGAGGTGATCGATCCGGAAACGGGAAAGCAGGTGGCCGAGGGCGATCCGGGCGAGCTGGTCATCACCACGCTCACCAAGGAAGCGCTGCCGATGATCCGTTACCGCACCCGCGACATCACGCGTGTCAGCACGGAACGCTGCGGCTGCGGCCGCACGCATCTTCGCATCAGGCGCATCACCGGGCGCAACGACGACATGCTCATCATTCGCGGCGTCAACGTGTACCCGTCGCAGGTCGAGGCGGTGCTGGTGGGTTTTCCCGATGTCGCCCCGCACTACCAGCTGGTGGTGGAACGCAGGGGCGCGATGGACAGTCTCACCGTCGAAGTGGAGATCGCGGCGGCGCTCGCCGGCGCCGCGACCGCCTATGCCGTCGTCGCCGAGCAGGTGCGGCACCACATCAAGTCCATGATCGGGGTCACGACCGATGTCGTGTTGAAGCAGCCCGGCGATATTCCGCGCTCGCAGGGCAAGGCGGTGCGGGTGCGGGACTTGCGGCCCAAGTCGTCGTAGTTCGTCTTTCGCTTATTCGTCCATGCGCACCGCGATCTTACCCAGGTGCGCGTTCGATTCCATGTAGCTCTTGGCGGCGGGCAATCCGGAGAACGGAAACACCCGGTCGATCAGCGGCCGTATCCTCCCCTGAGCGATGAAGGGAAGAATGTCCGCGGTGAAGCCGCGCACGGTGACGGCGCGCTGTTCGGCGTTGCGCAGCCGGTTGGAGACGCCGAAGAGCGTCAGGCGCTTGGTGTGCAGCGCCTCGATGTCGATCTCGCTTTTCAGCACGCCGTCCACGTAGCCGACAGTCGCGTGCCTGCCCTCGTAGGCGAGCGCGCGTATCGTCTCGGCGAACACCGAGCCGCCGACGTTGTTGACGACGAGATTCACGCCCTTGCCGCCGGTCGCTTTCATCACGGCGTCTGCGAAGTCTCCCGCGCGCGTGCGGATGCCCACGTCGAGGCCCATCGCTTTCAGTTTTTCGAGCTTCTCGGCCGAACCCGATGTGCCGATCACCTTGGCGCCGAGCGCTTTGCCGGTCTGCAGCGCGGCGACTCCGACCCCGGCCGATATGCCGGTGACGAGCAGCCATTCCCCGGCCTTGAGCTTCCCCTGGGCAATGAGCATGTCGTGCACGACCATGAAGGCGAGCGGGATGGATCCCGCCTCTTCCCAGGAAAGATTCGCAGGCACCGCCACCGCCTCGCGCGCGTCCATGAGCGAGTATTCCGAGAACGATCCGGCGCAACGCCCCATGACGCGCTCGCCCGTCTTGATGCCGGAGACGCCCGCGCCGAGCTTCGCGACTTCGCCCGCGCCCTCGGCACCGGCGGCCTTCGCCGCCCCTCCCGCCTTGACGCTGTGCCCGACGATCAGCTCGCCGCGGTTCAAGCCCGCCGCGTGCATGCGCACCAGAACCTGTCCCGGGCCGGGCTCGGGCACAGGCGCGTCGCGCAGCTCAAGAACGGTTTTGCCGGCATCCGGACGCAGCCAGTACGATTTCATAGGGACACTCTCCTTGCAGGTTCTCAATCAAGCTTGGCGCCGACTTCCTTCACGAGCTTCGCGTATTTGGCGTGCTCGCTGCGGATCTCGGCGCTGAACTCCTCGGGCGTGGTGATCCACGGCTCCACTCCGCCCGCGTTCGTCAGCTTCTCCTTGACGTCCGAAAGCACAAGCGCCTTGTTCACCTCCGCGCGCAGGCGCGCCAGTACGGCCTCTGGCGTGCCGGCCGGCGCGAACAGGCCGTACCACTGCACCATCACGAAATCCGGATAGAACTCGGCGATCGCCGGCACCTCCGGCAGCACGCGCGAGCGCTGCGGCCCGGTAAAGGCGAGCGCGCGCAGCCTTCCGGCGCGGATCTGGGAAGCGGTCGAGGTGCCCGACATCATCGCAGCCACTTCGCCCGCGACGGTCGCGGTGGTCGCCGGCGCGCCGGACTTGTAGGGAATATGGACCATGTCGATGCCGGCGCGCGCCTTGAGGCGCTCCATCGTCAGGTGATGCTGGCTGCCGTTGCCGCCCGAGGCGTACTGCAGCGGCGGGCGGGCGCGGCGCGCGTACTCGATGAACTCGGGAAAGGTCTGCGCCGGCACTAAAGGGTGCACCGCCAGGAAAAAGCCGTTCGAGACGAGGCTCGCCACCGGCGCGAGGTCCTTGAGCGGATCGAACGGCATCTTGGCGTACAGGTGCGGATTGATCACGAGGATGCTGTCCTGTCCGAGCAGCAGCGTGTAGCCGTCCGCGGGCGATTTCACAACGAGATCGGCGGCGATGTTGCCGTTGCCCCCGGCCCGGTTCTCCACCACCATGGGCTGGCCGAGCGCCTCGCCGAGCCTCGAGGCGATCAGGCGCGCGACAATGTCCGGCCCGCCGCCGGGCGCGATACCGACGAGCAGCCGGATCGGTCTCGCCGGGTACTGCGCCGCCGCACCGGCGCTGAAAAGCGCGGTCCACAGGGTGGCGAGCAGCACGAGCGCGATTCGCAACATGGTGATCTCCTCTCGAACGGGCGCCGCCGGCGACTGTCTCAACCTCGGCGGAACGCGGCCATTTTCGCCTCGATCCCGGCCTTGCGCGTCTCCTCGACGTACAGGGCGTGGATCCCAGGCGACTGGTCCTCGAACTCGATCTGGTCGCCGCCCTCTTTCACGCTGACCGCCACGCCGCCTTGCTTCAGTCCGTTGCCGCCGCCGGACAAGGACCTGCGCTTGCTGTCGGTGAACGGATGGCGCAGGCTGCCGAAGGCGGTGGCGAGGTAGCGCGCCGGGCTGGGGCTGGTGTTGAAATGCTGGTGGAACATCTGGTCCGGCGGCGCGAACACCGTGCCGTGCTCCCAGTCGACGCGGCGAGGCTCGGCGTCCTTCTCGTACCACAGCAGCGAGTAGCCCTTGCCGGTCACGCACATCACGTGGAAGTCGGCGGCGTGGCGGTGCGCCTTCTTGTAGGTGCCGACCTGCATCTCGGAGATGTGCGCGTGCATCGTTCCGTCGGCGAGGATGAACATGATGTTCTTGCTGCCGGCGCCGCGCTGGTCCCAGGTCTTGAGCTCGATTGCCGCGAGGTCCGGGATGAAATTGGACTCCCACATGTGCTGCCCGGGCACCACCGAAATGAAGTCCCCGTCGCCGCCGAAGTATTTCGACTGACCCAGGCGCTCGTCAAACTGAAAGGGGTTGTCGAACACGAACGCTTCGTTGTGAAACATGTTCAGGACAGCCGGCAGGTTGGTGGTCGTCGCCAGCCGCGCCTTCTCCGACCCGCTGCCGTTGAAATGGCGGTACTTCGTGTTCAGCGGAATGGCGAACAGGCTCCGCGGCCCCCATTCAAACGAGTGCTTGCGGCCGTCGGGGGCCTCGATGGTCGTGCTACCGCGGCCCGACAGCACGTACAGGACCTCCTCGTAGAGGTGGCGCTGCGGCGAGCTTGCCGCGCCGGGCGCCAGTTCCAGGACGAACATCGACACGAAGTCGCCGCGTCCCTTGAGGTGCACGGCGGCGCCGCTCACCCCCAGGCGCGCCCAAGGCCGGGTGTCGACCTTGAAAAGATCGACGCCGAAGTCCTCGACCGTGGGAATGCCTTCCCCTTTCAGCCAGTCGAGATAGGAATCGATGCCGACGCGCGGCGCCTTGCCTTCGCTCATATGCAGTCTCCCGGAACGCGGTGTTGGAAAACGACGGCCCTATGCCTCGCAATCATCAGGCGGGAAAAAGCAGCGACTTAATCACGACCGGGACCACCTGGGTCGGCTGCATCACCTCGCCGATGTCCACGTAGTCGAGTTCGTGCAGCTGGATCCCGTCGATCGAAATGACGCCGCGCGCGACGCCCAGCTCGTCCGTCAGAATGTGTCCCAGCAGCTTGCCGAAGTCGCCGTCGACCATCAGGACGAGCGGCGCGGGGCCGTCCGGCCCCAGCGCCTGCGCGATGCCTTCGGCGAGGCCGCGCAGGCGGTAATGGTGCGGATCGCCGTGCCAGCGGATTCCCAGCGCGATCGGCCGGCTTCGGTCGGCATCGATGCGCTCGAGCGCCGCGCGGATCGCCGCGGCAACTCCCTCGGCGATGTAGTCGCACTGCGGCGCGAGGTGCGGAAACGCGACCGGAACGTTGCGCAGGGGAAGCTCGGCCTCGTCGGACAGGTAGATGGTGTTGCCGCTCACCTGCACGGTGAACTGCGAGGCGCCGATGACCGTGGCGCGGATCCCCTGCCCGGGATCCATCGTCTTCGCGGCGATTCGGCCGCTCGAGAACGCCCGAACGATGCGCTCGGCGAGCGGCTTCGCGATGTCGCCGAAGGTCGCGCCTTCCCGGCCGAAGATGTACTCGGAAACCCCGCCGGTGAAGGTGACCAGGTGCGGTCTGGCGTCCGCGGCCAGGGGCTCGGTGAGGAGCAACTCCTTCGCCAGCCCGGCGGGCGAGCGCTGCTGCAGCGTCGCGATCACGATTTCGGCGAACGCATCGATGAGGCGATCCAGGCCCGCCGGATCGATGCGCTGCCCGAGGCGCAGTTCCATGCCGAGGGCGCGGGCCACCTGCCGGGCGGAATCCTCGATCCGCGCGAGCGTGCCGTCTTCGGCGAACGCGATGAGGCGCCCTCCCACCGCGACCGCGCAGGTGCTGCGGATCTCGCCGTTCTGGATGAGCGCGAATTTCGTCGTGCCGCCGCCGACATCCACGTTGAGCACCGTCCGGTGGGTGTGCCGCGAGATGGCGGTGGCGCCCGCGCCGTGCGCGGCGAGCACGCATTCCAGGTGATGCCCGGCCGACGCGCACACGAATTTGCCCGCTTCCGCCGCGAACAGTTGCGCGATCGCCTGGGCGTTTTTTCGCTTGATCGCCTCACCGGTGAGGATCACCGCGCCGCTGTCGATGTCCGACGGGGCGAGTCCCGCCGAGCGGTAGGCCTCCTCCAGGAAAGCGCGCAGCCGCTCCGCGTCAATGGTGTAATCGGGCAGAAAGGGCGTGAGCAGGATCGGCGAGCACCACAGGAGTTCGCGGCTGACCACGACGAATTGGCTCGACAGCAGCTGAGTCTTGCGCTGCAGGTGCACCCTGGAGAACATCAGGTGCGAGGTCGAGCTGCCGATGTCGATGCCGACCGTGGTCAGCTCGACGTTCTCGGTCTTCCAGATGACTTCGGCAAGCTCGCTCCTCGCCTCCTCGGACCACTCGTGGAAATGCGGCGCGTCGTCGTCGTGCATCCCGAGCGGAACCGGGACCGGGCGGCTGAGGCGGAGGGTGTGCGGCGTTTCAGGCATTTTGGCGTCGCAGCGACGAAATCCGATCCGGCGCGCTCAGCGGAAATCCGCGATCTTGCGCGCCGCCCCGGTGAGCTGCAGGATGTGCATCCCGGTGTTCGCGCGATCGACGATGTAGATGTATCCGCGGTCGTCGACTTCGAGATTGTTGGTCTGGATCGCCACTTTGCAGCGCTCCTTGCCGTCCGAGAGCTTGACGCAGCGCTTGTCGGTCTTTCCGGTGATCGCCGGAATGTAATAGCCGACTTCTGTCGGATGATACGGGTCGCGGATGTCGATGGCACGCACGCCCGCGTTGAACCAGGCGACGAACACCAGGCGCTTCGCGTACATCGGCGGCTGGTTTTCGTTCGGCGAGTGCGCGCCGAAGCGGCCGCCGCGGGAGCAGAAATTGCCGCTTGCCTCGGGCACGTTGAAATTCGAGACGTTGAAGGGCTTGGACTCGGCCGTCACGTCGGCGATCCACACCCTCTGGCGCGTCTCGCGGCACTCGTTCACGATCTGCTCGTTGACGATCATCACGAAATCGCCCACCGCGCCCTGCGCG
>Ga0137463_1000455_pt1 | contig 14097 bp, 15 predicted proteins | sample EasRivERMGT800_2_FD_102333 | JGI IMG/M metagenome (GOLD analysis project Ga0137463, IMG submission 102333) | Soil microbial communities from meander-bound floodplain in the East River, Colorado, USA - East River MetaG ERMGT800_2 | ecosystem: Environmental > Terrestrial > Soil > Floodplain ...
AACGATGACTTTTCCCAAGCCGACAGGATGAAATTCATCCCGTCAACTTGCTTTTGCGCAAGGTGTCCGTGAAAGACGTTCTGCCGAACGCCCGCAAAAAACTTCGCCCGATCGATCATCATAACATCGCCCTTTCCAGTTTAGAGAACTAACCATCCCCCGCTTGCCGGAATGCCGTTGAAGCTTTCTCCCGCCGGGGTTATCGGAAGCCCGGTCATTCCGGTATTGTAAAATGCAATAAGCCGGCTGCTTGACGGGGTGCCGCTATCGAAAAACAGCCCAGCCGTTTCAACCGAATTTCCGGATATTCCTTCCCATCTTGCGTTATTGCTAGAGAATGCCCCTAGCAAACTCATCGTTTTACCGGCAAGCGGGAGCGATATTCCGACACGCGCGGGAGCGGCGATATCCGAAAGGAATTCATGCGCTGGATCGTATGTGTAAAGCGCGCCATCGATCATAAGAACACGAATTGGTGTAACAAGAAAATTGATCGTTATCCCCGTTGCCATCGCGACTTTAAGTTTTGGGTAAATCGCATTTGCCATTGTCTTAATCCTCCGTAACAAGCCCGGCCGCTGTTGACATTTGAGGCGTCACGCCAAGGCCGCAAACCGTGTTTGGTGTGGCTGGCCCCGAGTAGAGTAGGACGCCCGCCCCGCTCGACGCTACACCAATCCCGAAATGAGTTGCCGTACCTGATCCGCCGGTTCCAATAGGCCAATTGACAGCGGAGGTTAGACTAACGCTGTTCCCCGCCACCGTGAAACCCGCACCCGAGCGCGGAACCGCCGCCCGCGCGTAACTGGTATAGCTGATTTCATTGGTTGTTTGATCGCCAGCCTCGCCGGGATCAGAAGTATGGAGCGATAGATACAGATTGCCCGCCGCCGTGCTTCCGCGCAATCCCGTTGCATCCCCAACAAGAGCGATATCAGAATTGTTGAATAGATGCAAAAGCCAAGCATTTTCTAAAGCGTTGCTTTTTGACATTTTAGGATGCTCCCCTAAGTCAGCAAAACTTTGTGATCAACGTAAACCGTTGTGGAAGCTTTTGCTAGCTTCACAACAAAATCCAATAAACCAGCTTTTTGAGCGGTAAAGGTTATAGCAAGTTTTTGTTTAACAGGCGTTGCGGGACTATTATCCCATGTTACGGAAGATGACGTTTGGGCAGCGGCGGCAGTTAAAACTGTCGCAACGGTATCATCGGCGAACAGCGACATGCAATCCGCGCTATCGCCGAGATATTCAGCCTCGGCCCAAATTTCATCGTTATTTAATGAGGCTGAACTTATCAATTCTACCGTGGCGGTTTGCGGCGTACCTATAACGGTATTCCATAAATATATATGATGTTCAAGCGGAAGCGCTTTATTGACAAGCGTTGTTGACGAAGAAGAAACCATTTTACGCGATGCTTTTTGCGTGCCATCCGTAGCGCCGCTCGCCCGCGTTATCGTGACTTCGGTTGAGATTGTTCCGCCATACTTAGCCCAATAATTGTTATATGCATCATTGCTGGAATGACAGTTGATAAACTCTAATCCATATTCTTCGCCAAAAGTGTTTCCATAGGCCGCACTCGTAAGAGCCGCTAGCGTCGCCGATGCATGAAGTTTGCAATTACGAATAACACCTTTTAGAAAAACAATTGTTCCAAAAATGTTCCCCGCGACAAAACTCAAATCTAATCCATTGAGGTATATTCCACCCTTAGCGGCGCCGGAATTACCGTCAGTGAATAAATTTGTGGGAGCCGATCCCGCCGAATTAACCGCCGGCACTCCCGCCGTGTTTTTCCAGTGAAAATTGCAAGTGCTAGTAAGCCAAATTGATTGACCAACCGCGCCGAACTTGACCGTGCAATTTCGCCATATGACCGGAGATTGCGCGACGGGACACGGATCAATGCTGCTAGCGGCTCCGGTTCCCGAAATTACAAAATTGCAATCCTTGAATTCGCGAGTTCCCGCCCCGCTATTCGATATCGTAATTTTGCATGTTCCGGTTCCGCTTTCTGTAAACGTAAACCCTTCAAAATAAGAGCCGGCATTATTGCTAATAAATAATGTTCCGCTGTTCGCCGAACACGTAACGGCTGCACCGGGAGTGATATCTCCTATCGCCGGTGGAATGCTCCCCGTTGTACGGTTAACAGAAATACACCTAACCGGCGATGCATTGCTTCCTGCCGTTAAAAGAACGCCTCCCGACGTTGTAATTACCTCAGCGTGATCAGAGGAAACGAACGCCCTATCTCCGGCCGCAATTGCGTTATTACCGGAAACATGCAAGTTAACGAAATGCCTAGCCGGCGCTGTCCATGTGTTAGTAACCCCGCCGTTTTGTTGGCGGCTCGAATTGCCGGTGCATTCCGTCCATGTTACTCCGCCATCTGTTGTGGCGGCCGCAAGCCCAAGGTTCCACGTTGGTTCACTGGCACCGGAAATTCCGGTTGTGATAGCCGACACGCGAAAGCATCGTTGACCCGCCAATAATGTAAGCGAGGTTTGCCGACGAATATCGCCAACCGCGTATGTGGTTGATGCCGCCCAAGCAACAACCGTATCATAGGCGACGCTTGAAATATACCAGTCCGCCATTAGCTTTTATCCCCAATTCCCGGAATGGCAAATTGTCCGCTTACCTCGTCGTCAAAATCTCCAGCGCCCGGAACAGCATATTGCCCATTCGCCCCCGATACCATTACGCCCGCAACCGTTGATGTTCCGGCCGCCGTTCCGCTCATGGGGCTAACCATTCCGCCCGCAACCGTTGATGTTCCGGCCGCCGTTCCGCTCATGCTATGGATAGAACTTAGTGTTGCGGCGGCCGTTGATGTTCCCGCCGCCGTTCCGGTAATCTCGCTTTCCCCTATTTCAATTTCGAAGCCATCAACAACCGACGCGCTTACGATCGTCGGGAACCTGATATTTTGATCCGGCCCGCTAATCGCTATTTCAAATCCATCAACAACCGATGAACTGGCGATGGTTGGGAACAAAATGTTTTGATCAGCGCCGCTAATCGCTATTTCAAATCCATCAACAACCGATGAACTGGCGATGGTTGGAAATAGAATATAAGGCTCATCGCCTACCGTTATTCTAAACCCATAAACCGACGAAATGTTTATGATAGTCGGAAAGTCTATATCGTTATCATTTGCGATCGTAAATCCGTTGACAACCGAACGATTGGCGATCGTCGGGAATAGGATATCCCCTGGTGCGGCGACCTTTTTTTTAGATGGTATGATCGAAAAAGAAAAACTCATGCGGCTATCAGCAATCTAGTTGCCGCCATTAACACCGACAACCCGCGCGCCGTTGCATCTTCTAGCGGCGGCTTACCAACGCCGAGCATATCGTTATCTTCGAACCTAACGGTTTCAGTAAATGAGAAAACCCCGATTTCCTGTCCTATGCCAAATGTGATTGTTCCGTATTGAACCGAATTATGGAACAGCGGGAAAACTTGCGCCGCTGTTGACGGAGCCTCGCGCAACCGCGCACGATGCAACGTTACCGGGATCGGCAAAATGATTTCCCGAACCATCGGGAGTTCCCACAAAATCGCATCGTCGCTTTCCGATATCACCCCCTGATAGAAGAAACCCATATCGTTGATAACGACGCCCGCCGCCGCGCCAGCGTCCGCGCCAAACAGCATATCGTAAGCCGGCTTGCCGCCGATCGTCAGATTTGGAGTGAACGTCGCCGGAGCCGTATGAGGCTCCAAAACGGAGAACAGCCCAACGCCCGCGACGCGGAAAGCGTCTAGCGCGTCCAATATCATAAATGGCGCATAGGTTCCGCGCCAACCGAACTTAACAATAGGGATAGGAAAAACGAACTCGCGGCCACTAACCAGCGTAACAACCATATTAAGATCGCGCGTTCCCATTTGCGCGAACTCATCCGGCTTCGGCCGATCAGTCTGTAACGTTTCGATCGCGACCTTGATATTGTAGAAATTCTGATCGTGTTCCGGAGCATGAAGCTTCCGGCCGATCCCGGCTCCCCACTCGCCGTTTCCTCTAAAGATGATTTCGAGGGCCACGCGCCTAGCTCCCCAAAGCTGCCGAAGTGAACTACAAAAGATCGCTAGGTGTCAACGAAACCGTGCCGATCGAACTTGGCAAGAGATATCAAAGGAATTGCTCCGGATACACGTTTCGTTTTAACGATCATATCCTTATTACCGGAAACAACGGTTCTTTTTGCTTTCGCGAAAAACCCCGGCTTAGGAGGCGGAGCCGGAGGCTGATCGGGAGTTTTGTCCGTACCTCCCGACGAATAGACAATCTCAATCTCTTTATTCAAATGATGGGTTACGGAATTAACGAATAGGTCAAAAGTCCTATCTCCAAGCTTTTGCAAATTGATAATGAAAACCTCACGATTGCGTTTCTGATCGGAATAGTTTGGATATTTCCCATAGGCTCCGCCGTATAGGATTGGAGCGAATGGCGGATAATTGGTAATAAACCAATGATATGTCATATATTCTGGAAAAGAGAAAACAGCCATTGGGTTTCCATCACGATTAAACCCCGGACTTGATAGCGTATTACCTCCGCCGAGCGCTTGCCAAGGCAAAGGTAGATAATCAACATGCTTAATTCCCCAACCGTCCGTTGGCTCCGGACGATCAACATCGCGCAAATCAGTTATGTTTCTCAATATCTCGCCATTCGGATGAAGCGTTAAAAATGCGTCAATAATATCTTGCTCCAATCCGGAATAGTCTCTATCGAATCCGCGTTGGACAATAACGTTATATTCGGCAACATTCCTATCCCATCTTGCTTGATCTTCCTCGAAAAATAACGGAAGATCATCGACTACCTCAACGTGAGGGAAAAGCTGCAATGGCGGCTTTTCCCCAAACAGCCCTTGAAATGTAAACCCCGTCAAAAGCGATCCCTCATCAATGACCGGATTAGGCTCATCAAAATTAACCCCGATAATTGGCAAGCTGTCATCTTTCCCTTTTTTCTCTATCTCATCATCAACCTTATATGACTTAGCTGTGCTTGTAGCATCAATAGAGAAATCATATGATAAATCGCTCGGGAAGGTAACTTGCAATATGGCAAACCCTCCCCAATTGAAATCGACAACTTGTTGAAAATGATCAAGCTGGAAAGGGTCTTGTGCCGTCCCTTCGTATGACGTATTAGCCATTATGTATCAAGCCAATGGAGTTGATATGCCTGATCACATTTCTTCGTTGTTCCGCTATTGAAAACATCGTCCCAATGTTTATCGATAGCGGCAAGCGACCGCTCTAAATGCGTCATCGAATTTTCGTTCTTGTCCGGTTTCTGAAATTTGATTTCTTGAATTTGCCTTACCGTAACGAATTGGCTGGTATCATCCTTATTCTTGAAATCAACGTCCTTAGTTTTGCGCGACGTTTCCGTTAAGGTAACATCGCAATCCTTGATCACAACCGTAAATCCCGGATCAAGAGGAATTTTTTCCTCAACCGGAGCCGCTATATCGCCAACCGTTCCCCATACCAAACGCGATTGAACAGAGGAACGTTGCCGCTTGCTGGCGACAATGCGACCGCTAACAAGAATGTCCGGGATCGCGAATGGCCGCGTGATTTGTTCAAACATTTGACGGAGCCTCCGTGTCGTATGTTTTCGGAATTACAAGGTTATCGGCAACGATCGTGTAAACCGTTACGAATGCCCCATCTAAAGGCTTTAGATCGAAGGTAACTTGTGTCGGCGATCCGGTAAGAGCCGCGACGGGATCGCCTTTCTTGGCTCCCTGCGCTATCTTGCTCCGCTGTTCAAGCGGACCATTCGTAACAAAAAGAGCATTGAGAACCGATTTCGGCGTCATATTGAATAGATCGATCCCATCATCATCTAGGACGTAAGCGCCTTCAAGGCTGGTATATCTGAGAACTCCGGGGATAACCTCGATTTTCTCGCCCTTTTCCGCTTCGTCGTAACCGTCGCCATAATCCTCGACGTAGCCGTTTGTTTCGTCCGGAAGCGCTGGCAGCGCTTCGCCGTATCCGATCGAACACGATATGGCGATATCGGCAACTAGCTCCGGAGCGTCGCCCGCCATCGATAGAGTGTAGGCTGTCACCTTGCCTAGTGCCTGTCCGCCGGGGAGCCGCCTATCACGCAACAGAATGGATTGACGGCAAGAGATATCAACAACCTTATCCCATCCCATCGCCCTAAATTTGATGACAACGGCGCGCGCGGTTCGAACCAATTCAGCGCGCATGAGAAGCAATAAGAATTGCTGGCTCAACAATCCGCGATCGGTTGGGAAAAACATATTGCGGCGAACGTCTCCAATCGGCATTTCCCCTTCGGGATCAACCGGCTTGGCAACGAAAGTTGAACTCAACTCGATAACTTTTACGTCCGTTCCGTTTGGATTAACCGATATCGATTGAGTGTCCGCACTCAACGAAAGATAAAGGGTTTCTGTCCGTTTTCTCTTAGCTGAGAAATGCGCCCAAAAATCTATCGCCAATGGCTTTAGGGTAAACTCGGCATTCCAATTGGTATAACCGGCGAACAAAGTTTTTTTGCCGATCGTTGGATTATCCCAAGTTCTCATAAAGGTTATTGGCTTTGGCGGAGCGGAAGTATCAGCCGCCGTGTCAGCCAAAGTTGACGTTGTGCTATCGGCGCTTTCGGCTTTATATTTTATCCGGTAAATCCCTTCCGGAACCCATTCCGCCGCGGCAGCGCTAGAGAATGACGAAACCGACCATCCCCCGCCGAATGATGCATCGGGAGCCGGCCACGTCGAAAGCAAACCGTCGCCCGAATAGCTCGACACAATCGGATAAACGTATGGTGATCCGGTAGCGACAAAGGCTTTAACAACTTCGTCGGTAAAGTCGATATCGCCTTCGGCTTCCTGATCCCATTCAACGTTTGCCCTAAGTTGTATATTTACAAGCGGGTTTTCCCTATAAGTTTGCTTCAAGCTTTCGTATTTGCAATCGCGCTCCGATAGCTCGATTATTCCATCTTCGGCCTCGTTGATATCCGATACCGAAACCACTAGATCAGTCCGCCCGATCGCATAGCGAACTGTGTAAGCCTCGATTACTGTGTCGGGATCATACAATCCGCTTTGCAACCAAAGCGGATCATAGAACGGCGGTTCCTTTAAGGTTTCTGCGAGCGCCGCTTTCTGAGAAAAATAATCGTTCGGCCGCGCGAGGAATTGGAGCGTCAAAGTTTCCGCGCTCAAATCCTCGGAAATTCCCAATATGCGGCCGTGAAACAATTCTTTAATCTCGGAGCCGGTATCCCATGATAACCAACACCAAAGCTTTCGGCCGGGATTGAGCAAACCAATCCCCGGATTTAGAACAACAATTTTCAACGATGCAAAATTGCCTTCCTCTTGCGTTATCTCGAATGAAAGGATTTTTTCATCTTTTACCGCGTGCGCTACTGCATCGAACGGGCCGCCATCGTGTTCCGTCTTCGGCTTGCGAATAGATATCGGGGCCGCCAGCATACTAACCGACAACTCCCCATTGATCGTTGCCGTATTGCTCCCGTCATGTATAAAGAAAGCCGTTGCCGGAATGCCTGGGCCATATATCGAATAGACTTGATCGGAGATTAGCCCGCTGATATCCACGATATTCCTAACCTTGTTGATATCGATTGGCGAGGTAATCTTGATATTTCCAAGCCGGCTTGTTGATCTTGCCGGCTTAGAAATCATCAAGGTTCGCGTGCCGTTGAAAATGAATGTTGTTCCCTGTTCAAGCCCACTTGCCTCGATACCGTATTCCCTATCAACGATAAGGTTTTCGATATCTTGCACGTTATGAACTATTTGTGTTAGATCGGGATTGTATATCGTAAACGTTGCGCTTGATTGCGACGATACCGCCGGAGCGCTAAGCGCAAATGTATTGGAGCCATCGAAAACAAATGTTGTTAATGGCGATCCGTCAGAATTGGCCTCGATACCCTGCCCGGTAATATAATACTGAACGCCAACCAATAGGATTTCAACATCTTGAACGTTCTCGACTAGGTTATTCCCCTCCGTTACGTTACCGACAACGGTTCCTTTGCCGCCCCAAATGTTCGCAAGCGTATCAACCGATCCGCCCCAAACGTCAGCCGTTGTGATCACGGAATAGGCGGGATAGATTATCTCTCCACACCACGCAAAATAGAACTGCATCATGCACCTATCCAAGCAATTCTAATTAACCATTCCTCCATAGTTAACGCATTCTTTTTTAGATTGCATGTTGAACAAAGCAACTGAATATTATCAGGCCAATTTGATCCACCACGACTAACAGGAATAATATGATCAATATGATACCCATAAAGCAAACTTAATCCACAACAAACACACAACCAATCTTGAGAATTAAACTTATCGATAACGTCAGCGTTAGAAAAGCCCCCGACAGCCCTGCGATTATGTTCCCAAACTTTTTTCTTTTCCGGATTATTTTTTCTATAGTCTCTCGTGCGATCTTTCCACACGTCCGGATTGGCGGCATAATTTACCCTTCCTCTAGCTCTAAACTTATCCGGATCACTCTCATAAGCGGCATTCATTCTGCGGAGAGATTGCGCCCGTTGATTGTCGCCATCCTCCAAGTATCGTTGAGCGCCGCGCGCGGACATACATTCAACGCAATCCCCATTATCCGTTCGCCTTTCTGACAAATGGCCGCGAGAACACGGCAGCCCGGTAAAATACCTACCGGCCCTCGAAGCTCTAGCTTGTTCTCTTTCTTGCATATCACGAGCCATTATGAACTACCACCAACTTCTTCCGCGTCGATTTTCCACGAAATAGCCCGTTGGAACTCATTCATTTGGACGCTATGATTTGTGATCATCATAGTTAGTATCGGACGGCCGTAAGTCCATTCGCCATCTTCCCGTTCGCTGCCATCAACAATAGGACGATCAGGCGAGCCGCCATCCGTCTTCCATTTGATTTCGGCGACGCATTCGATAACGACAACCATTCCGATCGATATTCCATTGATCGCCGGAGATTGTGTATCGGTGCATGATATAGAGGTTTTCCACAACCGGAATTGCGGCGGAGTTAGATCGATGATTTCCCCGTCAACCGTCCGTCCGAAAACCGCCGCGATCGGATCAAGCGATTGGATAGCCTGCCGCGCCGAGTATGGCGGAACGCCCATCGGGGAAATCTTCAAAAGGGATACCGGCCCGATCGCCATTAAATCAACCCCATTAAGCGGCGCTACGGGGCTAGTCTAGCGCCGGCCGGTAGTTGCGCCCGGTGCCCGGCCAGCGCTTTGCGTAGCCTGTTCGATGGCGTGCCCCTGCAAAGCGTCCGCGATCATACGCGGAGCCATGAGGCTAGAGAATGTCTTTCCGTTATGGGTTAGATCGATCGCAACGCGCCCGGCCGGGCCGCCGGCTTCAACCTCCCCGCCGCCAGCAAAGCGCACGGTAGGCGACGGCAGCGAGGTAATCGGCCCGCCGAACGAAAACCCGGCCGGCTTGATCGCGCCCATTAAGGTTGCTTTCGGGATAGCCATCCGGTTAAGCGCGTCATATATGCGCGGCCCGTAAAAATCAACCGACGCCTCCCGGCTGATATATTCCCCATTTGAAACCATCGCATGAATGCTATCGGACGTTCCGGTTCCCGCGCCCATGATCAAACCGCCCATTGCGGCAGCGATCACCATTCCGCCGGCCGCCGCGCTTGGCACGGAACCGCCGCCGGCAACTGCCCCGGCAACCGCGCTCGCAACCTCTTTCGCCTTCGTTATCAGATTGGCGAAAAACCCGAGCAATGCGTTGATCTTATCAGATATCCAATCGACAACGCCCGTAAATCCGTCCTTAATTGTTTGCCAAGCGTTATTGAACCAATCGACAATCGAATTAACCCCGTTGGTAACGGTAGTGAAAAGCATATTCCACTTTTCGCTAATCCAGTCCATTGCGGCCGTCCAACCGTCCTTAATCAACGTATATAGATTAGTGAATATATCTCCGATACCTTGAATGATACCCCTTAAGGTTTCCCATTTCTCAGTTAGATAATCAACCATCAATTGCCATGTGTTTATGAATATCTCTTTCAGCCCTTGAAGCGTTCCGATGATATTGGCAACTCCCTCCGCCAGAAACGAAACGAAGGAACGAAACCCCTTAGCGAACGCCTCGAAAGCGTTTGCTGCCGTTTCGCCGAAAGCCTCCCTTATCGTTGCTTTCATTTGATCTAACGGGAGGATCAAAACCGCGACAGCGGCGGCAACCGCCCCGATCAGCAAAAGCCAAGGGGCCGCCGAAGCCGTCAATACCTTGAACGCTACCGCCAGCGCGCCGACAACCTTGATAACAGCATATGTGGCGAGAACGAATGCCGGGATATCGCCAGCCGTTATCTTCGTTCCGAAAATTTCGTTTAATAGCTTTGCGATTTCCTCGGATGATTGCATCATCAACGTGAAAGCGTCGGCGATGATCTTTCCTAAAAGCGCAATACCATCGCCTAGAAATTTGAAAATTGGAATTATGAACTTGATAAACTGACTGTTGATCTTTTCAAAATCCCCCTCGATTACCTTAACTAAATCATCGAATAAAGGCGTAATCGCTGCCGCTATGTTTTGTGCCCATTTAACCATTGCCGGCTGAGCCGCGCCTAGAGATTTAGCGAGCGCGTCCGCGACCTTATCGAACAGCGGAGCGAACGCTAAACCAAACTTCGCGGCGTTCGCCGATATCACATTCCCAAGCTTGCTAACCGTATCTTGGAAATGCTTCCCGATATCCAAAAGGCTTTTTTGAGTGTTCTTGTCTAGCTCAACAAACGTAAGCCCTAATTTATCCGCCTCTTTCCCAAGCTCATCTAAACCAACCCGCCCTTCGGCGAGCGCTTCAACCATATGAGTTCCAATGCGCCGCGTGAATAGCTCGATAACCTTTGCCGAGCGTTCCGCCGGATCGGCGATCTTTCCAACCGCCTCCGCTATATCACGAAACACATTAGCGGGATCGCGCGCATTACCAGCCGCATTCAATAATTTAACGCCCATTCCCTCAAATGCATTGCCAGCGTTATTCGCGGCGTCCTCGATCATCTTATTGTATTTGTCTAGCTCGGCGTTCCGCTCTTGCTGGCGCTTCCTGGCCGCTTCCGCTTCCTCCATATCCTGTTTACGTTGCTGTTCAGCCGCTTCCTCGCGAACCTTTCGTTGCGCTTCGGCGACCTTTTCGGCGTTCTCTTTTTGCAGCGCCGCGCGTTGCTCGCCGAACTTACGAGCAATTTCCTGATCGGTTGCGTAATCGCGTCCGGCATTCGCGGCCCTGGCTTCCGCCTCCGATTGATCGATATTCGCTAGACTTTTCGTCAAGCCTTCGCGAAGCGTCCGCATTGTCTCATTGTGGCGAACCGCCAGCGTCCGCAATTGCTCATATGATTGCATCGCGCGAGTTCGCGCCGCTTCCGATGCCGCGCGCGCGGAAGCCTCGATAGCTTCATTCGCTTTGACAATCTCGATAGCGTTCTTTTTGGCGGCTTCGGCCGCTACGTTGGCCGCCTCCAAAATCTTCGCCATCGCCTTTTCGAAAACCTCGCCGCTGGCTCCGGATTGCTCAAAGGCAAACTTTAGCTTTGTGTAATCCTCCGCCGAAACGCCGACCCTGATAGCTCCCTCTTTTATCTCCGATGCCGCATTAGCTCCGGCAACCGCCAACGCTCCAAACCCGGCGACAACCCCGGCGATCACGCCAACGGTTATCCCCATCGCGGTATTCAAGCCGCTGGCCGCCGACGATAGCGTTGCGAAGATGCCGCCGCCGAAGCCTCCGGCCCCAACGCTATCCCCCAACCGCGCTAGGATAGCGTGCAAATCCCCGGACGCGGCAGAAACCGCGCCTAAGTCTTTCCCGGCCGCCCCGCTCGATTTCGAAAGATCGGCTAAAGCCTTTTCGCCGGCAAAGCCAATATCTTGAAGCGCGCGCTTAACTTCATCGCCACCGGACAGACTAATTCGAGTTGTGATTTCGGAACGCATTGGGCTATTTCCGATTATCGATCAAGCGAGTATCGTAAAACCCCTTTAGCGAAGCGCGCGCGGCAGTAAATACCGCTTTCAATCCAAAGCGCGCTTGCAATGTAACCATGCTGACGCCAAAAAATACCGGAACAGACTTAACCGCTTTGCTCCCTTTAGCATTCTTTCGGCGAACTCCGGCACGAAGCTTTGCGGTTGTTAGCTTTTTCGTGTCGGCTCCGGCCGATACATACGAAGCCAGCATAGGAGCCTTTCCGGGAACTTTAATGATATGAAGCGGGCCAATCCTTTGAATGAATAGGCGAGGCGTCATCTTTCGGCCGCCGATCTTCCCCGACACATTGGGGAACGGTATCCACAACATCGGCTTTCCGCTGATCTTCGCGCCTTCCTCGAAAACCCCGGCATATGGAATTTTGTGGAAAACATACGCGGCAGCGTCAACGCTTACGCCGCGTTGCGGGAATACATTAACCCGCAAAGCGTTTTCCCATCGCTTGCTAAAGCCAGCTTGCCGAATGCGAGCGCGGCCCCTTACCTTGACTTGATTTGCCGCGTCGGTAATGGCGAGAGTTGCGGCCGTCGCTATCGGATGCGTTATCGCTTCGATCGTCTTTTGGATTTCGCCCCTTGGAGTGTCAAACCTAAGTTTCGGAGCGATCATCGCCCAACTCCCTTAGCGACTTGTTTATGTCATCGCCCGATGAACGAAAAGCCTTCGCCGCAATTGCTAGACGGTCGCGCATTTCCCGTTTCTGCCGCCGCCGCATAATGAATAGCCAAGCGCCGGCTTGTCGGGGAGTGTAATTCAAAGCGTCCCTATGCCCTCCCGCAATTAGTTCCTCGACAACCTCCATAATCTCGAATGTCAGAGGCGGACGCCAGCGCGGCCGGTTTAGCCCAAGCCTTTCGGCCGCCTCGATTAGCTCGCGCGGCCGTCTTCTAAAGGGCGGTTCTGCGGGAACGAAAGCCGCATAACCTCCCCGACAATTGCCTGTTGAAAGTTGAAAGCAAACCCCGCCGCGATCGCTTCCGTTTCTTCGTCGCCCGGCTCGCCGCAAGCGGCGGCAATAACCGCCGGCCAAGCTGTCCCGGCGAGTTGCAGCGCCTTCCCGATATCCATTTTACGGCCAACGCGCTCCGCCATATCCGCCGGGATCGCGCCATTGACCGGAGCCGTTTCGCCCTCCATTCCGGTTCTGGCCGCGTTGATGAATTCGGCGAAAGCCGGATATCGTGTAGATATCTCGGATATCTCGCCGGACGTTAAACCGCGAATAGGGAGTTCCCGCCCGCCAACCGTAACGGTTTCCCTTGCCGGCCCTAAAGCGGCGGCAATTTCTTTCAATGAAGGCATTACGGGTTGATTACCTCCGTTATGTTCCAATAGGCGGTTCCGAAACTCGGCGGAGTGCCTTCCGCCACGATTTCGCCGTTCACTTCAAGAGTTCCGTATTGCTCTTGAATAAGCTGAATAGCGGTTCCCGGCGCGAACGTCACAAGCGGCAAATCGATTTGCAGCGCCGCGCCAATCGCGTTGTTGCCGACGAAGCGGAGCGCGGCGTTGATTTCCGCTTCCGCCATGAGTTCCATTCGGTAATCGTAGTGATCAACTGCCGGGTTGCCGGCGGCAATCGCGCTTGTCAAGAACGCCAGCGCGAGATTGACCGCCGTAACTTCGTCCAAGATCACCGCGCACGTCATTTGCCGCTGCGCGATCAACGATTGATCTTTGTAGCGATACGGCCCGAGCGATGCGAAATGCTCCAAACGGGTTATGTTTGGAGTGATCACGAAGGATGGGCAGTCGCCCATATGACGCCAAACGCTTTCGCCGGCGCGCTTGATCCACATGGCGCCTTTCCCCGAATAATAGTTCAGCTTGTTCGGGGACAGATTGACGGCTTGCGGCATGGTTCGTACTCCCTACATTAGATCGGCAACACGCAACACATACTTAAACCGGAAATCAAACGTAATCGTCCCTTCCCGGTTGTCTCCCGCTTGCGTTTCAACGGAACAACCCATATAACGAATTTGTCC
>Ga0137463_1000456_pt1 | contig 14091 bp, 14 predicted proteins | sample EasRivERMGT800_2_FD_102333 | JGI IMG/M metagenome (GOLD analysis project Ga0137463, IMG submission 102333) | Soil microbial communities from meander-bound floodplain in the East River, Colorado, USA - East River MetaG ERMGT800_2 | ecosystem: Environmental > Terrestrial > Soil > Floodplain ...
CGCGTCGTCGAATGAAATGATCGCCTGCGCGGCGACGGCCGGGCGCAACGCCAGGATCTGGCTGCCGCGGGAGCTGCGCTCGCTGCGGTCGATGCCCGCCCATTCGCAGAGGTTGTACACGTCCGCTTTGCCCTGCTCGAAAAGGGACTCTTTCAGGCGCTTGAACGCATCGACGTCGGATGCGTTTCGATCCGAGTACTTGGCCTGGAAGCGCACCTCGATGCCGGCTCTTTCGAAGAGCCCCTCGTCGCGTGCGACGTAGATCGGCAGATCGAATACCGGGTTGTTCGGGGATACTGTGACGACGGGGAGACTGGATTCGTTGGCCATCGCTGCCTCCTGCGGGTATGAGCGAAAATTCTGTACGCAAGCCGGTGAAGTTTAGGCGCTTCGGTGGCGGGAGGTCAATCCGGCGGCAGGCGCTTATGCGCCTGCATCGGAATTTCCGGGTAGACTTTTCATGCTTGTTTGAGCACCAATATCATCGTGCGGGCGGCTCGAAGGAGGACGGCGCAATGAGAATCGGAATACCCGCCTTGAGATTGGGCGCCCTGACGGCACTCGATTCTGCGATCTAGCGATGGCGACCTACGCGATCGGCGACGTTCAGGGCTGTATTGAAGAGCTGAATGCGCTGCTCGGAGCGATCCGTTTCGACCGTGGCAGGGATCGGCTGTGGTTTGTCGGCGATCTCGTCAACCGGGGACCGGCATCGCTTGAAACGCTGCGCTTCGTGCGCGACTTGGGCGAGACGGCGGTGACCGTGCTCGGCAATCACGATCTGCATCTTCTCGCGCTCGCGCACGGACTTGCAAAGGCGCGCGAGGACGACACACTGGAGGAAGTGCTCGCGGCGCCGGATCGCGGCGAGTTGCTCGATTGGCTGCGGCGCCGGCCGATGATTCACCATGATGCAGCCCACGTGCTCGTGCACGCGGGCCTGTTGCCGCAATGGGATGTTTCCAGAGCGAAATTGCTGGCCGCTGAGGTCGAGGCCGAGCTGCGGGGACCCGGATATCGGGACTTTCTCGCCATGCTCTATGGGAGCCGGCCGGACCGCTGGCGCGAGGATCTGCAGGGACCGGACCGCACGCGCGTAATCGTGAATGCCATGACGCGCATGCGCTTTTGCACGGCTGAAGGCGTGATGGAGTTCCAGACCAAGGGCGAGACTGCAAACGCGCCGCCCGGTTATCTGCCCTGGTTCGACGTACCCGGACGAAAAAGTGCGGGGAGCACCGTGATCTGCGGCCACTGGTCGGCGCTCGGCCTGCGAATCACGCCGAATCTCCTTGCGCTCGACTCGGGCTGTGTCTGGGGCGGCAAGCTCACCGCGATCCGCCTGGAGGATCGGCGCCAGTTTCAGGTCCCATGCGCGGCGACTACCGCGCCCGTGAAATACGCTGCGGCGCGGACACGCCGAGCGCCGCGGCAATAGCGGCTTCTGATTTCTCCGCCAAATCTCGCCGCGTCTGGCCGCCGGTGGAAATGGGAGCAAGGAAATTCAGCTCCGCCACCATATGTCGCGTCGAGACAATGGTCCAGACCGATTCTATCAGCGAGGTCTCGCCGACATAGCCTGCCGCATCGGTGTGACGGCCCGCGGCATCCAGATAACGCAGCGCAACGGGCTGCAGCGCGGCGCTGGCATCTATCGCGGGCTGAAACAGGGCTGCGTGGAAGCGCCCAAGGCTGCGCCCGAATGTCGTGGTTCCCTCCGGACAAGCGGCGATCAACACACCGCGCTCGAGCGACCGCGCGACTGCATCGCGTGCGTGCCGCGCCGCGGAGCGCTTGCCGCGCTCGATGTAGAGGGTTCCCACGCGCGTGCATAGCCATCCCACGATCGGCCAGCCGCGGATTTCCGATTTTGCGATGAATGTCGCTGGAAAGTTGGCGTCAATGACGAAAATGTCCAGCCAGGAAATATGGTTCAGCGTAAGCATGCAGCGCGCTGGGAGCACTTTTGGCGAGTTAACTTCGCGCACCGACACCGAGACGATAGATAGCAGCTTTCTCGACCAGCGGCGCTTGTGTGCGTGCTGCTCGGCCTGCGAAAGTCGCGGATACCGCAGCCACGCGATTGCGAGGCCGCGTGCCAGATGCAGCGCGAGTCGTGCAAGACGGAACAGGCGGGCTGAAAGCGGCGTACGGGTAGCCGCCGAAGGTCGCAGGGATTGTCGCTGGGCCAAGCGGCCATTCTACTTGTTGGCGGCGGGAGCGCTGAACTCTGCCGGGCGACGGTCAAATAAACGGCGCACTCCTTGCGCCCTTGCAGTACTTGCCCGAAAAAAACGGGGCGTCACCCGGTTAACTCCTGCGCGCGACTTCAGATGCACGCGCTTCCCGGGGCGGAATGCGTTGTCTGCTTCTTGGCCGACCGCGCGCAGCTCGCTGCGAGTCCCTTCAATGGAAGCAAGATGTATCCGTGTCAGCTAGTTCTCTTCACAAATCGGTACCGAAATTCTGACGGAATCGGCGCGCGATTTCATCGCGGCTCACCGTATGATTCTGGCCGCCGCGCGCCGCGACTTTTATTGCGCCCATGAGAGCGGCAAGCCTGCCGGTCTTGGGCCAATCGAAGCCCGCGGCGATGCCATACAAGAGACCGGCGCGGTAGGCATCGCCGCAGCCAGTGGGATCTACGACCTCGGTGGACTTGACGCACGGAATATCAAACCGGTCGCTGCCCGCGTAAATGACAGACCCTTGCGCGCCGCGGGTGAGAACGAGCGCCTTCACCATCCGCGCAAGCGCATCCAGTGTCAGTCCGGTGCGCTCTTCCAGGAGCTTGCCTTCGTAGTCGTTGACAGCGATGTAGCTCGCTTTCTCGACGAAAGCAAGCAATTCCTTTCCCGAAAACATCGGTAGCCCCTGCCCCGGGTCGAACATGAAAGGAATGCCAAGCTCGGAAAGCTCGCGCGCATGCTGAAGCATTCCCTCGCGCCCGTCGGGAGAAACGATCGCCAGGCCCGCCTTCAGCGCGCCAGTGACGTGATTCAGGTGCGAGTGGGTCATCGCTCCGGGATGGAATGCCGTGATCTGGTTGTCGTCCAGGTCAGTGGTGATGAATGCCTGCGCAGTGAGCGTGTTGGGCACCTCGCGCACGCAATCGTGTGCAAGTCCGAGCCGCTCGAACCGTTCGTAATACTGCAGCGCGTCCTCGCCCACCGTGGCCATGATGAGCGGGTCGGCACCGAGCAGTTTCAGGCTGTAGCCGATGTTGCCGGCGCAGCCGCCCAGCTCGCGCCGAAGTTCCGGCACGAGGAAGGCAACGTTCAGAATGTGAATTTGCTCCGGCAGGATGTGCTCCTTGAAGCGGCCACGAAACACCATGATGTTGTCGTAGGCAATTGAGCCGCAGATCAGGATGCGCATGGAGAGCTTTTTACCATATACGTTTACCGGCGAAGTCCTTTGAAACGTCCTTCAGAATTGTGCCGACCCGCTTGAACGGAGCGGCGAACGCACCTTTCGGCGGAAAATTGCAGGCGATGCCGACAGGGCTGCCGCGCAGAGTGACGCCAGCCATGATTGTTCTTCCCTCTGGAAAGCTGCGAAGCATAGTGGAAATTAACCAGTGCGGCAGCGCCGTTCTTCCATCCACTACGGATAGAAGAGATAGACTCGATAACCAGCCGCTTTCAACTCTGCGGCTTCGATATAAACCCTGACCTGGAGTTCGCTTCCTGGCGCGAATCCGGCATCCACGCCCGTGCCCCGCGGGAGATATTGTTGCGGCATCAGCACCCTCCGCGCCACGGTCTGGTCTTGCGCGTTGGTAAGCGCGAGTTCAAGCGCCGGCAATTCCTGAACAAATGCGGCGCGATTCCTGAGCGTTGCCGAAAAAACCAATACCTTGGGATTGGCGCCGTCGGCCTGAAGGTCCGAAGCTTCGATGCCGAGCAGTTCGGAACGGCGCGGCAGCGGCACCTCGCAACCAAGTTCCAAGCAGATTTGCTGGATCACGGGCTTCGCTTGCGGCAGGGTCAGCGCGAGTTCTCCCCGGTATCGATAGGCGCCTTGGGCGACGAGCGCAAGGAGCGCCAAGGCACTCGCCAGCCACCAGAGCCGGCTCTGACGCCTGCGCGGCGGCGGACCGAAGTCGGGCGACACGGAATTCGCGGTTCCCTCAGTCTCGAGCATAGGCGCAACGGTTTTTCCGGACAGCGATTGTCGCGCCAGCCTGGATACGTCCGAAGCACCGGATTCGCGCGTAGCTTCGACATTCCCCGCCGCTACGGCGGCCGGATTAGGTACCCGGATAGCATGGGCGTGGAACACGGCGCCGCAGCGCCCGCAGCGAACCCGCCTTCCCCGCGCCTCAAGTTGCATCTGAGTCACGCGAAACGCGGTTGCGCAATTCGGGCAGCGCGTGATCATGCTCAAAAGCGCACTCCCGACAGGCACGCCCATTCCTCCGCTAAGATGGGCGGTCCGAAAGCGATCCAGGCCGCGTAGCACTCCTCCACTTCCTTGGCTTGCGGCGCGAGGATGCCCGAAAGCGCGAGCCTACCGCCGCGCACGCAATGCGAAGCGAGCAGCGGTGCAAGCACCTTGAGCGGATTGGCGAGGATATTGGCAACCACAAGATCGGCGGAGAGCCTGTGCGGCACGGGGGGTTCGAAGAACTGGCCTCCAACGCCATTGCGCACGGCGTTGGCGCGGGCCGCCGATACGGCGTTAGCATCAATATCGACGCCGACTGCGCGGCGCGCACCTAGCTTCAGCGCGGCGATGGCTAATATACCGGAACCGCAGCCGTAGTCGAGCACCGTCTCGCCGCCGGCGACCGTGCGCTCGAGCCATTCGAGACACAGACGGGTGCTCGGGTGGCAGCCGGTGCCGAACGCAAGTCCTGGATCGAGAACCAGGTTGATCGCGTTCGGATCGGGTGGAACATGCCATGAAGGTACAACCCACAGCCGCGCGGATACGCGAATCGGGGCAAACTGGTCTTGGGATTTCTTCACCCAGTCTTCATCGGCTACTGAGCGCATCTCGTACGCTGGTGCCGCTATGCCGGCTGCAACGCAGGCGCGGCTTAGCAATTGTTCCGGGTCGTCGTCGCGTCGGCACAGGGCCATGAGCTTGAGCCGCGGCCATGCGGCGATCCCGTCAGATTCTGCAAGAAATGAAGTTTCCTCCGGTGTCCCCGGGGGGGCTACATCGCCGCTCACCGATAGTGCGCCCGCTTCCAGAAGCGTATCGCTCAGGCGATCGGCTTCACCTGCGTCAAGTTCAAGGATTAGCGCGGTAAAGGTCACGCTTCCCGGTCCGCTACTTCCCGGCGTCGCGCTTCTTCTGCTGGGCGAGCTTCTGCTCGAGATAATGAATACTCACCCCGCCTTTGATCACGCGGTTGTCGAGGAGCAGTTCCCGGTGCATAGGAATGTTGGTCTGTATGCCCTCGATCGCCATCTCGGAGAGCGCGATTCGCATGCGACGGATCGCCTGGTCGCGATCGGCGCCGTAGGCGATGACCTTGCCAATCAGGGAATCGTAATTAGGAGGCACGGCATAGCCCTGGTAGATATGCGAGTCAACGCGAATGCCCGGCCCGCCCGGCGGATGGTAGGAGGTGATCCGCCCCGGCGAGGGCGTGAACTTGACCGGGTCCTCGGCGTTGATCCGGCACTCGATGGCGTGGCCGCGGAATTCCACGTCCTTCTGCCGCACCGATAGCTTTTCGCCGGCGGCGATCCGGATCTGCTCCTGCACGATGTCGATGCCGGTAATCATCTCGGTCACCGGGTGTTCGACCTGGATGCGAGTGTTCATCTCTATGAAGAAAAACTCGCCGTCCTCGTATAGGAATTCAAACGTGCCGGCGCTGCGATAGCCTATCTTGCGGCAAGCCTCGATGCAGCGCTCGCCGATACGAGCGCGCAGCTTCGATGTGATTTCCGATGCGGGGGCCTCCTCCATTACTTTCTGGTGACGCCGCTGCATCGAGCAGTCGCGCTCGCCAAGGTAGATCACGTTTTTGTGTCCATCGGCGAGTACTTGCACTTCGATGTGACGCGGGTTCTCGAGGTATTTCTCTATGTATACGGTAGGATTGCCGAACGCGGCCTGTGCCTCAGCGCGGGTAAGATTTGCGGCACTCTTCAGCGCGGCCTCGGTGTGCACCACGCGCATGCCGCGCCCGCCTCCACCACCCGCCGACTTGATAATCACCGGGTAGCCTATTTTTCTCGCTATCTTGACGATTTCCTCGGGGGAGTCGGGCAGTGGGCCGTCGGATCCGGGGACGCAGGGCACCCCGGACTTCTGCATCACGTGTTTGGCGCTTATCTTGTCGCCCATCAATCGAATTGTCTCAGCGCGCGGGCCGATGAATACGAATCCGCTCGAGTCCACCCGCTCGGCAAAGTCCGCGTTTTCCGCAAGGAATCCATAGCCGGGATGGATGGCCTCGGAGTCGGTAACCTCGGCAGCGCTGATGATTGCCGGAATATTGAGGTAGCTCGCGCTCGACGCTGCCGGCCCGATGCACACCGACTCGTCGGCCAGCTTCACATACTTCGCCTCGCTGTCGGCCTCGGAATGCACCACCACGGTCTTGATGCCGAGTTCGCGGCAGGCACGCTGGATGCGCAAGGCGATTTCGCCGCGGTTGGCGATCAGAATTTTCTCGAACATGCCCCGCGGCTACCCGATCATCATGAGCGGCTCGCCGTATTCGACTGGCTGGCCACTCTCGACCAGGATCGCTTTGATCACGCCGTCCTTGTCGGCTTCGATCTCGTTCATAAGCTTCATCGCCTCGATGATGCAGATGGCCTGCCCGACCTTGACTGTGTCGCCGACCTCAACGAAAACTTTCGCGCCGGGGGAGGCCGAGCGGTAGAACGTACCTACCATCGGGGACTTGACGAGATGGCCCTCGAAGGAGGTCGGGGCCTCGTCCGCCGGGGAGACGGTTGACGCGCTCATAGCTGGCGCAACTGCCGCGGCTGCGGGCACGCCGCCACCAGCGCGGGCAGGGACGGACAATGAATCGGCTCCCTTTCCGCCTGGGCCGTTCTTGACGATCTTGACCTTTTCCTCGCCCTCAGTCACCTCGAGCTCGGAGATGCCCGATTCCTCGACAAGGTCGATCAGTTTCTTGAGTTTGCGCAAATCCATGTTGGCCTCCTTCCGCGCCCCGTCCCATATTGGTCCGGGGCGCGAGGGGTTGGCTTAGATTCGATGACAAAAGAAGGACGCTCCCCCTTCTTGTCCCCCAATTTGTCGCTTTTAAGTCGTTTGCAGCGCGAATTGCAGCGCGAGGTCATAGCCTCGGCTGCCAAGCCCGCAGATGGTGCCGACCGCAAGGTCTGAGAAATACGAATGGCGCCGAAACGGCTCTCTGGAATGGATATTTGACAGGTGCACCTCTATGAAGGGAATTCTAACCGCTGCCAAGGCGTCCCGCAGTGCCACACTGGTATGCGTCAATCCGGCCGGATTGACGATGATCCATGAAATTCCCCGCATTTTCGCAGAATGTACTTGTTCAATCAGGGCTCCTTCATGGTTGCTCTGGAAGACTTCCAACGATGCTCCATGGTGCCGAACTAGTCGAGTGAGCCGCTCGTTGATGCTGTCGAATGTCTCGGTCCCGTAAATCTCGGGCTCCCGCGTACCAAGCAAATTCAGGTTGGGGCCATGAAGGACAAGAATGGTCTTGGACTTTCGCGGGAGCGCGCGAGCGGAGCGCTTTGGCTTTGACATGGCAGCAAGTTTGACGCAAATGCCGACACGTTGTCCAGCCGTTGGGCGATTTTAACGTAAAAATAATGACTTGGATAAGCAGCGGCCGTAGCCAGCCTGAGATATCTCCCTCGTCTAATCTGATCAGGTGGGCTTTCGCCACCCCCTGACCGGTCAAGGATCAAAGGGAATGGCAGTCTGGCCAGGGCCGGTTCTCAAAGAATCGCCTTGACTCGATTGACGCAAGGACCCATTCAACGACTGGATAATTGATTTAGTATTCTCGGGAGAATTTCAAAGGAATAGAGGCAGAATCGAGCCTGATACCGACAATTTGCAAGCCGTTCGATGCAAATCGCTGATGTAGCCTAATCAGGCCTGGATTTTCTTCCCGGCATAGGTCGCACCAGGTCGCCCAGCAATTCAACAACAATCACCTGGCCGCCGCCGCGAGTACCACTAGCGGTATCAGAACCGCGCGTCTAACCATTCTGCCCAGACAAGAGCTGCGTTACGGCCTGGATTCCCGCCCGCTCCAAGGGGCGCCCCGAATACGAGGTCCTTAGCGTGCCGCGCTCGTCATTCAGCGTATAGATGGCAAGGTTGACCGGTACGCCTTGCCACTCGAGCTTCAGCACGGATACCGCACGCGCCTGGTCGCCAGCAAAGTGACGTTGATCGCAAACGTCGTACGGGATCTTCCGGTTGAGAAGAAAGAGCTCGACCGTCTTGCAGTCATCGGCAAATAGCTGAAGGTCGATGTCGCTGTAGCGCCCGGCGGTGCCCTTCAGCACTGGACCGGCGAGGTAGGGCCGAAACTGCGAGAGCAACCGCATTGTGTCAAGCGCCCGCTCGCGCAGATACTTGATGCGCTCGCGCTGCTCGTCGCCTTGGTAGAGAGACTGATAGGCACGCAGCTCGGTCTCAATCTCCTCATTTTTCGGCAGCGCCTGTGTGTCCTCCGCCCCCAGCTGGCGCGCGGCCTTGCGCTTTGCGAGCGCAAAATTCTCGATTCCATCCTCGGCCATGATGCGCGCCGCGGCCGCGGCGATGCGCACGCGCATTTGTTGCTGCTTGGACTTACTGTCCTTCGGCATGGGAAGACCGGCGAAAAACGACGGGCGCGACGGTGCATCATACCGCAGCCGGAAACACGGGCGAAGTAAGCTAAAATCGCGGCAGATTACAATTGTGTGTCAATTCGCCATCGCAGTGCGGGCGCGCTGACCGTCCACCGGCTCGTGCACATCCACATCCTAGGCATCTGCGGAACCTTTATGGCGGGAATAGCCGCGATCGCGAAAGCGGCTAACCACCGGGTCACGGGCTGCGACGCCAATGTCTACCCGCCAATGAGCACGCAGATAGCCGAGCAAGGCATTCCACTGATCGAAGGCTTTACTGCCGACCAGCTCGCGTTGAAACCGGATTTGTGGGTGATCGGCAACGTCGTGAGCCGGGGAAATCCCCTCATGGAGGCGATTCTTAACCGGGGTGACAAGTATGTTTCGGGGCCGCAGTGGCTAGCTGAAAATGTTCTGGCGAGCAAGTGGGTGCTTGCCGTGGCCGGAACCCACGGGAAAACAACAACTTCTTCAATTCTTGCCTGGATACTCCAAGACGCAGGCCTAGCTCCGGGATTCCTTATTGGCGGCGTACCCAAAAATTTCGAATCTTCTGCAAGCCTTGGATCTCAAAGTCATTTCGTTATAGAAGCCGACGAATACGATACCTCGTTCTTCGATAAGCGCTCAAAGATGGTGCACTATCGACCAAAGATCGCGGTAATTAATAATATCGAGTTCGATCATGCTGACATCTTCGCCGATCTTGCAGCGATCGAGACACAATTTCATCATTTTGTTCGAACTGTTCCGGCTTCGGGATTGATTGTAGTAAACGGCAAAGATTCGGCGACAGGACGGGTGCTTGCTCGCGGCTGCTGGACCCCGGTCGAGCGGTTTGGGGCGAATGAGGGCTGGAATGCGACCGAAGCCGGAAATGATTCGTTCGAAGTCACCAGTCAGGGTAAGCGGATGGGCACGGCGCGTTGGGGACTGCTCGGCGAGCACAATCGCATGAATGCTCTCGCGGCAATTGCGGCTGCCCGCGCGGCCGGAGTTGATCCGGCCCGGGCCATCGATTCGCTTGCGCGGTTCGAGAACGTCAAACGCCGCATGGAGCTGCTTGGCAAAGCGGCGGGCGTTTCCGTTTGGGATGATTTCGCGCACCACCCGACGGCCATCGCCGCGACGCTTGCGGGGTTGCGCGGCCGGGTGGGTCGCGCTCGGATTCTTGCCGTACTCGAACTGCGCTCCAATACTATGAAGCTTGGCGTAATGAAGGAGCAGCTTGCCGACAGTCTCGGCGGCGCGGAACGCATATATTGCTACAGCGCGAACCTTGGCTGGAATGCGGTCGAGGCACTGGCGCCCCTGGGTCGGCGCGCGAGCTGCGAGGAAAATCTGGAGCGGCTTGTCGCGGCCGTCACGGCCGAGGCCCGACCCGGCGATCATGTGCTCGTCATGAGCAACGGTGGCTTTGGAGGCATTCACAAACGGCTACTTGCGGCGCTAGGCGAGCAAGGTAGGCCGACGGCTCCTTGACATGATTGTCTACCTGCACGGATTCAACAGTTCGCCCCAATCGAACAAGGCGCAAACTTTAAGAGGTTATCTCGAAGAACGTGGCCGGGGTACGCAGTTCGCATGTCCGCAACTACCGCATCGGCCCGAACAGGCGGTCGCGGCAATCGAGACCGAGATGGCACACCATCCCAATGCGCGGGTCACCCTGGTCGGAAGCTCGCTCGGTGGTTACTACGCGACCTGGCTTGCGGAAAAGCATGGCGTTCGCGCGGCGCTGATTAATCCCGCAATAGACCCGCACGTTGGTCTGCGCGCTTATCTAGGCCCGCAGGAAAACTATCACGGTGGCGAGAAATACGAGCTCACCGAAGAGCATCTGCGGCAATGGAGGAAGCTTTTCGTCCCGAACGTGCACCCGAAGCGCTACCTGCTGCTGGTCGAAACCGGCGATGAAGTACTCGATTATCGTCGGGCGGTGAAAAAATACCGCGGCGCGAAGCAGGTGGTGGTGCAGGGCGGGGACCACACCCTGGCGAGTTTTCCCGGGCAGATCCCTTTGATCCTGGAATTTGCGGGGATGAGCTGATTACTTGAGCACTTTCCAGGCGGATTTGACGTCTTTGAGCGCGTAGCGCGCTACGGCTTTTTCGTCGAACCCGAACCCCAGGCCCGGGGTCTTCGGCAAGAGCAGCATCCCGTCCTTCGCCGTCAACTGCGTATCGATGAGGTTCCGGAAATTCAGCACCTGGTCGTCGGGAAAGAATTCGACATAGCGTGCGTTCGGCGTCGCCGCCACCAGGTGCACGTGCAAGTCGTGGAACCAGTGCGGGCAAACGGTGACGTTGTAGCTCGCAGCCGTCGCGGCAATTCTTTTCCATTCCGAGATCCCGCCGCACACCAGCGCGTCGGCCTGCAGGATTGCCGCCGCGCCCTTGTCGAGGATCTCCTTGAAGTGCCAGCGGCCGGTGCCGATCTCGCCGGTCGCGACGGCGACGTGGGTAAGCTTCGCCAGCCGCGCGTGGTTTTCTATGTCGTCGGGGAAGAACGGTTCCTCGATCCAGTAGGGATCGTAGAGTTCGAAGCGTTCCAAATAGCGCATCGCGGTGGGCAGATCGTGCCAGGCGTTGTTCGCGTCGAGCATCAGCTCAACTTCGGGCCCGATGGCGTCGCGCGCCGCCTTCACCCGAGCTTCTTCTTCCTTGGGCGATAGCTTCCCCACTTTCATCTTCACCGCACTGAAGCCGGCTTTCACGTATCCGGCCATTTCCTCGCCGAGCTTCCGCGGTGTCTTGCCAGCAAGGTAATAGCCGCCGCTCGCGTAGGCCGGCACGGCGTCGTCCACGACCGCGCCGAGGTACTTGCAGAGCGGAAGCTTCGCCGAGCGCGCATTCAGGTCCCAGAGCGCGCAGTCGAGCATCGAAATCGCCCGCATGACGCTGCCGGCCCGACCTTGCAGCAGCGTCTCCTGGAACATGCGCTGCCACAATCCTTCGACGAGCAGACTGTCTTTCCCGAGCAGGATGGGCGCGAGCAGCTCTTCGACGGCGTGCGCAACGAGCGTCCCGCCCGAGGAGCCGGCGTAGCAGAAGCCGATGCCCTCGACGCCACCGGCTCGTATCTTGACCAGACCATAGTCCCGCGCTGACACCGTGCGCGTGGCGAAACTGGTAACGCTGTCAAGTGGAACCCGGGCGGTGGCGACAGAAATCGATTCAATCTTGGCCATTTTTTGGTCCTTGGATCTTTTCTTCGGCGGAACGAGAGCGCTGCTACGATATAATTATCTCATTCAATCGGCCGACACGACGCGGCCCCGCCGGTTTGCTTCCCTCTCGTGAACGTCCTCTACGAAGATAACAGCGCATTCAAGGTCGCCACGGTGCTTGCCGACGGCGACAGTTCGCTTCAGGTTGAGGCGCCCCACGGCAAGCGCGCCAAGATCAAAGCAAAAGACGTGCTGCTGCGTTTCCCGGAACCCGGAGCCGGCGAGCTCCTTGCACAGGCCGAGGCCATGGCAGAAGATATTGACACGGACTTCCTGTGGCAGTGTTGCGGAGCGGAGGAGTTCGGTTTTACGGAGCTCGCGAGTGAATATTGTGGCCACGCGCCTTCGGCGGTGGAGGCGGCCGGGATCCTGGTGAAGTTGCACTCGGCGCCGATGTACTTCTACCGCAAGGGCAGGGGACGATTCCGCGCGGCGCCCTCCGAAACGCTGCGCGCCGCGCTTGCCGGCATCGAGCGCAAAAAACAGCAGCTACTGCAAATCGAGGCATGGGCCGAGCAACTTGCGCGCGGCAAACTGCCCGAAGAGTTCCGGCCGCTTTTACCGCAATTCCTGTACAAGCCCGACCGCAACCGGCCAGAAACCAAAGCGCTGGAGGAGGCCTGCGGGAAGACCGGGCTTTCTCCGGCGAAGCTGATTGAGCGCAGCGGTGCGCTTCCCTCCAGCCACGACTATCACTTGAACCGGTTTCTACTCGAGTATTTTCCCAAGGGAACGGGCTTCCCCGAGGGACTCGAGGCTGCCGAGCCGCGGGATTTGCCGCTCGCCGAAGCGGTGGCGTTCAGCCTCGACGACGCCGCCACGACGGAGATCGACGATGCATTTTCGATCACGCCGCTTCCCGATGGCCGCCTTCGCATCGGCATTCACATCGCCGCGCCCACGCTCGGATTCGCTCCTGGCTCTGCGCTTGACGCGGTGGCGCGCGAGCGGCTTTCGACTGTGTACATGCCCGGCAACAAGATCACCATGCTGCCGCCGGCTGCGATCGAGCGCTTCACCCTCGCCGAAGGCGCCGAGCGCCCGGCGCTTTCCCTTTATCTCGATATGCGTGCTGACGATTTTGCCATTGAGAACCGCCACACCTGCATAGAGCGCGTACCGATCGCTGCGAACTTGCGCCATCACGCCGTGGAAGAACTCGATGCTGCGTTTCTCGCCGGAGAAGCGCGCGAGGACATTCCTTATTCGCGTGAGTTGAACACACTGTGGCGCTTCGCGGTCGCGCTCGAGAAAGCACGCGGCAAGTCCTCCGGCGCACCCGAGCGCCCCGATTACAACTTCCGCGTCGAGGGTCGGGACGAAAACGCGCGCGTCACCATCACCGAGCGCAGACGCGGCACGCCGCTCGACAAGCTCGTCGCCGAGATGATGATTGCCGCCAACAGCACCTGGGGAAAGCTGCTGGACGATCACGGTATAGCCGCGATATACCGCGCGCAGTCGAGCGGCAAGGTACGCATGACCACTTCGGCCTTGGAACATCAGGGCCTGGGTCTCAGCCACTACGCTTGGGCGAGCTCGCCGCTGCGGCGTTACGTCGATCTGGTCAACCAGTGGCAACTTCTCGCGCTGCTGCAAGGACAGCCGCCGCCGTTCGCGCGCAACGCCGACGTGATGCTCGCGGCGGTCGCCGACTTCGAGGCGACCTACGCCGCCTACGACGGATTCCAGCGCCGCATGGAGCACTACTGGTGCCTGAGGTGGCTCCTGCAGGAGAGAATCGAGGTTGCGGGAGCCGGAGTGGTGCGCGAGAATTTGGTGAAGTTCGACGACCTGCCGCTGTATGCGCGAGTGCCGTCGCTGCCGGAACTCGCGCCCGGGGCGCGCGTCGAAATCGCTGTGACCGGGGTCGACCTCGTCGAGGCGGAACTCCAATGCGTGTTCCGGCGCCAGAAAGTCACTTGAGACAAAACTACAAATACAGCTTAGAATTATCTGATTCAAAACACTTTTAGGGAATCAAGACTTGATGCTCCCAAGTTCGATTTCCAACCCGTATGCTTGGCGGGGGCCGCTCTC
>Ga0137463_1000457_pt1 | contig 14088 bp, 15 predicted proteins | sample EasRivERMGT800_2_FD_102333 | JGI IMG/M metagenome (GOLD analysis project Ga0137463, IMG submission 102333) | Soil microbial communities from meander-bound floodplain in the East River, Colorado, USA - East River MetaG ERMGT800_2 | ecosystem: Environmental > Terrestrial > Soil > Floodplain ...
ATCCGGACGCCGTGCGCGAGCTCGAAATTCTCAAGCGCAAAGCCCCGGAGGCCTCCGAAAACCTTTCGCGCGAAGTCGTGGCTTTCGTGCAGCGCCTGCGCAAGATGGACCTGTTCAAGCTGCCCGGCGTCGCCGAGACGATCGACTGGTCGAAGGCGCTGGTGGCCCTGGACAAGATGACGCTCGACCCCCAGACCATCAACGACACTCTCGGCACCCTGCTCAAGTACCAGGACGACATCACTCGCGTGCGCGGCAGCGATGCCGAGCGCCTGCTCGCCGAGGTCAGGGCGGAGCTCGCCGCCGTCTAGATCGCTGCGGTGGAAACGGGAACCCCCTCGCTCGAAGCGATCGACCTTCACTGCGTGCGCGGCGAGCGCAGGTTGTTCAGTGCCCTGAGCTTCACTGTACGCGGCGGCGAGCTGCTCCGCATAGGAGGACCCAACGGCTCGGGCAAGACGAGCCTCCTGCGAATCGCATGCGCGCTGCTCGAACCGACCCGCGGCGAGGTACGCTGGGCGGGCGAGAATGTCCGGCGGCTGCAGGAGGAATTCTGGCGGCAGCTCGTCTACATCGGACACGCCAACGCGATCAAGGACGACCTGACCTCGGCCGAGAATCTGCGCGTCGCGTGCGCGCTCGCCGGCATTCGGGTGGAGCCCGCGCGGATCGGCGCGGCGCTCGCCCGGCTCGGGCTTGCCGGCTGCGAGAACCTGCCCGCGCGCGTGCTGTCGCAGGGGCAGCGCCGCCGAACGGCGCTCGCGCGCCTGGCCCTGAGCGATGGGATGCCGCTGTGGATCCTGGATGAGCCGTTTGCGGCGCTCGACGCCGCGGCTGTGGAGTATGTGCAGAACTTGATCGCGGAGCACCTCTCCCGGGGCGCCGCGGTGGTCCTCACGACGCACCTCGAGACCCGGATAACGGCCGCCACAACGCGGCGTATCGATCTCGGTGCGAGCTGACATGCTGGCGGCGCTGCGATGCGTGATTCACCGCGACCTTTTGCTCGCAGCGCGACGCAGCTCCGACGTCTTCACGGTGCTCCTCTTCTTCGTGATCGTCGTGAGCCTCTTTCCTCTCGGAATCGGACCGGATCCGGCGCTCCTGCGAACGATCGCGCCCGGCGTCATCTGGGTGGCGGCGCTCCTCGCCTCGATGCTGGCCCTGCAGCGGATGTTCGCCTCCGACCACTCCGACGGTACGCTCGAGCAGATGCTGCTCGGCGCCACGCCCCTGGGAATGACCGTCGCGGCCAAGGTGTTTGCCCATTGGTTGGTCTCCGGCCTGCCCCTCGTCCTGATTTCGCCTGTTTTGGCGCTACAATTTGATTTTCCTCAAGAGTTGCTGAGGGTACTCACGCTATCTTTGGCCTTGGGGACGCCGGTTCTTAGCTTGATCGGCGCGATCGGCGCAGCGCTCACACTGGGCCTTCGAGGCGGCGGAGCGTTGCTTTCGCTGCTGGTGCTACCCTTGTACGTTCCGGTGCTGATTATCGGAGCGGGCTCCGCCGAAGCAGCGGCCGCCGGCATCGGCGGGCAGCCACAGCTTCTTTTGCTGGGCGCGTTACTCGTGTTCGCGGGCGCTTTCGCGCCATGGGCGGTAGCGGTCGCGCTGCGCATTTCGGCGGAATAAACGGCCGGCAACCGTCATCTAACGCAGGTGGGGTTCTGCGACCTCAAGACAGGAGCGGCAAGTTGAACTGGTTCAAGTACTCCTCACCCCAGACTTTCTTCCCGCTGGCGGGCAAGCTTGTGCCGTGGTTCGGCGCCCTGGCGCTCGTCGCGTGCGCCGCGGGTCTGTACATCGGTTTTTTCCGCGCGCCCACCGACGCCCAGCAGGGCGAAGCCTATCGAATCATCTTCATCCACGTTCCGGCGGCATGGATGTCGATGTTCCTTTATCTGGTCATGGCGTTTTGGGCGGGACTGGGGCTAGCGTTCAACACCCGGCTCTCGGGCATGATGGCGAGCGCGATCGCGCCCACCGGCGCGTTGTTTACGTTTCTCGCGCTTTGGACCGGCTCTTTCTGGGGAAAGCCCACCTGGGGCACCTGGTGGGTGTGGGACGCGAGACTGACGTCGGAGCTGATTCTGCTTTTCCTCTATTTCGGCTTCATGGCGCTCCAGGCGGCGATCGACGATCCTCGCCGCGCCGACAAAGCCGGCGCCCTGCTCGCCCTGGTCGGCGTCGTGAACATCCCGATCATCTACTTTTCGGTGAAGTGGTGGAACACGCTGCACCAAGGCGCGTCGGTGAGTCTCACCAAGGCCCCGAGCATGGCGGCGACGATGCTGACCGGGATGGTCGTGATGGCGTTCGGTTTCTGGTTCTACAGCATCGCCGCTGTACTGATGCGGGCGCGCTGCATCATGCTCGAGCGTGAACGCGCGAGCGAGTGGGTGGTCGAATACGCGAAAGGGCCGGCATGAGCTGGGGGAGCTGGAGCGAGTTCTCCGCAATGGGCGGCTATGGGTTCTATGTTTGGGGATCCTACCTCGTGACCTTCGGTCTCTTGGCGGCGGAAATCGCCCTGCTCGCGTTGCGCAAGCGCAGCGCCCTCGCGCGCCTTCGTCTCCACGGTAGCGCAGCACAAGGCGAGCGATGAAGCCCAGGCAGAAACGGCTTGCGATGATCGCGGGCGGCCTCGTTGCGCTGGGCGTGACGGCCGCCTTCGTGCTCGCCGCGTTTCAGGAGAATCTGGTGTTCTTTTTCACTCCGAGCCAGGTGGCGGCGAAGGAGGTGCCGCAAGGACGCTCGTTCCGCGTCGGCGGCATGGTCACCCCGGGAAGCGTGAAGCGCCAGCCGGACGGCGTCACCGTGCAATTCGTCGTCACCGACACGGCGAAGAGTATCCCGGTCGTCTACCGCGGCCTCCTCCCGGACCTGTTCCGCGAGGGCAAAGGCGTGGTGACGCAGGGGAAGCTCGGCGCGGACGGAGTCTTCTACGCGAGCGAAGTGCTCGCAAAGCATGACGAGAACTACATGCCCCCCGCGGCTGCGGATGCGATCAAGCAGGCACAGTCCATCAACGAAAAGGCGGCGCACACCCTGGTGCAGGGCGCCGGACGCAAATGATCCCTGAAATCGGTCAACTCTCACTCGCCCTCGCGCTCACCCTTGCGCTCGCCCAGGCCTCGCTCGGGCTCGCAGGGGCGGCCCGCGGCGATGCCTCGTGGATGGGCGCGACTCGGCCCGCCGCACGCGGCCAGTTTGTGTTCGTTGCGATCGCCTTCGGCTGCCTCACTTACGCCTTCGTCGCCAACGATTTCAGCGTCGTCTACGTCGCTTCCAATTCCAATTCCGCGCTGCCGCTCGCCTACCGCGTCTCCGGCGTATGGGGCGGGCACGAGGGCTCGATCCTCCTGTGGATCCTGATGCTCTCGGTATGGACGGTCGGAGTCACGCTCTTCAGTCACCACCTGCCCGAGGAGATGGTGGCCCGCGTGCTCGGGGTTATGGGCCTGGTCAGCACCGGGTTCCTCCTATTCATCCTGTTTACCTCGAACCCTTTCCTGCGGGTCTTCCCGGCGCCCGCCGACGGGCGCGACTTGAATCCCCTGCTGCAGGATCCGGGAATGGTGCTGCACCCGCCGATGCTCTACATGGGCTACGTCGGCTTTTCCATCGCGTTCTCTTTCGCCGTCGCGGCGCTCATGAGCGGCCGGCTCGACGCGGCCTGGGCGCGCTGGTCCCGTCCCTGGACGACCGCGGCCTGGTGCTTCCTCACCGTGGGCATCGCGCTCGGCAGCGGCTGGGCGTACTACGAGCTCGGCTGGGGCGGGTGGTGGTTCTGGGACCCGGTGGAGAACGCCTCCTTCATGCCCTGGCTAGTGGGGACTGCCCTCATTCATTCCCTCGCGGTCACCGAGAAGCGCGGAGCTTTCCGCAGCTGGACCGTGCTCCTCGCGATCGTAGCTTTCTCCTTGAGCCTGCTCGGGACCTTCCTGGTGCGCTCCGGGGTCCTGACCTCGGTACACGCCTTTGCGACAGACCCCGCGCGGGGTGTCTTCATACTCGTGCTGCTCGTCGTTGTGATCGGCGGATCTCTGCTCCTCTACGTATGGCGCGCGCCCCGGATCGGCCTGGGCGGAGGATTCGAGCCGGTTTCGCGCGAATCGATGCTGCTCGCAAACAACGTGATGTTCGCCGCGGCAGCCGGCTCGGTGCTGCTCGGAACCTTGTATCCGCTCGCGCTCGACGCGTCGGGCCTGGGCAAGATCTCCGTCGGACCGCCGTACTTCGAAACCGTGTTCGTGCCGCTGATGGCGCCGGCGCTCTTTCTCATGGGAATCGGACCGCTGGCGCGCTGGAAAAAGGCGAATCTTCCCGATATCGCCGCGCGTCTGCGCTGGGCTTTCGCGGCAAGCCTTGTCGCGGCGCTCACGATCCCGTTTGCGATGGGGCACTGGAGCCCTATGGTCGCCTTCGGCATCCTCCTCGCGGTATGGGTCGCCGCGAGCGGCGTCGTTCAGTTGTACGAAAAGATCGGAAACGCGGCGAACGGAACAAGCGCGTTGGCGCGACTGCGCAACACGCCTCGGGCGACCTACGGCATGCTGCTCGCGCATTTCGGCGTGGCCGTGTTCGTCACCGGAGTGACGCTCGTGAAGGGCTACGACAGCGAGCGCGACGTGCGCATGGAGGCGGGCGACATCGTCGAGCTCGGCGGCTACACGTTCCGCCTCGACGGCGTGAGGGACGTGCAGGGTCCGAACTACGTCGCCGCTCGCGCCCAAATCCAAGTCAACCGGAACGGACGTCCAGTCACGACGCTCTATCCCGAGAAGCGCATCTACACGGTGCAGAACATGCCGATGACCGAAGCCGCGATCGATCCCGGCTTCACGCGCGACCTGTACGTCTCGCTCGGCGACTCCGTGAGCGCGACGGCCTGGATCGTTCGGGTGCAGCACAAGCCCTTCATCGACTGGATATGGGGCGGGTGCCTGTTGATGGCGCTGGGCGGCGCGCTTGCCGCAAGCGACCGCCGCTACAGGGTAGCGGCGAAGCGCCAGGAGCCGTACGCCGCGGCGCAGGCCGCGCGATAGTCACCTCTTTCGGAAAGCAACCGTGAACCGCTTCATTCTTCCCTTGGCCATCTTCGTGGCGCTGGTCGCCTTGCTCGGGGTCGGTCTCACGCTCAATCCGCGCGAAGTGCCCTCGCCGCTCATCGGCAAGCCGGCGCCGCATTTCGAACTGCCCCAGCTGCACGAGACAGCGAAGACCTTCACGGAAAAGGACATGCTCGGTAAGGTCTGGGTCCTCAACGTCTGGGCCTCCTGGTGCGTCAGCTGCCGCGAAGAGCACCCGGTGCTGCTCGACCTCGCGGCAAGCGGCGCCGTGCCGCTCTACGGGCTCAACTACAAGGACAAGCGCGAAGACGGCCTGGCGTGGCTGAAAGGCATGGGCGATCCCTATCGGCTTTCGATCTACGACTTCGACGGCAAAGTCGGCATCGACTACGGCGTCTACGGCGTGCCCGAGACCTACGTGATCGACAAGCTCGGGGTCATCCGCTACAAGCGCATCGGCCCGCTCACGCCCGAGATCGTCAAGGACAAGGTACTGCCCCTGGTGCAAGAGCTCGGCCGTGCATAGGGTTCTTCCGTTCCTGTTTCTTGCCGTGACAGTTCCGTGGGCGTTCGCGAAGGTAGCCGTCCCGGCAGCGCCGGATCCGGCGCTCGAACAGAGGGTCATGACGCTCGCTTCCGAGCTGCGCTGCCTCGTATGCCAGAACCAGACCCTCGCCGACTCGAACGCGCCGCTCGCAGTAGACCTCCGGAATCAAGTCCGGGAAAAGATGCGGCAAGGCAGCAGCGACTCGGAAATCGTCGACTACATGGTCGCCCGCTATGGCGACTTCGTCCTGTATCGTCCGCCGCTCAAGCTCACGACGGTGCTCTTGTGGTTCGGACCGCTGCTGCTGCTTGTGGGCGGGTTCGTCGTCATGCTCCGCCGCGTCCTGCGCCGGCGGCCCGCGCAAGACTTCGAAGTGACGGCTTCCGAGCACAAGCGCGCAGCGGAGCTTCTTGCCGGAAACGAGGCGGAGCGCCGGTGACTGCGTTCGTCGTCCTCGGCGCTGTGCTCATCGCCGGCGCGTTGCTTTTCGTCGTGCCGCCGTTGCTGCGCCGCGGCCTGCGCACGGGCGAAACGCGCGATGCGGTCAATGTCGCGGTATACCGCGATCAGCTGCGCGAGCTCGAAGCCGACCTGCGCGCCGGAACACTGGCCCCGGACCAACACGAAAAAGCGCGCGGCGAGATCGAAGCGCGGTTGCTGGCCGATGTCGGCAAGGGCGACGCTCCGTCGCACCCTCAGCGACACACGCGCGCCGCCGCGCTCGCACTGGGTCTCGCCGTGCCGATTTGCGCGCTAGCCGTCTACGTGGCGGTCGGCAATCCCCGTGCCCTCTTGCCGCAGGCCGCCCAGGGCGCAAATGCGCACGGGGTGAGCGCGCAGCAATTCGAGACGATGGTCGCGCGGCTGGCGGCGCGCCTGAAAGAGAACCCCGAGGACCCCGAGGGCTGGATGATGCTGGGGCGTTCGTACGCGGTACTGGGCCGCTTCGATGAATCGAGCCAAGCCTACGCCAAGGCTGCCGCGCGCACGCCCGGCGATGCGCAGCTCCTCGCGGATTACGCGGACGCGCTCGCGATGGCGCATGGCAAGACGCTCGAGGGCGAGCCGGAGAGAATCCTGGTTCGCGCGCTCGCCATCGACCCCAATAACGTGAAGGCACTGCTCCTCGCGGGCACGGCCGCCTTCAACCGGAACGACGGCGCCGCAGCGGTGCGCCACTGGGAACGAGTGTTGGGCCTCCTCCCGGCGGAGTCCGACATGGTTCAAAGGGTGCAGGCGAGCATCGCGGAGGCGCGCGCTCTGGGGGGCTCTCCGGGCGGCAAAACGCAGATTGCAAAACCTGCCCAAGCACCGGGCGGCGGCCGGGTGAGCGGCGTGGTCACGCTCGCGCCGCAGCTCGCCGGAAAGGTCGCTCCCGGAGACACCGTTTTTATTTTCGCCCGGGCGGCCGAAGGCCCGCGCATGCCGCTCGCGATCCTGCGCAAGCGCGCGAGTGATCTTCCGGTCCTGTTCAGCCTCGACGATTCGATGGCGATGGCGCCGCAGATGAAGCTCTCCGCCTTCCCGCGGGTGGTCATCGGCGCACGCGTCTCGAAGTCCGCCAATGCGAGCCCACAGCCGGGCGACCTCCAAGGCTTGAGCCCGGCGGTGAAGGTCGGCGCCAAGAGCGTCGCTGTGACGATAGATACGGAGCTGCGCTAAAAATCCCCCGAGACAAATACCGGTCCCGGCCTAGAACTTGTAGGTCGCCGTCAGGTAGTACACATCCAGCCTGTAGCTGGGGTTGGCGAAAGCGCCCGAAAACCAGGAATTGTTCGTCCCACCCAGATTCTGGTAATACGGGTAGAAGCCCTGGTAGCTGCGCACCTGGTCGTCCGCGTAATCGTACTTCTCGTGCACGTAGCCGACCGTGGCAATCCAGTGCTTGTCGACCTTGTAGTCGCCCTTCAGATTGAACGTCTGCTTTTGGGTATTGTCGGTCACGTAGTTAACCAGCGGACCGCCGTTGAATCCGCCCGCGCCCGCCGTGTTGCCCGAAGTGAAATCCACGCCGCCGCCCGTCTTCGTCCAGGTGTACGAACCCTTCAGCGCCAGCCGTTCCATCACCGGCCAGTCGGCGATAAGGCCGAAGAGGCGGTTCTTCTGGGTGTTCCTCGTACCCCAGTCGAAATCGGTGGCCGTCTGCGTTCCCCCGGGGAAGGGGCCGGTTCCCTGGTGATACGCCTGGTCGAATGAGACGAGCTCGTAGTTCAGCAGGGCCGTAACCCGGAATTCCTTCGGATTGCCGTACGAAACCGTCATGTTGTACTCGCGGCGCAAGTCGTCGCTGCGGCCGTAGCTGAGGTCCTTGTAGTCGGTCTTCTTCCACGCGACTTCGAAGCCCGTGTCGAGCAGTGGCATCGGCACCCAGTCGAACACCAGCTTGACTTGGTTCTGGACGGCGTTCGAGACGTCGTAGGCACGGAAATAGTAGGGCACTTGGGTCGGCAAGATCCCGGTTGTTGAGAAGGGACTCGTGTTGGGTGGAAATGCCGCATTCAGGTCGGAACGGCGCTGCAGGTACTGGTACTTGACCCGTCCGCTCAGGTCCTCAAGCATGCTGTTCTTGTATTCGAGCCAGATCCTGTCCTCCCTGGTCTTTTCCGCATCTTCCCGCTCGCGATCGACCTCGAGGAGATTCAGGCCGCCCGAGACCTTGTTTCCCCGGTCGATGCGCCATCCGGCATCGACGCCGTAGTCTTGCTTCTTGTAGAAAAACAGCGAATTGGGAAAGGGGCCGATACAAAACCTGTTGGCAGTGCCGCTTGTTGCAAAGCTCGGACTGGGGCAGTTGGCCGCATCGGTTCCCAGTCCGCCCAATGCGTACTCGATCAAAGTCGACTTGTTTTTCGTGTAGTAGTAGTTGTAGTAGATCTTGGTGTCCACCCCCCCACCCAAGGCGGAGGTCAGCGACAGTGACGCGCTCGTCGTTTCGTGCACGCCGTCAAAGGTGTTAGAGCTCGGCGCCGTGACGAGCGTTCCCGCCGCTGTCGGCGGCGAAGCGCTCGAGGTCGGCATGAGGCCGCCCGACGTCACGCCGAAGGAGTTGGTCAGCTTGCTCCAGGTGACGCGCGCCGCCAGCGTCGAATTCTGGGGCAATTGCCGCAGCGTGCCATTGAGGCTCAGCCTCGTCAGGTCGTTGTCGGGAGGCAGCAGGCTGGTATCGAGGTTGTTCAGCATGTAGAAGTTGGTCCATTGCATCTGGTCGTTGCTGTTGCTGAACTTGCTGTTGAGCACGTTGATGCTGAAGCTGGCTTCTTTCGTCGAATATCCGCTCTCCAAAGAGTAGTTCCTGGTTTTGTAATCGACCGGTGCGCCGAACTCGATCATGCCGTTGTTCGCACTGGTGCCGAGCCGCCCGCCCTGCGGCCGGACGCCCTGCATCGTGGTTTCGCTGAAATCGAGGCGGCTGTGCCACGGCGAATTGTCCGTGAACTCGAAATTGCCGCCGTAGGTGTTCCGCTGCAGCTTGTAATCAAACTGGTTCCAGGTCGACGGATTCTGTGCAGGAGGATACGCGGGGTTGCCGGGCACGGCGCCGGGCAAGGTCAGGAGCGTCCCGCCCGTTCCGCTCAGCGGCGTCAGCGCGCCCCAGGACTGGTTGTGCGGTATCTTGTCCTCGTACAGCTGGTACTTGTATACGCCGTAGCTGCCGCCGCGCAGGTTCAGGTACTCGTCTCTGAGGTTGAAATTCTCGCCGAAGAAGCGCACATAGTTCCGGCTGCTGCTTCCCTGGAGATCGATGTTTTCAATCACGCCGTTGCTGACGTCCCGGTACTCGTTGAGTTTCGCTTTGTCTTGGGGCCCGGTGAACGGCGCCGTGGTGGTTGCGGACGTGCCGAACGCTCCGTTGCGGGTGCCGCCTTCCTGGCGGGTGCCGCGTACGCCGATGCCGATGCTGCTCCCGTTCCAGGTGAATTCGTCCTCGTCCGCGGCAGAAGCCGCGGTGGCCGCAAACAGAGAGGCGACGAGGCAAGGCATGAGTTTCCTGTTCATGTTGTTCCCCTTACCTAAGGAAGAACCGACCGAGCGCCGACGCCGGGGCGTTGCTGCCGTGGATCTGGCGGTGGCAGTTGATGCAGCCGCTGCCTTCGAACCGGATGTTCGACGGGTTGACGCCGGGCAAGGTACCTCTCCCGTCGTACAGGCCGTGCGTGTGGCCGCCCGGATGGCAGTCCGCGCACAGCGCCGGGGCTTTCTGGGCGAGCAGCCGGTTGTGCGATGAGCCGTGCGGCGTGTGGCAGGTGGCGCAGTTTTCTTCCGCCGGCCGGTGCGACCAGATCCACGGGCCGCGCTTGTCGGTGTGGCAGGTCAGGCACAGATCACGGTAGGACTCCGCCTTGAGCATCACCGGCGTCATTGCGCCGTGCGGCTCATGGCAGTCATGGCACTGCACCTTGCCCTCGACGATCGGGTGGTGCGAGGGCTTGAGGATCTGCGCACGCTGCTCCCTGTGACAGGCGACGCAGGTCTCATACGCGAGTTGCCGCACCGTGGTCCGGTACGGCGTGGCCGCAGGCGTATCGACCCTGAGCATCTTGTCGTTGTTCAGCGCCCGGTCCGTGTGGGGATTGTGGCAATTGCTGCAGGTCACGTCATTTTTCTTGTGCTGGCCTGCTTCCCAGAAGGCGAGGTGCCGGTCGGTGCCGTGGCAGCTCAGACAGATGGCGCTCTTCTGCTCCGCGGGCATCGACTTGTTGCGCGGGCCGGGGTTGAGGATCCCGCCGACCCCCCTGCCGCCGCCCGCCTTTACGTGCTCGGTGCCGTTACCGTGGCACGCGACGCACCCGCCGGCGTTCGCGGGGCTGCGCGGATGCCCCTTCTGGCCGTGGACCGATTCGGTGAAGCTCTGGAATTGGGCCTCGTGGCAGCCGGCGCAGACCTCGGGGCCGGGGGGAGGATTCTGTGCCCGGGCAGGGGCGCTACACACCGCAAGCGCGAGCGGCATCGCAAAGGCCCAGCGGAGCAGACTCAGCAGATAAGGTCGCTTCACAGAATATCTCCCTGATCGAGGTTTGCTACCGTATACACAGGCACTTATATGGCTTTGATCGAGAGCGATCTTGATCTATATCAAACTCGACCGCCAAAGGGCACTAAACTATTGGGACAGAAGGTTTCGCGGGGGCCTAGGCCAGAAGCGGACGGGTATCCCGGGTCTATCACTCACCTCGAGGAGCAAGAATGAAGCGCGCGGTCATCGCAGCAGCAGGGGTCCTTGTCGTCCTAGTCCATTCCACCGCCATTGCCCAGAAAGTCGATCCCGAATGGGCGAAATCCGAGGCGAAGAAGCTTGGATGCGTGAACTGCCACAATTTCGACAAGCAGGAGAAAGTCGGGCCGGGCTGGGCGGAAGTCGCCGCAAAGTCCAGCGGCAAAAGCGCTGCCGACTTGGCTGCTTCGGTCAAGTCAAAGCCCGTCCACGCGAGCGTGCTCAAGAAGACGAACGACAAGGACCTGAATCTGATGACGCAGTGGATTCTGACGCTCGGTAAGTAGCGCTGCAGCGATACTCGTTTTGCCCCATCTCCAAATCCACGCTCCGGTAGTCCACACCCCCTGAGGGAGAGATCCAGCCATGGCCGACACACCCAAGGACGTATCCAGCACCGGTTCCCCGGGCTCACCACGAGGTGGATTCCTGCGCGGACTCTGGCGGGTGCTGAGCACTCCCAGCGCGCGGTTTTCGCTGCTGGCTCTGGCGGGGGGCGGGTTTGTCCTCGGGATCGTCTTCTGGGGCGGATTCAATACCGCCATGGAAGCCACGAACACGCTGGAGTTCTGCATCAGCTGCCATGAGATGCGCGACACCGTGTACCAGGAGTACCGGAAGACCATACACTTTTCCAACCGGACCGGCGTGCGCGCCATTTGCTCAGACTGCCACGTGCCCAGGGATTGGGTTCACAAGGTGGTGCGAAAGGTCAAGGCGAGCCAGGAACTCTATGGCAAGATCACCGGCATCATCGACACGCCGGAGAAATTCGAGGCTCATCGGCCCGAACTCGCAAAGAGAGTCTGGGCGACCATGCAGGAGAACAATTCGCGCGAATGCCGCAATTGCCACAGCTTCGACGCCATGAATCCGGAGAAGCAGGGCCCGGCCGCGGCGAGCGTACACCCCATCGCCATGAGCAAGGGGAGAACCTGCATCGATTGCCACAAGGGTATCGCTCACAAGATGCCTGCGGATAGCTGAGGTCACCCCTGAAGGAACATCAGGGTCGTCTCGCGGAAAACGTCATGCACTTCGCGCGCGTGCTGCGCGCGGCGGGTCTGCCGATCGGGCCGGACCGCGTCCTCGATGCGGTTCGAGCGGTGGAGGTCGCGGGGGTCGAGCGGCGCGACGACTTCTATTGGACGCTCGCGAGCGTCTTTCTCGACCGCCGCGAGCAGTTCGAGATCTACGACCAGGCGTTTCACATCTTCTGGCGCGACCCGCAGCTCCTCGAGCGCGTCATGGCGATGTTCCTGCCGCAGGTCTACGGACGCCAGGGCCGCGACGAGGAGCCTTCGGCGTCCAATCGCGTCGCCGACGCCCTTTATCCGAAGCCGAAAAAGCCCAGGGAGGATCCCGCGGAGCTCCCGCAGGAGGTGGAGCTCGACGCGACCTTGAGCTTTTCATCGCGAGAAGTGCTGCAGCACGCCGACTTCGAGACGATGACGAGCGAAGAGATCTCCCAGGCGAAGAAGATGCTCGCGAATTTGCGCCTGCCGATCCCGCAGATCCGCACCCGGCGCTTCGAGACCGACCCCCGCGGCGCACGGGTCGACCTGCGCGCGAGCCTGCGCGCGAGCTTGAGGAACGGCGCGAAGATCATCCCGCTCAGGCGGCGCTCGCCCCAGCGGCGCCATCCGCCGCTCGTGGTCCTGTGCGACGTTTCGGGCTCGATGAACCGCTACTCGAGGATGTTTCTCCACTTCCTGCACGCGATCACCAACGACCGCGACCGCGTGACGAGCTTCGTCTTCGGCACCCGGCTCACCAACATCAGCCGCTACCTGCGCCATCGCGACGTGGACGTCGCGATGAGCGGGGTGTCGGATGCGATCGCCGACTGGTCGGGCGGGACGCGCATCGGCAATTGCCTGCGGGAATTCAACCTGCGCTGGTCGCGGCGAGTGCTGGGACAAAACGCGGTCGTGCTGATGATCTCCGACGGCCTGGACGGCGACGTCGGCGAAGGGCTGGCGAGGGAGATGGAGCGCCTGCACAAGTCGTGCAGAAAGCTCATCTGGCTGAATCCGCTGCTGCGCTACCCGGGGTTCGAGGCGCGGCCGGCGGGCGTGCGCGCGATGCTGCCGCACGTGGACGAATTCCTGCCGGTGCACAACGTCGCGAGCCTCATCGAGCTCGCCGCCGCGCTCGAGGGCTCGCACGAATATCGCCGCGCGGCGTGACTAGCTTTTAGCGCCCCAACGGGGCGCGCTTTTCCCCGCCCAGTGTGCATATTCCACAATAAGGCGGTGGAAGGCTTCACTGCGCCCGTCTCTCCCGAAACCTAAGCTGGTTACCGCGCAAATGAACGTTCGCATGGGCCGCGTGGCCGGAAACGCAACGGGACAAGGAGCTCTAGACCATGACCAAGAACACCAACGTGCACTCCAGCATGGATCAGCGCATCGACAGCATCCGCCCGAGCGAAATCGACCGGCAGATCACCAAGGAACACATGCGCGACGCGGACTTCGTCGCCGATCTCATCTGCCGCGCCACCGAGAAACTCCGGTCCGCCGAAGGACTGTTGAGCAGGTTGTTCGCGCACCGCGCCCAGTAGAGAATCCCGGAAGAGCACGTCCGGGAACCGCCTCGCGCCGCCCTCCGCTCAGGTCGGAGTCTGAATTTCGAACGCCGCCACCTCCGTCGGATCGGCGCTGTAGGGATGCCCGAAGCTGATCGATCCGCGGCCGCGCAAAAGGACCTCCTCGCGCTTTACGGCCATTTCCGGCTCGCCGTGGAACGTAACGAAAGTGCCGTTGGAGCTGACGTCGACCAGAACGAACTTGTCGCGGCGAAGTTCGATCCGCGCGTGCTCGCGAGACGCTTTGCGGTCCGCTATGACGACGTCGCTCGAGCTCTCCCGGCCGAGCGTTATCGGCTCGCGACCGGGGCCCAGAATGATTTCCTTCCCGCCGTGCCGCAGGCACAGCTGCGCCTGAGGCTGTGTCGGCGGGCCGGGCGCCCGGCTCGCCATGAAGGTCAATTCCTCGCTTTGCCTCCATAGGATCTCGTAGACATCGACTTCCTGCTCCCGTCCCTTGACGGGAAGCTTGTCGAGTGGACGGGTCTGATCCCTGATCGGTTTGCTCAATGCCTCCACGCACTCGCCGCCGGCGATGATCTGAGAGGGCTTGGCCAACTTCACCATTCGAGCCGCCACGTTGACGCAGTCGCCGAACACGTCCTGTCCCTCCTCCAGCACCGGACCGAATTGCAGCCCGATGTGAATTTGAAGGTGCTGCCCGGAT
>Ga0137463_1000458_pt1 | contig 14067 bp, 11 predicted proteins | sample EasRivERMGT800_2_FD_102333 | JGI IMG/M metagenome (GOLD analysis project Ga0137463, IMG submission 102333) | Soil microbial communities from meander-bound floodplain in the East River, Colorado, USA - East River MetaG ERMGT800_2 | ecosystem: Environmental > Terrestrial > Soil > Floodplain ...
CACGAAGGGATTTTACCCCGCGCACCGATGACGCATCAGGTCACGATCCGCAACACCGGTCACCGGTTTTCGGCGCAAGACGGCTCGAGCATCCTCCAAGCGGCGCTCGATGCGGGTCTCGTGCTCCCCTACGGCTGCCGCGACGGCGCCTGCGGCAGCTGCAAGGGAAAGCTCATCGAAGGCCGGATCGACTACGGCCGTTACTCGGAAAAGGCGCTCACCGCGCAGGAGCGCGAGCAGGGCTACGCACTCTTTTGCCAGGCGAAGCCGCTGTCGGACGTGGTGATCGAGGCGCGCGAAGTGCGCAAAGCGGGCGATATCCAGGTAAGGAAGCTTCCCGCGCGCGTGCAGAAGCTGGAGCGCGTCGCGGACGACGCCATGATCGTCACTCTGAAGCTCCCGGCGAACGAGCGTCTGATGTTCCTGCCCGGCCAGTACATCGACATCCTCTTGAAGGACGGGACGCGGCGAAGTTTTTCCATGGCGAATGCCCCGCACGACGACGAGTACGTGCAGCTGCACGTGCGCCATATGCCGGGCGGCTCGTTCACCGATCACGTGTTCCAGGCCATGAAGGAGCGCGACATCCTGCGCTTCGAAGGGCCGTTCGGAACGTTCTTCCTGCGCGATGAATCCGAGAAGCCCATCGTGCTCGTCGCCTCGGGCACCGGTTTTGCGCCGATCAAGGCGCTCATCGAGGCCGCGCTCAGGAAAAGCGTGCGCAGGCCGATGACGCTTTACTGGGGAGCGCGGCGGCCGAAAGATCTCTATCTCAACGCGCTGCCCGAGCGCTGGGCCGCCGAGCATCCCGGGTTCAAGTACGTCCCAGTCGTTTCCGACGCCTTGGCGGAAGACCACTGGGATGGGCGGACCGGATTTGTACACCGCGCGGTCATGGAGGATCTGCCCGATCTTTCGGCCTACCAGGTGTACGCCTGCGGAGTGCCGATCATGGTGGATTCCGCGCGGCGCGATTTCATCCAGAAATGCCGGCTGCCCGAAAACGAGTTTTTCGCCGATTCCTTCACCACCGCGGCCGACAAGGCGCCCTAGTGCCCCGGCGCCTCGCCGAGATAGGCCTCGCGCACCCGGGGGTCGGCGAGCAGGGCCCGCGCTTCTCCCGAGAGCGTGATCTCCCCGCTTTCCATGACATAGGCGCGGTGCGCGAGTGCGAGCGCGCTTCGGGCGTTCTGCTCCACAAGCAGCACGGTGACGCCGGCGCGGTTGATGTCGCGGATCACCTGCAGGATCTTCTGCGCCGCGATCGGGGCGAGCCCCATGCTCGGCTCATCGAGCGCGAGCAGCTTCGGCCGGCTCATGAGCGCGCGGCCGATGGCAAGCATCTGTTGCTCGCCCCCGGACAGCGTCCCGGCCATCTGACCGCGCCGCTCTGCCAGCCGCGGAAACAGCTCGAAAACGCGAGCGCGGTCGGAGGGGACCTCGGTGTCGGCCCGCGCGTAGGCTCCCATCGCGAGGTTCTCCTCGACGCTCAACTGCGCGAACACCCCGCGTCCCTCGGGTACCATGACGAGCCCGGCGCGCGCGCGAGCGAACGCGGGGATGCCGGCGAGGTCGCGTCCGCCGAACCGGACCGTTCCCGGAGCAGTCTGCGCAAGCCCGGAAATGGCGCGCAGCGTCGAGGACTTGCCCGCGCCATTCGCGCCGATCAGGCAGACAAGCTCGCCCGCGGCGATTTCAAGATCGATTCCCTTCACCGCGCGGATTCCGCCGTAGCGGACTTCCAGACCGCGAACTTCGAGCAGGTTCATGCAGGCCGCGCCGTCTCGGCGCCGAGATAGGCCTCGATCACCTTCGGATCACGCTGCACTTCGGCCGGCCCGCCTTCTGCGATGCGCCTGCCGTAGTCGAGAACCAGAACCCGATCGCATACGTTCATGACCAGGCGCATGTCGTGCTCGATGAGGAACAGCGTCGTGCCGTCTCCGCGAATGCGCTCGAGCAGCGCTCGGAGCCCCCGGGTCTCCGAGGCATTCATTCCCGCCGCAGGCTCATCCAGAGCGAGCAAAACGGGATCGGTCGCGAGCGCGCGCGCGATCTCCAGGCGCCGCTGATCGCCGTAGGGAAGGCTCCCCGCCGCATCGTTCGCCCGGACGCGGATGCCGACGTAATCGAGCAGCTCCGCCGCGCGCCGCTCGATTCCCGCTTCTTCGGCGCGCGTTGCCGGATCGCGCAGCACCGCGCCGAGGACACCCGCGCGCGTGCGGACATGCCGGCCGATCATGACGTTCTCGAGAGCGGACAGGTTGGCGAAGAGCCGGATATTCTGGAAAGTGCGGCCGATACCGCGCGCCGCGATCCTGTCCGGCTTGAGCCCGGTGAGCTCCTTTCCGTCGAGCAGAAAGCGGCCGCTGTCGGCCGCGTAGAGGCCGGTGAGCAGATTGAACAGCGTGGTTTTCCCGGCGCCGTTCGGACCGATCAGTCCGAAGATCTGGCCGCGCGAAATCGAAAAGCTCACGTTGAAAAGTGCTTCGACGCCCCCGAAGCGCTTCGTGATGCCGCTGGCTTCGAGCAGCACGCTCATGGCTTGCGCTCCGCAAGCTCGCGCTTGCGCACCGCGGACGGCCACAAGCCGCCCGGCCGCAGCGTCATGACGAGTACGAGGGCGAATCCGAAAATCAGCATGCGGATCACTTCGGGCTCGATGATCATCCGGCCGAAGAGCTGTTTTTGCGCGGGCTCGACCGTGAACCGCAGGATCTCCGGAACGAAGGACAGCAGCACCGCGCCGAGGATCACGCCCCAGATGTTCCCCATGCCGCCGAGCACGACCATGGAAACCACCATGATGGATTCGACCAGGACGAAGCTCTCCGGCGAAACGAATCCCTGTATCGCCGAGAACATACCGCCCGCGACGCCGCCGAAGGTGGCGCCCATGGCGAAGGCGAGCAGCTTCACGCGCGTGGTGTCGATGCCCATCGCGCGCGCGGCGATCTCGTCTTCGCGGATCGCCTCCCAGGCGCGCCCGATGCGCGAATTCTGGAGCCGCACGTTGATGAAAATCACCGCGAGCAGCACCAAGAGGAGCAGGTAGTAATACTTGATCGGCCCGCTGAAGACGAGGCCGAGGAAGCTGTCGGACTTGGAAAAATCGATCCCGCCGAGCCGGAACGGATCGATGCGCGCGATCCCCTGCGGGCCGTTGGTGATGTTGACGGGCTGGGACAGGTTATTCAGGAAAATCCGCACGATCTCGCCGAAGCCGAGCGTCACGATGGCGAGGTAGTCGCCGCGCAGCTTGAGCGTGGGGGCTCCGATCAATATCCCGAAGAGCGCCGCCACCGCGGCCCCGATCGGCAGGATCGCCCAGAACGGCCAGTGGATGCCGAAGTGCGGCGAGGCGAGCAGCGCGTAGACGTAGGCGCCCACCGCGTAGAAGGCGACGTAGCCGAGGTCGAGCAGCCCGGCGAAGCCGACCACGATGTTCAGCCCGAGCGACAGGAATACGAAGAGGATCGCGAGATTCGTGATCCGTACCCAGGTCGTGCCCACGGCCGCAAGCGCAAACGGCAGCGCGAGCAGCGCAAGGGCGACGATCGCCGCGCCGGCCCACGGCGCCGCGGGGTGCCGCTTCATGCTCGCGATCGATTCAACCAAGCCCCTCACGCCCTGTCTCCGACCCGCTCGCCGAGCAGCCCCGAAGGCCGCAGCACCAGCACCGCGATCAGCACGATGAACGCGAACACGTCCTGGTAGTTCGAACCGAACACATTTCCGGTCAGGTCGCCTATGTAACCGGCGCCCAGCGCTTCCACCACGCCGAGCAGCACGCCGCCGAGCATGGCTCCGGGTATGTTGCCGATGCCGCCCAGCACCGCCGCGCAGAACGCTTTCAGGCCGAGCTGCGATCCCATGGCGTAGTGGGCGATGCCGTAATAGCTCGCCACCATGACTCCCGCCACCGCGGCGAGCGCCGCGCCGATGACGAAAGTCAGAGCGATGATGCGGTTTGCGTCGATGCCCATGAGGCCTGCGACCTGCGGGTTATGCGCGGTCGCCCGCATCGCGGTGCCGAGTCGCGTGCGATACACGAGAGCCGCGAGTCCCGCCATCATCGCAAGCGAGATCGACAGGATCGCGATCTGCACGCTGGTGATGGTGGCCCCGGCGATGTCGTACGACTGCGTCTTGATGATCTGCGGAAAGGCGAGCGGGTTGCGGCTCCAGATCATCATCGCCAGGTGCTGCAGGATGATCGAGACGCCGATGGCAGTGATGAGCGGAGCCAGACGCGGTGCGCCGCGCAAAGGACGGTAAGCGAGCCGTTCCATCGCATAGCCGATCAGCATGCACGCCGGGATTGCGCAGCCCGTTGCGACCAGCACGATGACAATCGGAGGCAGGCCCGAGGGCCCAAGCGCGCCGATCACCGAGAAGGCCACCATCGCGCCGACCATCACGACCTCGCCGTGGGCGAAGTTGATGAGCTGGATGATGCCGTACACCATGGTGTAGCCGAGGGCGACCATGGCGTACACCGCGCCCAATGTGAGCCCGTTGATGAGCTGCTGGATAAAGATGTCCATCAACAAAAACGGCACCCGCAGGTGCCGTCTCGCGTGTTGCTCTTCAAAAGCGCTTACTTCTTTGCAGCGTCTGTCGCGGGCGCCGCGGTCTGGGCGATAAAGTCGTCGTACTTGACGGTCTTGCCGCTCTTGATGATGGCGATCGGGAGAAGTTTTCCGCCTTTGATGGTGAAAATGGTCATCTCGGCGTCGCTGCGGTCGCCTTTGGCGTCGAAGGCGATCCTCCCGGTCGCGCCCGAGAATTCGATTTTCTGCAGCTCCGGCAGATACTTCGCGGGGTCCGCCGAATTGGCTTTCTTCATCGCCTCGATCAGCAGGTTGGCGGCGTCGTAGGTGAACGGTGCATAAAGGATCGGGTCGATGTTGAAGCGCTTCTTGTAGGCGTCGAGGAATTTCTTCGAGGCCGCCTGCGGCGGGATTCCCGCCTGCGAGCACAGCAGCCCTTCTGCAGCGTCGCCCGCCAGCTGTTTCATGTTATCGGTGCAGGCGCCGTCGCCGAACGAGAACACCGCCTTGATGCCGAGCTCGCGTCCCTGCTTGAGCAAAGGCCCGGCCGTCGCATCCATGCCGCCGTAGAACACGGCATCGGGGCTGCGTCCCTTCACCTTGGTGAGCGCGGCCTTCCAGTCGGTGGTCTTGTCGGTGCCCCGTTCGCGCGGAAGCACGGTCACGCCGGCGGCCTTGAGCGTTTTCTCCACCTCGTTCGCGAGACCCTCGCCGTAGGCGGTCGCGTCGTCGATCACCGCCACGAGCTTGGGCTTCGCTGTCGCTGCGAGATAGCTCGCAATCGCCGGACCCTGCTGGTCGTCGCGACCGACCACGCGAAAGACGTTCCTGAAGCCCTGCTCGGTGAGTTTCGGATTGGTCGCAGAGCCGGTAATCATCGGGGTCGGCGGATTGGCGCCGTTGTAGATCGCCGAGGCGGGAATGGTGACCCCGGAGTTGAGGTGTCCGACGACCCCGGCGACCTTGGCGTCGACGAGTTTCTGAGCCACCGTCGTGCCCACTTTGGGATCGGCCTGGTCATCGTGCGCGACCAGCTCGAACACCGCGTCCTTGCCGTCGATCCTGATTTTTGCAGCGTTGGCCTCCTCGACCGCAAGCCGCGCGCCGTTTTCGTTGTCTTTTCCGAGGTGAGCGATGCCGCCGGTCAGCGGGGCCACGCTGCCGATCGCTATCGTGAGCTTCCCGGAAGTCTGCGCCTTCTTGTCTTCGCCGCAGCCCGAAACCGCAGCCATGGCCGCGATCGCAACGACACCTAAATGGGAGCGGATCATGGCAGCCTCCGGATGAAAACGCAGCGCGGCTGATTATGCGGACGGCCCACGAGGCTGTCAATTTTCCTCTGCGCTTCACGCGCCGAGGCGAAACGGCAGCCCGCTCCGAGCAACAAGCCGGCAACGCCGCCTTGTTTTGACGAGTCTTGCCTACTTGATCGTCAGAATGTATTTCGCCAGAGTCTTTGCATCATCGTCGCCGACGGTCCCGTTCGGCGGCATCGGGATGGGACCCCATACGCCGGTCGAGCCCTCTTTGATCTTCTTCACCAGATAAGCCTCGGCGTCCTTTCGGGACTTGTACTTGGCCGCCACGTCCTTGTATGCAGGGCCGACCAGTTTCTTGTCGATCGTGTGGCAGCTCAAGCAGGTTTTTTCTTTCAACAGCTGCTGCGCATCGGCGGCGAGCAGGGGGCCGCTCGCGAACGTGAAGACGGCGGCTGCGGACAACGCTAGGGGCTTCATGAATTCTCCAGGAAGGTAAAAAAATTTGGCGCCATCCTACTGTATTTCTCCCGGCTTGGAAACCTGTTCGACCAGGACTTCCAGGCGATCGATCGGCGCAAGGCAGGTAACGCCTTCGCACACCCAGGCGTTGACCTGGGCTCCCGCGGGCTTGGCGAGCGCCGGCGGCAGGCCCCGGACCCCGGTTGCGACCGCAATCACCACGGTATGCGGAAGATAGTGTTGCGCGAGCGCGCTGCGCCATCGCGGCAGCTCCGCCTCCGGACCGCGCAGAATCACCGTGCGCGTCGGCCTCTGGTGCTCCTCCAGCGCGGTGAGCAGTGTCGCGTGCCCCCCCGGCTGCTCGCTGACGGCGGAATGAAACTGCGCGAGCGTGCGCTCGGCGGCGAGCGCGTAGCGCGACTCGCCGGTGAGAAAGTGCAGGCGCTGCAGGGCGAACGCCACCGTGCCGTTCCCCGACGGCGTCGCGTTATCGTAGCCGGGTTTGGGACGGTGGATGAGCCGCTCGTGATCGTGGCTGGTGAAGAAGAACCCGCCGTTCTCCTTGTCCTCGAACTGATCGAGCAGCACTTCAGCGAGGTCCTCGGCAAGTGCGAGCGTGCCCGGATCGAATTCCGCCTGCACAAGTTCGGTGAGCGCGGCAAGGAGGAAGGCATAGTCGTCCAGGTAGGCGTTGAGATGCGCCTGCCCGTCTTTGTACGTCGCGAACAGCCGCCCGTTTTTCCACATCGTGCCGCGGATGAAACCGAGCGCCCTCTTCGCCGAGTCCAGCCAGTCGCCGCGGTCGAACACCGCCGCCGCGCGCGCCATTCCGGCGATCATGAGCGCGTTCCAGCTGACCAGCACCTTCTCGTCGCGCCCCGGGTGCACGCGCTTCTCCCGCGCGGCGAGGAGCTTTTTTCTTCCCGAGTCGAGCAGGCGGGCGCACTCGTCCTCGCTCTTTCCGAGCGGCTCGGCCACGGCGCCGAGGGTGCGCGCCACGTGCAGGTGCCAGTGCGCATTTTCGAAGTTGGGAGGACCGTCCAGTCCGTAGTACGGCGCGAGCACCGCGTACTCATCCGCCGAAAGCAGCGCTTTCGCTTCCTCGGGCGTCCAGACGTAGAACTTGCCCTCCTCGTGCTCGGAATCGGCATCCAGCGACGAGTAGTAGCCGCCTTCGGGAGACTGCATCTCGCGCATCGCCCACCCAGCGGTCTCCTCGGCCACGCGCGCGAAAAGCGGATTGCGCGTCGCGGTCCAGGCATCCGAATACAGGCGCAGCAGCGGTCCGTTGTCGTAGAGCATTTTCTCGAAATGAGGGATTTGCCACTGCGCGTCCACGCTGTAGCGCGCGAAACCGCCGCCCAAGTGGTCGTAGATCCCCCCGAGCGCCATGCGCTCGAGCGTATACGTCGCGACGCGCTCGGCCGCGCCGTCGCCCGCCGCGGCCGAGCGGCGCAGGCAGAACTCGAGCTCCGCGGGGTGCGGGAACTTGGGCGCCCCGCCGAACCCGCCGTAGCGAGAGTCGAAGCGGGTCTTCAAGCTGCGCAGGGCCGCGTCGATCGGCGCCGCCGACAGCTCCGAGTGATGCGCGGGCGCACCGGGCTGCATTCTTTCGAAGGTGGCGAGAATCGTCTCGTTCTGACGGCCGATTTCATCGCGGTGCTCGCGGTAGATCTGCGCGACGCGCTCGAGCAGCTGCGGAAATCCCGGAAGGTTGTAGCGCGGCTCCTTCGGGAAATAAGTGCCGCCGAAGAAAGGCGCCCCGTCCGGCGTGAGGAACATGGTGAGCGGCCAGCCGCCCGGCCGCTGGGCGAGCATCTGGTGCGCGAGCTGATAGATCTGATCGAGATCCGGACGTTCCTCCCGGTCCACCTTGACGTTGACGAACAGCCGATTCATCACCTCGGCCACCGCCGGGTCCTCGAAGGATTCGTGCGCCATCACGTGGCACCAGTGGCAGGCGGAGTACCCGACCGAGAGGAGGATCGGCTTGTCCTCTTCGCGCGCCCGGGCGAGCGCCTCCTCGCCCCAGGCGTGCCAGTCGACGGGATTGCCCGCGTGCTGTTGGAGATAGGGGCTGGTTTCCCGTGCGAGGCGATTGGGCATGACAAAGGACTGCAAGAGCGGTCCGCCAGTTCTCTCAGCCGTCCGTGATGGCGCCTTTGCTCGCGGTGGAGACGAGCTTCATGTACTTCGCGAGGAGGCCGCGGGTGTAGCGCGGCTTGGGCTGTTTCCATTTCTTCCTGCGTGCGGCGAGCTCCCTTGCGGAGACATTCAGCTGGATGAGCCGCTTCTTCGCATCGATCGTGATCGCGTCGCCTTCCTTCACCAGCGCGATCGTCCCGCCCACGTAGGCCTCCGGCGCGACATGCCCCACGACCATGCCCCAGGTGCCGCCCGAAAAGCGTCCGTCCGTGACGAGGCCGACCGATTCGCCCAGACCCTGGCCGATGAGCGCGGAAGTGGGCGCCAGCATCTCCTGCATGCCGGGGCCGCCCTTGGGTCCTTCGTAGCGGATCACGATCACGTCGCCCGCCTTGATTTTCCTCGCGAGGATCGCCTTCATCGCCGCCGGCTCCGAATCGAACACGCGCGCCGGGCCCGTGATCGAGGTCTGCTTGAGCCCCGTGATCTTGGCGACGCAGCCTTCGGTCGCGAGGTTTCCCTTGAGGATCGCGAGGTGCCCTTGCGCGTACACGGGTTTGTTCCAGGGGCGAATGACATCCTGGTCGCCGCGCGGCTCCTCGGGCACGCTCGCCAGCTCTTCGGCGAGCGTGCGGCCGGTGATCGTCATGCACTCGCCGTGCACCAGGCCGTGCGCGAGCAGCATCTTCAGCACCTGCGGCACGCCGCCCGCGGCGTGGAAATCGGTCGCCACGTACGGGCCCGAAGGCTTCAGGTTGCACAGCACCGGCACCTTCCTCCTTATGCGCTCGAAATCGTCGATCGTCCACTTGACGCCTGCCGCATGGGCGATCGCGAGGTAGTGCAGCACCGCGTTGGTCGAGCCGCCCGTCGCCATCACGAGAGCCACCGCGTTCTCGATCGATTTCCTCGTGATGACGTCGCGCGGCCGGATGTTCTTTCGGATCGCGTTGATCAGGACCTTCGCCGATTCCCCGGCGGAGTCCGCCTTCTCCGGATCGGGCGAAGCCATTTGCGAGGAGCCCAGGAGGCTCATGCCGAGCGCCTCGAACGAGGAAGACATGGTGTTCGCGGTGTACTGGCCGCCGCAGGCGCCCACCGACGGGCAGGCGTTCTTCTCGATGCCGTCGAAATCCTCCTGCGAGATCTTCCCCGCGGCGAGCGCGCCCACCGCCTCGAAGGGCGAGACGATGGTGAGCTTCTGCCCCTTCCAGAATCCCGGCTTGATGGTGCCGGCGTAGACGAAGATGCCCGGAACGTCGATTCGCGCCATCGCCATCATGGCCCCGGGCATGTTCTTGTCGCAGCCGCCGACGCAGACCACGCCGTCCATCAGCTGCCCGTTCACCGCCGTCTCGATCGCGTCCGCGATCACCTCGCGCGAGACGAGCGAATACTTCATGCCCTCGGTGCCCATGCCGATGCCGTCGGTGACGGTGGGAAAGCCGAATACCTGGGGCATGGCGCCGGCGGCCTTCACCGCCGCGGCCGCGCGGTCCACGAGCGGCTGGATTCCGGCGTTGCAGGGATTCATCGTCGAGTGGCCGTTGGCGACGCCGACGATCGCCTTCTCGAAATCGCCGTCACCAAAGCCGACCGCGCGCAGCATCGCGCGGTTGGGCGAGCGCGCCGCGCCTTGGGTGATGGTCTTGCTTCTCCAGTTGTCCGCCATGGGAAAAACTCCGAATCCAGAAAATCGGTTACGCTTCGCCTGCATTTTACTTGAAAGCGCGCCGCAGCCTTCCGTGCTCGTCCATCCTAACTTCGATCCCGTCGCGGTCTCGCTCGGCCCGATCGCGATCCGCTGGTACGGGCTCATGTATCTCGTCGGCTTCGCCGTGTCCTATGGGCTCGGGCGCTTGCGCATTGCGCGCGCACTGTCGGGTCGCGTCACCGTCTCGACTCTCGATGATCTGCTGTTCTTCTGCGTGCTCGGTGTGGTGCTCGGCGGCAGGTTCGGCTACGTGCTCTTCTACAAGCCGGCGCATTACTTCTCCCATCCGCTGGAGGTCTTCGCGGTCTGGCAAGGCGGCATGTCCTTCCACGGGGGGTTCCTCGGCGTGCTGCTTGCAATCGGGTGGGTCGCGCGAAAGCACGCCCTGGGATGGATCGAACTCACTGATTTCTTTGCGCCTCTGGCCCCGCTTGCGCTTGCCGCGGGGCGGATCGGCAATTTCATCAACGGCGAGCTGTACGGCCGGGTCACCGAAGTGCCCTGGGGAATGGTGTTCCACTCCCCAGGCGCAGGTCCCCTGCCGCGCCACCCCTCGCAGCTCTACCAGTTCGCCCTCGAGGGGGTGCTCCTATTCGTCATCCTCTGGATCTATGCGTCGAAGCCTCGGCCCGCGGGAGCGCTGGTGGGAGCCTTCCTTCTCGGCTACGGCACGTTCCGTTTCACGGCCGAGTACTTTCGCGAGCCCGATGATTTTCTTGGCCTTCTTGCGCTCAACCTGTCCATGGGCCAGTGGCTGTCGGCGCCCATGATCGCCCTCGGTATCGGCATACTGGTCTGGACTTGGCGCAGACCGCAAAAGGTCTAAAATGAAAGCGTGCCATGGTCGAAACGAAGGATGAACAGATGCAGGCGCAGATGAGGCAGCGGTTGCACGAGCTGCAGCTCGAGCACCGCGACCTGGACAGCGCAATTCATCGGATAGCCGACGACCCCTCCCACGATCAGCTCGCCCTCACCCGCATGAAGCGGCGCAAACTTCTCCTCAAGGACCAGATCTCCTGGATCGAGCGGCAACTCGATCCCGACATCCCCGCCTGAAAAATACCCTCAAGCGAGCCCGCGCGCGATGAGCGACGCGCCGCTCGCGAGCAGCAGTATTCCCACCGCACGCATCACCATCTCGCGCGAGATCGCGCGGAAAACCCGCGTCGCAAGGTAAATCGCAAAGAGCCCGGCCGGAATCGCAGCGGCCGCGGTGAGCCACACCCCATCCTGCATGAGCAGCCCCGTCACGGCGAACGCGACCAGGCGCAGCCCGAGGCTGAAGATGGTGGTGAGGGTCATGGTCGCGCGGAACTGTTCCTTGGTGAGCGGCCGGTGGGAGAGATAGATCGCGTAAGGCGGCCCTCCCGCCCCGAAAAGCGTACCCGAGACGCCGCCGCAGAAGCCGGCGAGGAACGCCCAGTTCCGGCTGACTGCGGCGGGAGCCCCGCGCCGCGAGAGGCTGTAGATCGCGTAGCCGAGCACGAAGGCCCCGAGCGCGATGAGCGACGTGTTGCGCGGCAGGTTGACGAGCAGCGTCGTGCCGGTGACGATCCCCACCATCATGAGCGGAACCATGCGCGCGATGTCTCCCAGGACCGCCTTGCGCGGATTTTCCAGCCCCAGCCGCAGGCCGTTCACGAAGTCCACCACCGCGAATACGGCAAGCGCAAAAGGCAGGGGAACGAAAAACGTGGCGAGCGGAATGGTGACGAGCGCCGAGCCGAACCCGGTGAGCCCCTGGATGAACCCGCCGGCGAAGGCGATCGGCGCAAGAGCGAGCGCCGCCTGCGCGCCTTCGAGAATCATCCCGCGCGGTCCGTGCTACGCAAGCGCGCGCGCCAGGACTTGCGCGACGTGAACTGCGTGCGCCGCCGCACCGTCGGCGATCTGATGGCGGCAGCTGGTGCCGTCGGCGACGATGATCGTATCCGTGCCCGCGGAGCGCACCTTCGGCAGGAGCGCAGCTTCGGCCATCCTCATCGAGATGGCGTGATGCGCGGCCTCGTAGCCGAAGTTGCCCGCCATGCCGCAGCAGGAAGATTCGATCATTTCGATCTCAAGCCCCGGCACGAGCGCAAGCGTGCGCTGCACTGCTGGCATGACGCCGAAGGCCTTCTGGTGGCAGTGGCCGTGCACGAGCGCGCGCTTTTCGTGGAGCGGTCTCAACCCGAGCGCAAGCCGCCCCGCTTCATGCTCGCGCGCGAGGAACTCCTCGAAGAGCAGCGCCTGCCCCGCGAGGGCGTCGGTGTCGGCGCCCGGGAGCATCGCTTTGAATTCATCGCGCAAAGTCAGCAGGCACGAGGGCTCCAGGCCGACGATGGGGATTCCCCGCTCCACGTAGGGCTCGAGCGCGGCGAGCATGCGCCCTGCTTCGGACTTCGCCTCGCGCACCATCCCCGCCGCGAGGAACGTGCGTCCGCAGCACAGCGGCCGTGAATCACCGGCGGCGCGGGCGATATGCACGCCGTAGCCGGCCCGGTCGAGCACCGCGAGCGCGGAGCGGGCGTTTTCGGGCTCGAAGTAATTGTTGAAGGTATCGACGAACAGGACCACTTCGCCGGCTTTCCCCGCACTCGTCCACCTGTGCAGCGAACGGGCAAAAACATCGCCCGACCACTTCGGCAGCGAGCGCTGCGCGGCGAAGCCGAGCCGGCCCTTCCCCAGAGCCTGCAGCGCGTTGGCCAGGGGCGCGAAGCGCGCCGCCCAGGGCGCCCAGAGCGGCAGGGTGGCGATCAGCCTTTCCTTCATCGAATAGCCGTGGCGGGCGTGATAGTGATGCAGGAACTCGATCTTCATCTTCGCCATGTCCACGCCGGTCGGGCATTCGCGCCTGCAGCCCTTGCAGGACACGCACAGATCGAGCGTCTCGTACATCTCGTCCGAGGTGAATGCGTCGGGCCCGAGCTGGCCGGAGAGGGCAAGGCGCAGCGAGTTGGCGCGGCCGCGGGTGAGATGCCGCTCGTCGCCGGTCGCGCGGAAAGACGGGCACATCGTTCCGGCGTCGAACTTGCGGCAGTGCCCGTTGTTGTTGCACATCTCGACCGCGGCTGCGAAACCCTGGCTCGCCGCGCCCGGCACGCTCCACTCGCTCCAGTCGAGCGCGGTGTCCAGTCGCTCGGCCGCATACCCCGGCTTGAAACGGAAAAGCGTCCGGTCGTCCTGCTTCGACGGCCGCACGATCTTTCCCGGGTTCATCAGCCCCTTCGGATCGAAAAGGTCCTTGATCTCGGCGAGCGCCGCGGCAAGCCGCGCTCCGATGATCGGCTCGATCCACTCCGAGCGCACCAGGCCGTCGCCGTGCTCGCCCGAGTAGGCGGCGCCCTTGTATTTTTTCACCAGCGCGCAGGCCTCCTCGGCGATCGCCCGCATTTTCCCGGCGCCGTCCTCTTTCATGTTGAGAATCGGCCGCACGTGCAGCGTGCCTACCGAAGCGTGCGCGTACCAGGTGCCTTCCGTGCCGTGCTTGTGGAACACCTGCGTCAGGGAATCGGTGTACTCGGCCAGGTTTTCCAGCGGGACCGCGCAATCCTCGATGAAGGAGACGGGCTTGCCGTCGCCCTTCATGGACATCATGATGTTGAGGCCGGCCTTTCGAACGTCCCACACCTCGCGCTGCAGCGCCGGGTCGGTTATCCGGATCACGCTGCCCGGATGACCCAGGTCGGCCATGAGCGCGGACAGCTGCTCGAGCCTGTCCGCCGGCGCGTCGCGATCGTCTCCGACGAACTCGACCAGCAGGATCGCGTCGGGATCGCCGCGGATGAATTTCTCCACGACTGCGCGGTAGGCCGGGTTGGCGCGCGCCAGGCCGATCATCGTTCGATCCACGAGCTCCACCGCGGTCGGTGCAAGCTCGACGATGCGCTGCGGCGCTTCCATCGATTGCCGGAAGGTCCGGAAATGGCACACGCCCAGCGCCCTGAACCGGGGC
>Ga0137463_1000459_pt1 | contig 14063 bp, 7 predicted proteins | sample EasRivERMGT800_2_FD_102333 | JGI IMG/M metagenome (GOLD analysis project Ga0137463, IMG submission 102333) | Soil microbial communities from meander-bound floodplain in the East River, Colorado, USA - East River MetaG ERMGT800_2 | ecosystem: Environmental > Terrestrial > Soil > Floodplain ...
CAAGAAAATGAACAATCTTTTCCAATCGCTCTCTTCCTTCATCACGACTGATAAAATTTCTATGGATACCGGACAATATTGCCATTACTCCAAACCCGCTACCACCACTGGTTACAACCATTTTGTCATTTTCCGGATAATCATTGTCTTCATGAAAACGTTCTCTTGCCATACCACTTGTTGGCTCTGCTCCCCCACAGAAATATTGGAGAGTTTGCTTTTGCACTATATCAAGCATGGCAGAATCAGAAAGATTTGTTTCCCCTGCAACTATAGAATCATTCTGCCTCTTATCTTTAGGTTGCAAAACACAACCAAAACTTGTAATTAAAAACACTATTGCAGCAAATTTTCCAAGATTCAGAAAAATCATTTTATACTTTTATTTAAGTATGCACTACAGATATGGAGCACTGAAGCCAAGACTTTGCATACCTGTTTTTATCTCAGGACAACTTGTAAATAAATTCCATAGTAGCCCGGTTCTGTAATTTTCAATCATTATTATAATTGGTCCTTCATCAATGGCTAAATAAGAACCGGCAAACCAAAGATTTTGCAAACTGAAGGCATCTTTAAAACCATATTCACCCCAAAGTTTATCGCCAAGCACATAATAAAAAAATTTCAATGCCTTCATTGATTCCGTTGGCGCATAAGGAAGAGAAGAGATGGCTGCCGTGGGTGCAATCACACTTACATCATTTGTCGGTGAACTGGCTGTATATCCATTTTCTATATCACTTGCTGTTAAACCCCAGCAGGAATCGCTATAACCAAAATATTGTTTCGGATTTGCTTTGCAATACTCATAGTTAATTTTTGTGTGATTCAGTGTTTGCTTCTGATAATCTGCATAAGCATCCGACAAACCATTTGGGTTGATACCAAGAAAAGAGTAGTGTTCAAAAAAAAGCGGGCCACCCAATGGCGGTCCCAACGGTAATTGATAAGCATAATAAATATTGTTATTAACCATTGCTCCGTTTCCTGTGTAGCCACTATCGTATACAGCTTTTGGAATTCCATGTGTTGTAGAAGATGCAGCAAGTACATAGGTAATTAAACATTCATTCCATCCCTGTATAGGAACATTGACAGCCCAATCATAATTCGGGCTCCAGTTCCAATACAAAACTTTCTTTCCATTTTGCCTGAACCAATCCCATTCAACAGCATTCCATAAACCATTAATATCATTACGCAAACTTGTTTCCCCAACATCAGCGCCATTGAAGAATTGACGGGCGGTTAACAAGCCCATCATCATGTAAGAAGTTTCTACAAGATCGGCTCCATTGTCATTTGCTGCAAAAGGAATAACAGCCCCGGTAGTGCCATTCATCCAATGTGAAAAAGCTCCATGAAAATTCGTTGTATTTTTCAAAAAGCTTACAATCTTTTGTACTCTTGCCACGCCTTCAGTTCTTGTAATAAAATTTCTACTGACAGCAACAGGGATTGCCATAATACCAAAACCTGTTCCTCCTGTAGTAACGGTTTCGCCTGAAGTATTTCTTTCTCTTGACATACTGCTTACCGGATGACCAAAATCCCAGAAATATTTAAAAGTTTGTTGCTGGACAAGATCCAGCAAGGCGTTATCCGGTATCACGGGAAATTTACGTGAAGAATCGATTTTAGTAACAAAGCTGACATCAATACCGGCTGTCAAAGTTCCGCCTGCTGACGATTTCAACGAGGTTGACACCGAAACATTGTATTTAGTAAGATAATTCAGATTCGGGGATGGTTGAATAACTACAATGTTGTCATTGCTCTCATAAGAAGTAGTATAAGGAACAGTTGTACCGGTTTTATCCTTAAAGGTGAAAGCCGCATTCACTGTACTCCGGTTTACAGCGGTTGAAAAAGAAAATCTTAATGTGGGTGATAGATTCAGATTATAATTTGAATTGTTAGGAGTCTGCCCATTCAGTTTTACGTCAGTAGCATTAAAATCAGGAGGCGGTGACGGTGGACTTCCGTCTGATGATTTCTTATTACAACTCAAAAAGGCAAGCATCATTAATAATATCGCTGCATAATTCCCACTACTCATTTCCTTAAAATTAGATTCAATAAAAATTTCTTTATTCAATTACCAGGGTATTTATTGAATGAGGCAAGCTGGTTGTTTCTGCAGCCTTTTTACCAATGTACAACCTGTATGAAAATTTTTCACTGGTTGGATTCATTACCACAATAGCAAATTTGCCATCTTGATTTTTAAATGCCGTAGTAAGTAACTGCACCCTGTTTGAAGAACTGCTAATTCTTTTTGCACCCGGTTTAATAAATTTTGAAAAATGCCCTATGTAATAATATGAGTTCATGTAATGCAATGTTCCTTCTTTTGTTTTTGCATGCACCGGGGCAAAACAAAAATTATTTACATGATTGGGGCCGCCCGTTTCATCAAGCAATACATTCCAATCGGTCCATGCTACGGCACCATTATTAAAATCATTGATCATATTCTCACCATAATTTTCTCCCCACTTCCAATCATTAAATGTATTCCAGCTAAAGGGATAATTGCAGGCTTCGGTCAGCATTAAATTTTTACCAGGAAAAGTTTCGGCTACGCGTTTCACATTTTCATATTGCCTTCCGCCATTCCACACTTCATACCAATGAAAACCTACACCCCATATATATCTGGCTGCGTCCGGGTCATTCAATATGGTGGAAGCCCTTTGGTATAAAAGATCCCGGTTGTGATCCCAGGCAATTAATTTCTTATTGCTTAAATTATTTTTTTGCAAAATGGGCCCCAGATGATTTTTAATAAAATTCTTTTCTTCGTCGGCCGTATACATACAACTTTCCCAGGTTTGTTTTGCCATTGGCTCATTTTGAACTGTTAAGCCCCACACAGGCACACCCTCTTTTTCATAAGCCTGGATAAATTTTACGTAATAATTCGCCCAGGAATCATAAAATTCCGGTTTTAGTTTTCCGCCATGAAGCATATCATTGTTATCCTTCATCCATGCCGGCGGGCTCCAGGGGCTGATAAATAAATTCAATTTATTTCCTGAAGCAGAAATTGCTTTTTTAATAAGAGGAATTTTAAACTTCTCGTCATGGGCTACATTAAACGTTTTTAATTCCTTATCGCCATCCGCAACATAGGTATACATATCACTGGAAAAATCACAGCTATTCATGTTTGTCCTTCCGATTGTATAACCAATACCGTTGCTGGCATCATAATAAGCCTTCAAAAACTCATTTTGTTTACTAACAGGTAGTTTAGCAAAAGTTTCAGCAGCTGCATCCGTTAACGCGCCCCCTATTCCAAGAAATGTTTGAAAAGAATGCGAAGGATCAATAAAAATACTCGGTTGGGTTTCCAGCGGCTGGTCAAAATCGGCAAAGGTTAAAGTATCAGTTGCCGTCAACCTGTATGCGGTGCTGTCAGCAGTTGTATAAACAATTACCTTTTTTTCACTAATGTTGAAAGATGTGTCTGTAGTTGCAGCAGATGTTGAGACATCAGCGGTTTTGTTTTCTGAACAAGCAGCCAACAGAAAAGGAACTGCCAGGTAAATTATTTTTTTCATCAATAAAATTTTTGATATTAAATATTAAATTCCAAATATCCCTTTCATCACTTTTAATTCTTAAATCCCGGTTCTTTCACCAAACAAATGTTGCTACTGCCCCACTAATCAAACTGCCCGTTGCCCATTGTCCTTTAAACCGGATGTTGAAACCGGACGCAGTTGTTCCATCATTCACCACTATCAAAACTTTTTTACCATCAGGAGTTTTGAAAGCTACATTGTATAAATTACCAACTATGTTGCTTGCAATACGGATAGAACCAGGAGGAACAAATCTGGCAGCATGCGCAATGATGTAATAAGACACATTCCGGTTAATAGCACCGTCAAGAGTTACCGCTCCTTTACATTCTGTACATCCGCCGGGCGTATGCGGATTGTAACCACCATCATTCGCCAGGTTCCACTCCAATGACAGCTTGCCCCAGTTTCGCATTGTACCAATAATAACATTTTTTACGTGCCATTTTAAATCACCATCAAAGCTTGCATTGGCTCCCGTCCATTGTTCTGTGAAATAGAGATTTTTATCAGGATACGCATCATGCACCGTTGTTAATGCACTAATATCACCTGCATATAAATGAAATGCAGATCCATCAACAAATGGTTTTGCCGCCGCATCGTTTAAAATTGCCATGGGGTAATCAGGCCTGTCGCAATTATGATCATACACAATTATTTTAGTATTAATAACTGCGGACTGAAAAGCAGGGCCGAGGTTATTTTTAATGAATGTGGCTTCCTGTTGAGCTGTCATTAGCATGCTTGGGTTATTGCCACCATACAGGGGTTCATTTTGCGGCGTGACAGCAGTAATTGTAATTCCTTTGGCCTGCATCTGCTGAATATATTTTACAAAATAGCGGGCATACACGTCGTAATACTGCGGTTGCAGACTTCCTCCTATTGAACTTCCATTGTCCTTCATCCAGACCGGTGGGCTCCAGGGCGACCCTAAAATCTTTATATTGGGGTTGATGGTAAGAATTTGTTTTAAAACAGGAATAAGATCAACTGTATCCTGGGACAGGCTGAACTGATTCAGATTGACATCTGTTTGCCCGACCGGCATATCATCATAACTAAAAACAGAAGCATTCAAATCAGAAGCCCCGATGCTTATCCGCAAATAACTAACACCAATAGAGTTTTCACCGTTTCCAAATAATTCCTGCAATAATGACGATTTATCAGCAGAACTAAGATGGTTAATCAAATAAGCACTTCCTCCTGTCAGGGCATATCCAAATCCATCAACAGACTGGAATGTTTGAGTACTGTCTACATTAATAAATGAATTAGAATTATTAACTGTGCCGAATACCAGGTCGGTTTGCTTTTGAAGCAAGGCCGATTTATCACCCCTGGTTATCCACCAGGATATGAGGGTAGCCGGCGGATTGTTAATGCCGGGTCCTGGTGTTTTATTTTTTGAACAATTTGATTGAACCGAAAATAAACCAAGTAATAAAAAAGCAGATATGATAAAATTCAGACGCATAAGGCAAGGTAAGATTGAAAAATTATTTTTATTATGATTTTGGTTCCAGAAAAATCAATGTGTTGTTATTTCTTGCCAGGACCAAAACCTTTTTCCCACCCGCGTAATTCAACCATTTCGCATCTCTTATCTCGCCATCTACGGCAGGAAGGCTTATTTGTTGATTAAATACAGGTCCTCCCGGGTTAAATGAAAAAAGGGTTGGACGTAAGGCATCATAACGGCCTTCATAGGGCGTAACCCCATAAAAATTTCCAGCCGCCAGGAATGTTTTGGCTTGTTTATCATAAGAAGTAAAGCTCATCACCGGGGCAAATTGTACCTCTTCCGGCAAATCTATTCTCCTGAAATTTCCTTTGCCATCATTCATAAAACAGGAAGAGCTAAGTGTTTCAGCTTTCAATTCAATATAATCTTTAAAGAGATCGTAAAACATATACTGCACCGTTTTACCTGCTACATCGCTATAATTTAAATATGCTTTTTTAAGAACCGGCAAGGCACGTTCCAGTTCATCCTTGGCTAAAAAAGTATATTCTTTCCCGTTAATTGTATAACACATAATTTGTTCAATGGAGCCATTGTTGTCAAAATCTTTTACGTATAATTTACAAGGTCCATTTTTGCCTGCCCACAATTTTGTATTATGCCCCCAGTTGCCTGCAAGTATATCCGGGTGACCATCTCCATTGACATCTGCAGTATAGGTTGTTTGCCAAAGGCCTGTCGATTGTGGAATATCTGACTCTGTAAATTTTCCTTTATTATTGATAAAAATTTTTATTGGCATCCATTCTCCTGCAACAATTAAATCAGGCCACCCATCATTATTAATATCTGCAAAGTTTGCAGATGTAACTATACCAATATTTGAAAGCTGGATTGTTTGATAAGTAGCCGCCTTGAATTTACCAGAACCATCATTTAAAAATAAATAAGAGGTCATTGGCGTACCAAATTGATTTGCCAAAGTACCTGCAAGTGTGCCTATAAACATATCCATATCCCCATCATGATCTATATCGGCAACAGCTACACATGATTTATTATAAAGTTTCTGTACTAAGAAGTCAGTATTCTTTTTAAACTGTCCTTTCCCATCATTAATATATAATCTGTCTTCTAATAAAACAGGCGAACTACCCTGTGGCTCATTACCACCACTTATTACCACAAGGTCTTGCCAACCATCACCGTTTGCATCAAAGAATACGGCGTCGACATCTTCACACATTGCATCTTTACTGAATAAAGCTGTATCCAATGAAATGAAACCACCATTTTTCTGCTGCATCATTAGTGCCCCGGGTTGACCACGGGCACCGCAAACATAAAAATCATCAAGCCCATCCTTATTTATATCTCCTACGGCTATCTTAGGACCTCTTGTACTTTCTTTATGGGGAATGAGATATTCAACATTAAAATCATTAAAATTATCTTCCGTATGCGTCCATTTACAGTTTACCTGGCTAGTTATATTTTGAAGCATCTCTTTCTTTTCTGGAAAGAAGAAGTCGTAATTAAATATGCCAGAAGCATTTTTTTGGTAGATTATTAATTGCTGATTAGCCTGAATATTTTTTATTAATTGGTATTGCTGATTTGGCCAAACAACCAGCAAACTATCAATGTTGGTTAAACTATCTAATCCAAAATGTAATCTTGTATCGGATGACGATTGAAAACCTCTTGTAAGCATTAATTCCTGGTATTGCATCCGATAGCTACCCGATTTATTTTTTTGAAATAAATAAACCTTGCAACCGATACCAGATGTATTTAAACTGTCGCCCTTAAAAGAAATCGAAATATAATTTTTCTTTGCAGCATTATTTTTTAATACTACTGCAGGAGCATTTAAACAATTTATCACAAGATCTAAATTTCCATCATTATCTAAATCTGCATAAGCTGCTCCGTTAAAGTAACCTTTCATTTTACCGGTACCCCATTCATCACTTACATCTTTAAAATCAATATGACCATCGCCTCTAAATAAAAAAGGATGAGAAGAACCATCAGGCATTTTATCAACAGTGATCTTGTCGTACTTATCAGAAGCATTCCTGTTCACTTTTGTTACAAGATCAGAAACAAAACGAACATAGTCTAAATCCACCGGGCGTTTTACAATGCCACTTGACACGAACAAATCTTTATTACCATCATTATCAAAATCTGCAAATAATGGGCACCAACTCCAATCGGTAGCTGAAATGCCGGATATTAATCCTACATCGCTGAAACTTATGCCATCTCCATTGTTTCGTTGCAAACAATTCCTGGAAACCTGTTCCTGGAAACCATTTCGCAAAACTTTAAAGTTGTAGATATCATAATTTTCCTCGCTGCCATAAGTTTTTAAAGTTTTTTCATCGGGTGGCAGCATGTCAACAGTCACAATATCTGGCTGTCCATCGTTATTATAATCTGCAATATCATTACCCATACTGAACCGTGAATAATGTCCGAAATGTTTTGCTCCGCTTTCAGTAAATGTGCCGTTGCCATTATTTATATAATAATAGTCGTTTTCATGAAAATCATTGCCGATATAAATATCATCCCACCCATCATTATTTAGATCTGCAACAGAAATACCTAATCCATATCCTAAGCTGCTTTGATAAATACCTGTCTGTGCGGAAACATCAGTAAATTTTTTTACAGGGGTATTCAGATCATTACGATAAAGTCTGTCACCTGCATTCGGATCAAATTTTCTACGATGAGAGGTATCTACAATATTTTGATTCGGCCTGTGAGATTGATTGAGAATATAGCAATCCAAATCACCATCGTGATCATAATCAAAAAAGGCAACCTGCGATGTAAAGCCGGAAAAGTCCAACCCATATTCCTTTGCACTTTCTTTAAAACTGTTATTTCCATTATTAATAAATAACTCATTCCTGCTTTTTAATTTGCCTTCAATATTTACAGCACTTACATAAATATCCAAATACCCATCGCCATTTACATCGGCCATTGTAACACCACTGCACCAGTCTGAAGTGCCGGCCACTCCTGCTTTTTCAGTAATATCTTCAAATTCAAAATTTCCTTTGTTTAAGTACAGTTTATTATGGCCTTTGCTGTTTGCGGTAAAATAAATGTCCGGCAAACCGTCATTATTTATATCACCTGTAGCAACACCACCGCCATTGTAATAGTATAGATAATAAAGTATTCCAAATGCTTTTTGATCTTCGAGGGTATTTGTAAAATGAATATTAGTTTTTGACGGAGATAAACTTGTAAACAAAGTATCTGAACGACGGCAGGAATTAAAGGCCAGAAAAATTAAAACCAGGTAAGTGACGTTTTTTATTTTATAATACATCATGGCTTACTTTTCTTTTTCAGAGTTATTATCAACATGATTATTTTTCTTTTTAAGAAGAGCTAAAATTTTTTGAGTTTCATCCGGATAAATTTTGATATAATGTGTGCGCATTAGAGCAGGTGTTGGAGCATCTGCTCCCTGTAAATAAACTGCCACTGCATGTGAAAGTTGTTTGGGCATGTGGCAGTCAATACAATTTTGTGTTATTGACGGTCCTATTTGATTAGTCATCTTACATATTTTTCCATGACCTTCATTATGACAATTCATGCATCGCTGGCTAAATATTTGAATTTTCCCATTTTCATTTTCGTGAATGTTATGACAATTAATACAAGTAACCTTGCCTATAGTAAAACATTTGCTTAGAGAAAGTAGTCCCATTTGGTTTCCGTGTACATCGATATTATCGGAATTTAGAGCTGCCGTTTGAAGTGAAAAATAATTGAAAAGAGTATCACCAGCCTGAAATTCAAAAGATGGTTTAGTTTTAGTTAGTGGTCCCCCGTGACACAGTGTACACAAATCAAGCAACCGTTCCCGGGGAAGTTTTCCGGGGTTGACAATAAATTTTGCTTCTCTAACGGTTGGATTTTGGGACTGAAATGCTACATGCTCAGTAGCAGGTCCGTGGCATTTTTCACAATCTACTGCATAGATTATTTTGTTTCGATCAAATTCTTCAAATTTTTGTGAAGAATCAGACGCCTTCTCAAAATAGGTACTATGACATTCTAAACATCTCGAGGTAATAGGTCTGTAAAAAGCAACTTTATTTGGAGGATAGCCCGGACTATTAGACCACTGACCCACTGGAGAAAAATAAGTTATCGGTAATTGAACCAATCTGTTCTTTAACCAATTTAAATAACTCTGCCCCTTTCTCCCGGAACCAATTACTATATCAAACCTGCCTTTTTTTATTTCAGCCCCATTATTATATTCAACCTGGTAAAAGCCGCTGTCTCTTTTTTCCATTGCTACGTTGGTAAACGGATCGAAAGCAAATACATTTTTACCATTCACAAAACTTCCTAAAATATTTTTTCCTGTTGCTGGCGCTGAAGTAAGATGATGTTCAGTATGAATATGTTTTTCATAAATATCCTTATGGCAATTAGCGCATACTTCAGAGCCCGCAAATTTTTTAAAGTCATTATTATTATTTCTTTTTTCTGTATTATCGGTGTCCTTGTTCTTGTTATTGCCTGAATTATTTATACACCTCGTCAATAAAAAAATGCTTAGAATAATCAGCGAAACAGTTATTATTGAACGTCTGTATGGACTAAAAATATTCATTGTCTAAAACGATTAAGGGCTGCCTAAATGCGCAACCCTTAATCAATTTCAAAAAAAATGGATTATTGTTTGTTTGTGTATAACGCCTGTATTTCAGCAGCTGTCAATATGGTTCCATACAAGCGGAACTGGTCTATTTGTCCATCCCAAAATCCCATCCATGTATTTTTATCATGGGTGTATTGATCAGGTCCGCCAATTGTAAAATCATCGAAAGCGCCAAATGCAACCGGCCCTAACCCGCTAATCACGTTAGTATGAAATAATGAGCCATCAATATATGCAAGTAATGTTGAATTGGTACCGTTATAAGTAAATGCTAAATGATGCCAGTTACCATTAAGCACATTTGGCATCCTGTCTTCGCTTGCAGTGTGCTTGGTATATTCTACCCACTGATCCATAACATAAAACTTCGCAGCCGCTAAAGCAGCAGTGCTCGGGTTTCCTGCATCTTCAAACTCCAGGAAGAATCTTGTATTAGTCCAGCTATAATCTTTTCTATTCAGTGAAAATGCGAATTGAGTGCCGCTTGCGGCAGGCTGAACAGTTTTCTTTACCCAAAAAGCAACGGTAAAACTTGAGGATTTAGCAAAATCATTTGGCGCTGCAAATTTCACAAAAGCCGTTGCACTTCCCTTGTAACTTTTCCCAGATATGCCATCGGCAAGAGTTCCCGTATTACTGGCAGGAAAATTTGCCCGTATACTATCAACCGAATTTAATAAAATGTTATTTGAGGTTCCATCAAAAGCAACATAAAATTTCAGCGGTCCTCCAGGAGGGTTTGTATCCTTTGGATAATCTCCCAAAGCAGGATGATCCATTTTTTTACAGCTTGCAAAAGCTAAAAGAATGACAGGTATGATCAACCCATATTTAGTTATTTTATTTTTATAATTCATGACAAAAAATTTTAAATGTTTCCAAAAGAAAGACAAAGTTACCATTCGGGATTCTGTACCAAAACACCCCCGGACAAATTAATAGCAGGCTGTGGAATGGGATAAAAACGACATTTATTTGTATATCCCAAAGATCCGAGCACACTAATGGCATCACCCCAGCGCACCAAATCATAAAAGCGGTAGCCTTCCATAGCAAATTCCCATCGTCTTTCGTCTTTAATCGCAGTTCGCATTGCTGCCTGGGTTGTAAAAGGAATGTATGGAACGACAGTGCGTGTATGATTAGGATCAACCTCGCTAAGGCCACTTGCCCTGAATCTTACTTTTTCCAGATTAGCAGCAGCAGTGGCGCCGTCACCTGTTTCATTGGACGCTTCTGCAAGCATTAACAATACATCTGCATAACGAAGTATTCTGTGATTTATCCAATCGGCACCACCTGACGGTCCAATTTCGCCCGTGAATGCCCGCATTTGAGGATCAGAGTATACTTTCTTATTCCAATATTTCTGATCGAGTGCCGTACCGGGATTATAAGGAGGCAGTGTTGCACCATATCCGCCGGTTGCAGAACCTCCGTCATATTGACCGGAATACAGGATAGTAGCGGCTTTCCGGGGATCTATATTATCCCACGCGGTTACTAAATTATCAGTGGGCGTATTCCATCCCCATCCCAGATTCCAGTCTGTTGATGCGCCTCCCTGCCTGACATTCTGCCCGGTGCCCCACTGGGTGCCGTACCATGTCGCTCCGCCCTGTGTCACCAATGATTGCTCTTCAAATATTGATTCGGGGCCGTTCTTGCCGACACCATTTAAACCATCTTTCCAGATATCAACAAAATTTGATGTCAGCTTATACTCACCTGAAGCAATTACATCGTTGGAAAGGGCAATAACTCTAGCCCAATTTTGTCTGAATAAATAGGTTTGTGCCCACAAGGTTTTTGCCGAGCCACTGGTCAAGCGCCCGGGATATATATTTTTTCCCGCAACTTCCCAATTTAATGGCAAATATCGAGACGCTACATTTAAATCAGAATCAATTAAAGCATAAATGGTCGCGGCAGGCGATTTAGGCCTGATACCCTGTGAAGCAATGGTATAGTAAAAATTAATTAAGGGCACGTCCCCATAAGCTTTTACTAATTCAAAATAGGAATAGGCTCTGAAAAAGCAGGCCTCTCCGACATTACGAAGAGAAGCCTGGTCTGTAACTTTCAATGAATCTGCGGTAAAAAGTTCTTTATTTGCCTGGTTGATCATATAATAATGATCATTCCAATACGTGTCAGTAGCCCAATCGTCTTTTGTATATTGAAAGGTTTCAAACTCAGCATTAATTTCGGCGCCGTCTGTAGTGCTGCTACCCTTTTGCGCATCGTCATCGCGGACGCTGTGGAAATCTATCCAGGGCAGCGTAGAAAATCCGGCATAGCCTCTTAAAATGCTATATAATCCAAAACTTTGGGCCTCGAGAGTTCCCTGGTGTAAATCATCGAGGGTTGCTGTTAGCGGTTTCCTGTCCAGGTATTTTTTACAACCAGCAACTAAAATAATTACCGGGAGTATTAACAGCAGGCTCCAAAATAATTTTTTATTCATTTTCATATCATCAAGAATTTAATAGTTTAAAAAGTTACGTTTAAACCAAATGTTATTACATGCGGAATGGCACCTCCTGCATTATCGTAGCCAAATGCAGTGGCATCGCCTCCATAATCAACAGTGTAACCCAAATTATTTTTCCAGGTTTTCAAATTCTGAGCATTTGCAAATAACCGCAGGTTGCTAAGCCTCCATTTTGATATCATACCTCTGCCAAAATTATATCCTAATTGAATATTTCTGAGTCTGAAATAACTTCCGTCTTCAATGTTATAAGTGGAACCATTATAGTTAAACCTGTCTGCCTGGCTTATGATCGGAACCCAATTGGAAGTACCTTCACCATGCCATCTGTCAAGTTTATCTGCAGAATAATTTACACGTTGAAATGGTGATTCAAGAGAGCCCCATGTCCTGAATATTTGATTCCCGTAAACACCATTAAAATCAATACCCAGGTTGAAGCCCTTATATATAAGGTTAATAGAACCGCCATAAGTAAATTTGGGAGTAGGGTTGCCAATTATTTTTCTGTCATCTGCTGTAATTACACCATCTCCGTTTACATCTTTAAATTTAAAATCTCCTGGACGGTAGGAACCAATAGACGAAGCAGGAGGAGATTTCAATATATCTGCATAGCTCTGATAAATGCCTTCTACTACATAACCAAAGAAAGACCCAATAGGATGTCCAACAAGTGTTCTGCTTTCAGCACTGCCATTATTCTGTGAAGCCCTGGTTATAAATCCACCGGGAAGATCTGGAGATAGCGACAACACTTTATTTTTAATAAAACTAATATTGCCGGATATATTTACTGTCAAATCCTTGGTAACATTTTGATTCCAGGCAGCAGAAAGTTCTTCGCCCCAGTTTTTTAAGTCACCACCATTTTCAATTTGACTTTTCAAACCAATAGGAGAGAGATCAATATATAACATTAGGTCTTTTGTTGTGTTACTAAAATAGTCTGCTTCCAAATGTAAACGGCTTTTAAATGCATTTAATTCAACACCTACTTCATGCGCATTTACTGTTTCCCATTTTAAATCAGGATTAACTCTGTATGCTTCGTCTGCTGCCTGGTAAGAATTGGTACCAAAAACAGCAGCCGTTCCCGTTGTTAAATTTGGATAAAATGGATAATAATTAGGTTGCCCGTTGGGAAGGTTAGGCACAGTTTGGTTTCCTAAAACGCCAATGGAGCCTTTCAATTTCAAAAAATCAATTTGAGAAATATTTTTCATAAAATCTTCCTTTGTAAGTTCCCAGGCACCGCCTAAAGCCCAAAATTTCTGATGCCGGTTTTTACCGGGTATTTGGGAAGAAGCATCATCGCGTAAAGAAGCATTCAGATAATATTTGCCGGCATAATTATAAAGTATTCTTCCCAATGCAGAAACGGTAGTATACTCTCCCTGCGAAGAACTCGAAAGCGTCTGAGTAGGATCTGCAAAACCGTTTGACGTATACCAGAATCTTTTATCATCTGGAATGGGAAGGGCATTTCCTGTAGAAAATGGCTTGGCAATACCTGTTCTATTGAAATTTCCAAAATAATAAGTTGTAAATCCTCCCGTGGCTGTTATGTTATGTTCGCCAAAATTTTTCTTAAAGGTTAATATATGATCCTGTTGAAATTTTCTCCAGGTATTATCATATTCTGTTACCTGGGTTTTAGCATTGTATAAATAAGGAGTGTTAGTTAATGGATCATATGCATAATAAAGCGGACTATATTGCCGGTCATTTACATTACTAATGTCAGCATAAAAAGTAGACTTAAAATCAAAATACCTGAGAAAATTGATTTCA
>Ga0137463_1000460_pt1 | contig 14051 bp, 2 predicted proteins | sample EasRivERMGT800_2_FD_102333 | JGI IMG/M metagenome (GOLD analysis project Ga0137463, IMG submission 102333) | Soil microbial communities from meander-bound floodplain in the East River, Colorado, USA - East River MetaG ERMGT800_2 | ecosystem: Environmental > Terrestrial > Soil > Floodplain ...
GGTCACATCCTGCGATGAGATGGCAAAGTCATGGCCCAGGGGTTGCTGGTGACGAGGGTTGCCTTCAACGGTTCCGGCGTGGCTCTCGCCCATCCAGAACACGCCTTCGCGCGGTTTCGAAATGAGCACCATCGTCTGGCCCTGGCCGTTGACAGACCAGCCGCGCTTCACTCCGGGGGCCGACGCAACCCGACTCGCCTCGTCGATCGCCTTGATCTTCTCGTCGGCCCGCCACTGCTTCAGCAGCCACCGGGCGGCGCCGTGGATGCCCGGATCGGGATCGTTGCGATACAGATCGAGCAGGCGCGGCAGCAGATTTTGCCGCTCCACCAGCGGCAGCCGTTCCTGGCCATATTCTCCCAGGCTCAACAGCAGTGCCCGGCGAATGCTGGTGTCGTACTGCTCATCCAGCCGGTCCAACAACAGCCTGGCATCGACTCCGCCCGGGCCTAAACGCTCGATCAGGAAGCTGCGCAGCGTTGGATCGGGGCTGTGCGCGAGGTGCGGCCAGACCTGTTCACCGCGATTCATCACCAGGAGTCCCACGCCGATATTCGCCTGCTGCTTCGTGAGCTCGAGCTTTTTCTCTGCCGGGGCGTCCGGCGCGCTTTCGTCGGCCAGCCGCTGTTCCAATCGAGTAAAGGCGTCCGGGACACCGGCAGCGTAACTGCCATAGATGTTGGCAATCAGGCGGCGCTCCGCCGGGCTGCGTTGTTCATCTTCGAGGAAAGCGGCCAGGGGCGGCAGCAGCGCTGGCCTCACCGGCCTCAGCACTTCGGTCCAGCGCGCGATTTCAAACGGCTCCTGCGCGGCCAGCCAGCCCGCCACGTCATCACGAGCCTGCTTCCAGCGCGGATCGGAGGGAGCAAACGCCGCCAGCGCGCAGGCCGCGCGGAAACGCCTGTTCGCGTCTTGAGAATTCTCCAGCAGATCCCAGAGCTCAAGGGTGAGATCCGGCCCGTGTTTGAGCAGCGCCTGACGAATGACCAGGACCTCCTCCGGGTCGCCATGCAGCAGCCGGCCTTGCAGGAATTTTACCTGGTCGGGATCGACCGCCACGAGAGCCAAACCGGCGTGCAGTTGCCGGCGTTCGTTGCCGTCACGCTCTGCTGCTGCAAAAGCTCTCCTGACCAGCGGGTTGCCCCAGCGGCGGTAAGGCTCCAGACTGCGAATGATGTCGGGCACGTCGGCCGTCTTGGCCGTCAGCAGATTCTCCACCCGGGCACGCGCTTCCAGCGTTCCAACGGTCCACCAGCCGGCGAACGTCAGGACGATGACAACCAGGGCCAGCAGGCTGCCGCGCACGGCATGATAGGGCCCGGCCCGGCGCATCATCTGCCGTTGCGGCGGCGTCCAATCGCGCTGGCGGGTGGAGAGCCCGATCTTGGCCCACTCCCACCACGTCGGCAGGTGGCGGTTCTGCGGCTGGCTGTTCCAGGCAGCGGCTCGTTCGGCAAGGCAGATCTCGGCCCGGCCGCGCCGCGTCTCGCGCTGCTTACGAGTCAGCCAGGATCGCAGCGAATGCACCAGATAGTCGTGGGTCAGCTGGAAGTACTTCTGTCCCGCCGCTGCCTGCAGCACAGATTGATCGTCTGAGTCTCTTCCTTCAGGATCGGTGGGCGTGATGAGCCGGATTTCACTGTCCAGAATGTGGACGAGACCATCGAAGTCTGCGGGGCGACTGCGATAACCGGACGCTTCCAGCAATTCCGCATGGGACCGCATGTGACCCTTGATGTCAGTCCCCGAATCCGGGAGCAACTCTTTCAGAACCGCACGAGCCGCTTTCTGGTGATAGCGATGTTCCGGTGAAGCCGCGGCGGAACTGAACGCCTCCTCCAGGAACGTGACGCCGACCCCTTTCGTGCCGCCGACTTCTTTCAACGTGGCCGGTGTCCAGGCCTTGCCTTTCATCATCTCGGCAAACAGCGACAGCCGCACGCAGACGACCTTGCCTTCCTCGGCCAGTCCGGCGACTGATTGGTTGAGGAACTCTGTCTGATCTGGCGTGGTTTCACCGGTCTGGTCGGGCAAAGCTCCAAATGCCCGGCCGAACGCCGCCAGCACCTTCCGGGCATGACGCTCTGGAAAGAGATCCACACTGGCGAGGTTCCGATCTTCAAGCAGCCTGACTTCGAGTTCCCTTAAGAATCGAGTCACTGCCATCCAGAAATCATCCCGCACCATCACAATGCACTGCGTCCGGCCCCCGTCACACTGCCGCAGGGCCTGGACCAGATCGCTGTCTTCCTCGTCCTGCCTGGCGTGCAGCCATTGCTCGAACTGGTCCAGCACGATCAGCACCTTCTTGCCGACCGGGAGGCCTTGCCCGTGCCGCAATGCCGTCAACGTTTCTTTCAGGTTCAGGTTGTCTCCCAGTGCCGGGCAGCGCTTTCGAAGCCCATGCAACAGGCGGGTTTCGGTTTCTTGCGGTGTGGCCTCGATGTAAACGGGGATCACATTTTCGGAAAGTTGAGGCAAAAGTCCCGCTTTGACCAGCGACGACTTGCCGCAGCCCGACGGCCCGTAGATGAGGCCCACCGTGAAGGTGTGGTCGGCGTCGGTTTCCTCGATGCGCGTCTTCCAGAACCGCAGGCTGTCGGGCAGTCCCTCACGATCGCGGGGACCTGGCAAGAGTTCCAGAAAAAAACCGGCATCGTGGGCGTCGAACGACCGCAAGCCTTTCGGAACGATCCTGATCGGCTGGCTGTCTGCCGTCCCCAGGCCCGTCGTGGCCGGGGAGGCAGTCGTCGAACCTGCCGACGTGACCGTCGCAGGCCAGGATTTTGTCTCCGCGCCCGCCGTGGCATTTTCGACTGGCGAACTGCCGAATTGAATCACCGTCTGGTCGGCCAGGAAGTGTCTCAAGTCTTCGGCCATTTCCCGGGCCGACGAGTAGCGCTCCGACGCGCGCTTTGACAACGCCTTCAGGCAAATCCGCTGGAGTTCCTTCGGCAACTGTTCGTGATCCGGCAGCAGTGGATGAGGCTCGTGGCTGGCCACTTGGTCCATGATTTCGGTCTGCGAATTCCCCTGGAACGGCCGGCGACCGGCCAGCAACTCGTAGAACACGACGCCGAGACTGAAAATGTCAGATCGCCCGTCGACCCGATGTCCTTCACCCCGGGCTTGCTCGGGCGACATGTATGCGGGCGTTCCGGCGTATTTCGGTCCCTTGCCGATGTTCTCTTCCCGGAGCGCCAGTCCGAAATCGACGATGTACGGCTGGCCGTCGTTACCGATCAGGATGTTGCCCGGCTTCACATCCCGATGGACCAGTCCCCGCTGGTGGGCATAGTGCAGAGCATCCGCCACGGTCGCGACGAGTTCGGCGGCTTCCAGGTACTTGAGCCGGTGCCGCTTGACCTGCGTCGCCAGGTCGGTTCCCTCAACGTACTTCGAGACCACGTAGCAGCGGCAGTCTTCCGTGCTGCCAACATCATAGACAGGCACGATGTGCGGGTGATCGAGACCGGCAACCGTGCGGGCCTCGGTCAGATACACTTCGGCATCTTCGGGCTTCAGGATCAGATCGGCGTGCGGCACTTTGATGGCGACCCGCCGGTTCAGTTGCTCATCGTGAGCCAGATAGACGACACCACACCCCCCTTTGCCCAGCACCTTCTCGATACGGTAACGACCGATGTTCTGGGGCAAAGTTCGGCCATCCGAATCGATCGGCTCGAGCAGAGGTCGCTCGACGGCCGGCCGTGAAAGAAAATCGGCCATCTGGAGATGGGCCTCCAGCAGCCGCTCGACCTGGCGACGCAACTCGGGGTCGCCCCCGCAGGCCTGGTCCAGATAGCCGGTGCGCGCCGACGCGCTGCTGGTCTCGAGCGCAGTCAGAAAGATGTTTTCAATCCGCGATGAGGTGCTGCTGATGACGTCGTCCCCGCTTCCAAGTGGCCCGATGCATCTCGATCTGTCACCAATGCGACGAAACGTCGCTGAACCCCGCAGCCGCCCGGCATTTTCCTTCAATCGCGCGCCACATGGCCTGCATCGCGCATCTCGGCGTAGAGCCAGGTACGAACGTAAGTCCAGCGCCGTTCGACCGTTGCCAGCGAGATTCCCATGATCTGGGCGATTTCCGGCATGGTCAGGCCGGCGAAGAAGCGCAGCTTGACCAGTTCGGCCTTCGCCGGGTCGTCTGCCGCCAGTTTGTTGAGGGCCTCGTCCAAGGCCACCAGGTCTTCCGGAGGTTCCTCCGCCAGTGAAGCCAACGACTCCAAATCGACACGCTGGCGGCCGGCACCGTGTTTGATCCGTTTCTTGCGCCGAGCCCGTTCGACGAGGATCCGGCGCATCGCCTCGGCGGCCGCTGCGAAGAAGTGTCCGCGGTTATCCCAACTGGGCGCTTCGCCCGTTCCGACCAGCCGCAAATAGGCCTCGTGCACCAGGGCCGTGGCCTGGAGCGTATTTCCGGGCTCCTCCCGGGCCAGCCTCGCGGCCGCGAGCACCCGCAGTTCATCGTACAACAGGGGCAACAACTGTTCGGCGGCCAACGGATCGCCGGATTCGATCTGGGCCAGGATACGGGTGATTTCGGGCATGCAGATTTGGCGGAACTGTTCGGCAGGACTACGCATGCAGCATACTGCCACCGGGCGCAGAATTCACCTCCACAGACCTCCCGGGCGTCGCCGGAAAGGCTTACGCCAGCCGGGTTCCTGGCAAAAGTTGAACTTTGTTCGGTTTTCAGTGAGGGGAATCGCAGAATTCGTCGCATTGGAATAATGAGCGGCATGGGACACTGCCCTGTGGCCGTAGAGCGCTGCGCATTGCGGCGTGCTTCGCGCGGTACCCGGATCACGGAAGGCTTTCGGTTCACGGATGAGCCTGACTCGTCAGTTGACCCGGATTCATCCAGATGCCAGCAGCTCTTTCGCGAAACAGGGCGCGCGGTGCAACTACCGGGAAACTGGCAACGAGGCTGGGCATGGGCGTCACGGTCGATCAGTTCCTGAAGCACCTGACTGACAGCGGCATTTTATCGTCAGCCGACGTCCTGGCCGTCGATGCTCAGATTCCCGAGGAATCACGAAACGAGGACGCGCGCCGCCTGGCCACGGACCTTGTGCGGAAGAAAAAAATCACGCTGTTCCAGGCCAATGCACTGTATGCCGCCCGGCCGCAGGGACTGACGCTCGGAAACTACGTGCTGCAGGAAAAGATCGGTGCGGGCGGGATGGGGATGGTCTTCAAGGCCGAACATCGCCGCATGAAACGAATCGTGGCGGTCAAGGTTCTGTCGCCCTCGTCACTGAAGAATCCCGCGGTGCTCAAGCGGTTCCATCGCGAGGTCGAGGCGGTGGCGAAACTGTCGCATCCCAACATCGTTGCCGCGTACGACGCCGATGAACACAACACCGTCCATTTCCTGGTGATGGAATTTGTGGAGGGGGTTGACCTGGCCCGCTGCATCAAGCAGCACGGACCCTTGAGCGTGGGAAAAGCAGTCGATTACGTCCTGCAGACTGCACGCGGGCTCGAACACGCGCACCGGCAGGGAATCGTTCACCGCGACATCAAGCCGGCGAATCTCCTTCTGGATACCCACGGCACGGTGAAGATCCTCGATATGGGGCTGGCCCGATTTCACGAAGGGGCGAATGTAGCCCGGCCGGCCGACGAGTCCGCGGCCCTCACCGAGACCGGCAGCGTGATGGGAACCGTCGATTTCATGTCTCCGGAACAGGCCTTTGACTCGCGGCATGCCGATCAGGCTTCCGACATGTACAGCTTGGGGGCCACGCTGTACTTCCTGCTGGTCGGCCGGGCGCTCTTCGGCGGTGAAACGCTCATGGCCCGCCTCCTGGCGCACCGCGAAAATCAGGCCCCGTCGCTGCGTGAGGCCTGCCCCAAAATCCCGCCGCAGGTCGATTCGATCTACCAGCGGATGGTGGCGAAGAAGAAGGAAGCCCGCTATCCCTCCATGACCGAACTGATCCGGGACTTGAGCAACTGGCGGAAGGTTTCCCCTGCGCGGCCATCGTCTATGTCCAGCGACAGCATTCCCTCCAATGTCATCGACGCAATTTTTGATGAGTCATGATGGGATTCGCCCCACCACGCATACTCTCACCCGGTCCCGGAGATTTGTCCGTTTCCCCGGTCCCAGGGTTCTCCCCGGGACCGGATCGTGCGAAGCTCCTGCTTCGTGTATCATGGCGTTTGCCCGACGAGTTCTGGCCCTCCATCGCCTTGCGGTAATGCGCAGACATGCCAGTCCCTCTCGAACAATTCGTCAAACAACTCGAAGACAGCGGGATTCTCGCTGGCGATACGCTCCAGGAATTCCTGCCCCCCAGGAGCGAGCCCAGGAATGCCGAGGACCTGGCCCGCGAACTGGTCCGCCAGAAGAAGCTGACGAAGTTTCAAGCCGAGCAGGTCTACCGGGGCAAAGGCAAGTCGCTGGTTCTGGGGAGCTACACGATCCTCGACAAGATCGGGGCCGGAGGGATGGGGCAGGTGTTCAAGGCCGAGCACCGCCGCATGCACCGCATCGTGGCGGTCAAAATGCTCGCGACCAGCCTGATGGCGAATCCCGCCGCCGTGGCCCGTTTCGAGCGTGAGGTGACGGCGGCAGCCAGGCTGAACCACCCCAACATCGTCACGGCCTTCGATGCCGACAACGCCAACGGCGTCCACCTGCTCATTATGGAGTACGTGGAAGGGACCGATCTCTCGACACTAGTGAAGAAAAGCGGGCCACTTTCGATCGACCACGCCGTCAACTGCATCCTGCAAGCGGCCAGGGGTCTCGAGGCAGCCCATGCCGAAGGGATCGTGCACCGCGACATCAAGCCGGCCAACCTGCTGCTGGATACCAACGGTACGGTCAAGATTCTGGATATGGGGCTGGCGCGGATCGGCAGCGACGCACCCGGACAGGCCGAATTGACCAATACCGGGGCTGTCATGGGGACCGTGGATTACATGGCCCCCGAGCAGGCCCTGAGCACCAAGTCGGCCGATGCCCGAGCCGACATCTACAGTCTCGGCTGCTCGCTGTATTACCTGCTGACCGCCAAAGCCATCTACGACGGCGAGTCGCTGATGGCGAAACTCCTGGCCCACCGCGACCAGGCGATTCCGTGGATACGCAAACTTCGTCCCGGCGTGCCCGAATCGGTCGACGCGGTCTTCGGCAGGATGGTCGCCAAACGCGTCGCAGACCGTTATCAGACGATGACCGAAGTGATCGCGGACCTGGAGCGGCTGACCCACGGTCAGGCACCTGCGATCACCAGGCAGCCATTGCCGGTTTCGATGACCGATGACGGTTTGACGAATTTCCTGAAGGACATTTCCCTGGCCGCATCGGAACCGGTCGAGCGGAAGAAGACTGCGCCATTGTCCTGGAAAGAGAACAGGAAAAAGCTGCTGATCGGCGGGGGCCTTCTCGCCGGGTTGATCCTGCTGGCGGGCATCGTCAGCAGTCTCGGCTCGAAGGCTGGCACGCTGGTGGTCACGGTGAATGAACCGGATGCCGAAGTCCAGGTGCTCAGCGAAGAGGGGAAGCTCGAGATCACCCGCCAGGTTGAGAAGGGGACGATCACGATCCCTGTTAGTCCCGGTAAACATCGTCTCCAGGTGACCAAAGACGACTTCGAGGTTTTCGCCGAGGACTTCGAGATCCAATCCGGCGGCCGGAAGCCGATCACGGCGAAGCTGCTGCCGGTGGAAAAACCAGCCGTGGCGGCCGCGAAAAAAGGCTGGCAGGGCTGGCCCGGCGATGCCCCGTCGCCGGCAATCGCTCCCTTCAGCGCTGAAGAGGCCGGGAAACATCAACGGGAGTGGGCGGAGTACTTGAAGCTGCCGGTCGAACGCACCAACAGCATCGGCATGAAATTCGTCCTGGTCCCGCCGGGGGAGTTTACGATGGGGAGCACGCCGGCGCAGCGGGAAGACGCGCTGACCTTTGCCGGCACAGACCCGCAGCGACAGGCGTACATCCGGAGCGAAGCCCCGCAGCGCAAGGTGATTCTGAAAGACCCGATCTATCTCGGCGTCCACGAAGTGACGCAGAAAGAATACGAAGCCGTCATGGGGAACAACCCCTCGTCCTTTGCCAGAACGGGAGCGGACGCAGAACTCGTGCAACGAGTGGCCGACCTCAACACCGCCAGGCATCCGGTCGAAGGCGTGACGTCTTACGATGCGGCGGAGTTCTGCACCAGGCTGAGTCTGCGGGAAGACCTCCAGCCGTTCTACCGGCGAGACGGCGACTCACTGACCCTGCTGGAGGGCACGGGCTACCGTTTGCCGGCGGAAGCGGAATGGGAGTTTGCCTGTCGCGCAGGAACCACCAAGCGATTCTGGATCAGCGATCAGGCCGACGATTTGGTCCGGGCCGGCTGGATCGACGCCAACTCCGGTGCCCGCACGCACTCAGTCGGGGAACGCGCGGCAAACCCGCTGGGGCTGTTCGACCTGTGCGGCAACGTGTGGGAATGGGTGCAGGACTGGTGGGAGCCGGGTCCCGATGGGGAGTCTTTCGAAAACACCAGCGGCGAGGCCGGCGGCCCGGGCTCAGGTTCCCAGCGCGTGCTGCGGGGGGGGAGTTGGCTCGAGCCGGCTTCCGCCTCGCGGTCGTCAGCGCGCTTCGCCGCTGATCCGGCGCGGCGCACCAGTGGCATTGGGTTTCGCGTCGTTCTGGCCGAGGCCGGCGCTGCCCGCGACCGCGCCCGCTGGGAACAGCAACTGGCGGCCGATCCCGACAACGAATCCGCGGCGTCCAAACTCGCCGACGTGCTGCTCCCGCGCGGCAACAACTGGACGGTGGTGAAGCCCGTCGAGATGCAGTCGGATGCCGGCGCCACGTTCGAATTGCAGAACGATGGCTCTGTCTTCGTCAACCAGCAGCCAACGACGAAAAAAGACACTTACACGCTCGTATTGCCGACTGAATTGAAGGGGATCCGCGGACTCCGTCTGGAAGCTCTGGCCGATTCCCGCCTGCCGAAAGGGGGACCGGGCTGGGCTGCCACCGGGAACTTCGCACTCACCGAGCTGACGCTGCACGTGGCTCGCGCCAAAGGCCTCGACGGGGCGCGGTCGGTCTCCCTGCGCAACGCAGAGGCCGATTTCAGCCAGCCGACCCGGCACGTCAGCGAAGCGGTGGACGGTATCAGCAGTACGGGCTGGTCGATCGCGCCGCAAATCAACAAAGATCATACGGCTGTCTTCGAGCTGGCCGGGGAAATTGGCGACAGCGTTGGTGCCGGGGGGCCGCTGCAACTGACCGTCCGCCTCCTCCACCAGCATGCGGAACCCAATTCCATGCTGGGTCGTTTCCGCCTGTCGTTCACTGCCGACCCGGAGACTGTGGACCGGGATCGCAAACGGCTGGGCCCGATGAGAATCACCGACCCCTGGGCCAGGCTCGCCGCAGGGTATTACCTGCTCGGCGACCAGCCGGCCCTCGATCGGGTGCTCAAACATCACCCGTCGGCGGTGGGGGGCCTGGGCGATCTGTCCGCCGGGGATCTGGATTGGGAGCGGGCCATCGCCGTGTACAGCCGGGGAATCACGCCGCAGACGACCGACGCCGACCTGTTCGCCAGACGGGCCGAAGCGTACGAGAAGCTGCAGTTGTGGGAAGAAGCGAGCACCGACTGGGGCCGGGTTGATGAACTGGTGGCTGACAAAACCCGGCGCTTTGAAGGTCGCTACGCTCGCACCCGTCGGGCAGAACTTTACGATCGCCTCCGGCAATTCGACAAAGCGCTGGTGGATTACAACCGCATCGTCGAAACCTCCAACGCGGGCCTCGAGCCGCTGCATTGGCGCGCTTCACACTTTGCCCAGTGCGCACAGTGGAAACAGGCCGCCGCCGATTATCGCCAGTTGTGGAACAAACGTGATCCGGGCTGGAACGCGAGGTGGACGACTTCCCGTGCGCGGGCCCTGTTCAACCTGCTGGCGGGGGACGCGGAGGGCTATCGCCTGGCGGTTGCCGAATTGCTGGCACAGACCGCGAAGCTGACCGATCCCGATTCGTCCAAGTGGCTGGTGTACGTGCTGATTGTCGGCCCCGACATGATTACCGACGCCAACAGCGACCGTCTGATGGCAGTCTGCGACAGGCTCGACACTCATTGGAAACCGCGCCTCAAGGGAGCGCTCCTGTGCCGCAGAGGAGAATTCCAGCAGGCGGTCGCCCTGTTCGACCAGAACAGCGGCGGTGCACCGACGTTCCAGTTCCTGGCGGCCATCGCCCAGCAGCGGCTCCAGCACGCCGACCGGGCCAGACAACTGTTCGAGCAGGGCAGCGCCTGGATCCAGGAGCAACGCGACAGCGACCCCAGTGCCGGCAGTTCTGTACCGCGGAAATTGAGTTGGCTCGACTGGGCCGTTTACCTGGCGCTGCAGCGCGAAGCGGCCCGCACTCTTCAGGGATCCGAGCTGACCGATCTGGACGCGCGCCTCAAAACGGAGCCTTCCGACGCGACGGCCCGGCTGAACCGTGCCCGAGTGCTTGCCAGAATCGGTCTCAATGATGAAGCGCTGGATGATCAGAGCCAGGCGGATTCGCCAGCCAGCCTCGGCTTGCGGGGCCGCGTGCTGGCCAGCCTCCACCGTGACAACGAAGCGCTGGCCGATCTCAACCAGGCGATCGCCGCCCAGACGACCGACGCGCTCGTCTATGCCGCGCGGGGAAGAATCCACCGGGTTCGGGGAGCCACTGAAGAGGCTCGCGCCGACCTCGAAAAATCTTTGAGCATCGAACCTTCTGAGCAGGCCGCCCGAGTGCTGGCGGACCTCTTGCTGGCGGACGCGAAGGGGTGGACCATCCTGACGCCGACCGAAATGAAATCGGAGGGGGGGGCGACTCTGAAGCTGCTTCCCGATGGTTCGATTCGGGCGGGCGGGAAGAACCCGCAACGCGATGCCTACGCGCTGGCCACCCGGACCGACCTGACACACATCCGGGCGATTCGGCTGGAAGCGATCCCCGATGACTCGCTGCCAGCCAACGGGCCGGGCAGGAATTCGAACGGGAATTTCCACTTGAATGAGTTTCGTGTGACCCCTGGTCCGGCTACCGGGACGAAGCCCGCCAGTTTGACGGGTGTGTTTGTGACAATCGATGAGTACGACCAGGCGCGGCAGATGGTGGACGGAAAGATCGATGCGAGCGCCTGGAGCATTTACCCGCAGACCGGCCGGACCCAGACCGCATATTTCAGTACTGACTTCACCCGCGCCCGGGGCGATGGACTCAACGTCGAGATGTACTTTGGGAGGGGGGCCTACACCAACATTGCGCTTGGTCGCTTCCGCCTGTCGGTCAGCGACGACCCGGCGATCCTGGAACAGGAATGGAAGCGTATCGCCGCCAGGAAGATCACCGATCCCTGGTTACGACTCGCCGCCGGTTACGCAGCCAGCGATCGCCAGGAGCTCGCCGTGCAAGCCTTCACCGCGGCGCTCCAGCGGGCTGACGATTACACGGCCCGGAAATCGATTGTGGAGCTCGCGGCTCGGTTCGACAAGGTCTTCTCTGCCTTGATCAGACAGCAACCGCAGGATCAGCAATGGCAATTGGCTCTGGCGCGGAGACTGGCCGAGCGCGGCCGGCAGCGCCTGGCCAACAACCAGGCGGCCGCGGCACAGGCCGATCTGGAGAAGTCCCGCGAGATCTTCGATCGACTGCGCACGCTCGCCGCGCAGTCCCAATGGACCGTGCTGACACCCAGCGAAATGAAGTCTGACGTCGGCACCCGGCTCGAACTGTGCGAAGACGGGTCGGTGTACGTTCACCCGCGCCAGCCGGCCTCAAACGACACCTACACGCTGGTCGTCCCCTCCACCGTCCAGGGGGCTCTTGGCCTGCGGCTGGAAGCTCTGGCCGACTCCCACCTTCCCGGCGGTGGACCGGGCTGGTCTTCCACCGGAAACTTCATCCTGAGTGAACTGACGCTGAACGTCGCCCCCTCAGCCAGGCCCACGGCAGCCAGGGCCATCGTCCTGCGAAATGCAGTTGCCGATTTCAACCAGTTCACCACCGCAAATTACGACGTTCGCGGAGCGGTGGATGGCAGCGGCGCCACGGGGTGGGCCATTCATCCCGAAGGCAGCAAGAATCACACGGCGGTTTTCGACCTGTCTGAGCCGCTGGCCGACGGACAACCTTCCCAGCTCACGATCCGGCTGACGAACCAGTCAGGCTATCGCGACCACAACCTGGGCCGCTTCCGACTGTCGATGACCAGCGATGCGAGCACGTTGCAGGCTTTGAGAATTCGACTGGATGTCAAAGACAGCGAAGTCCTGGAGGCCTGCCTCTCGCTGGCGGCAGCCTGTGCCGCGCAAGGGAACACCAAAGCCGCCAGCGCCGCGCTGGCGGCGGCGATTCCTCTGGCCGCAGACAGCGCCGCTGCAGGCAGGATCATTGCCGCAGCGGCGCCGCTGGAAGGCGTGCTCTCGCAACTGGCCGAGGGGGCGGCCGGCGATGCCCGGTTCCAGATCGCGCTGGCCGACTACTTTGCCAGCCAGGGGAATGTGTCGGCGGCACAGACCACCCGCACGAAAGCCCGCGCTTTGATCGAGGCCACGCTGGCGCAGGATCCTGAAAACTCGATTGCGGCCGGAGGGCTGGCCGATCTGCTGCTCCCGTCGCTCGAAGCGCAGACGAAGGTCATCACCCCGACCGTGGAAAAAGAAGAGGTCGCCTGGCGGTTCTCCACGACGCAGCCACCTGACGGCTGGATGGGGGCAGAGTTTGACGATTCGACGTGGCCGACTGGCTCCGCTGGTTTCGGCGGAAACGGTACGGTGCCGGGCGTCGTCTGGCGGACAATGTGGATCACCAAAGACATCTGGCTGCGGCGAACGTTTGAGTGGAAACCGGATCCGGATGTCCGAACTTTGTTGGCGCGAATGATCCACGACGACGGGTTCGAACTGTTCCTCAACGGAGAGCCGGTGCTGAGCCGGCAGGACCATACAAGTTCCTACGTTTTCTATCCGCTGAATGCCAGAGCTCTCAGCCTGCTGAAGCCCGGGACCAATACGCTGGCCGTGCACTGCTCCTCGGTTGCGGGGCCCCAGCACATCGACGTCGGCCTTCACGGGTCTCCCGCGGATCCGCGCTGGCTCCGGCAGGATGCTCTGGGACTGAAGCGTGCCAATCCCTGGGTGAAACTTGGCGTGGCCTACGACCTGATCGGTGACCAGCCTGCCCTCGACAGACTGCTCAAGGCTCACCCGGCATCGGCGCCCGGCATCGGCGATCTGTACGCCGCCGATCTGAATTGGGAACGGGCGATTGCCCACTACAGTCAGGCGCTCACCCTCTCGACGGCCCCTGACACGCTGCTCACGAAACGGGCTGCCGCGTACGAAGCGACCGGCCGCTGGGACCTGGCCCTGGCCGATTGGCTCGAGGCCGTCCGCAAACAACCTGGTCTGGCAAGATCGGCCGGCGATCGTTTCCTCCGGGCCGAGCGCTGGAGCGAGGCGTCGCAATTGGGACTGCTGCGGATCGATCAAAATCCGGAAGACGGTCAGGCGTGGTTGCAGAACGCTCCGCTGATGGTTCTGGCCGGCAACGACGCTGCCTATTCGGACTTTTGCCGGCGGATGGCCAGTCGGTTTGCCGCATCGCAAAACCCGCAGGAGCAGGAACGGTTAATCAAAGCCTGTCTGTTACGACCCAATTCGCTGGATCTGGTGAAACAGGCGGGGAGCCGGCTCGGCAGTTTTCTGGACGGTCGTGGAGAACCCGGCGGGCTGGGCCCGTATGCGTGGGCCGCCCGCGCGCTCTTCGCTTACCGCAGCGGCGAGAGCGCATCGGCAGTGAGATATGTCGCCCGATCCAGAGAACTCAATCCCCGTGAGACCATCCAGGCTCTGAATCTCGCAGTCCTGGCGATGGCCCAGCACCAACTCCAGCATCCGGACGAAGCCCGTCGTGCGTTCGAAGAGGCGTCACAGATCACCGCCCGCCTCGACGGAGACCCGAACAACAAAACCAACCACGACGTGCTGATCGCCCGAATCCTGTTCCGCGAAGCCGGGGCGCTGATGAGCGGCAAGACCAA
>Ga0137463_1000461_pt1 | contig 14043 bp, 5 predicted proteins | sample EasRivERMGT800_2_FD_102333 | JGI IMG/M metagenome (GOLD analysis project Ga0137463, IMG submission 102333) | Soil microbial communities from meander-bound floodplain in the East River, Colorado, USA - East River MetaG ERMGT800_2 | ecosystem: Environmental > Terrestrial > Soil > Floodplain ...
GAAGGACCAGATGTGGACGGGGTTCGTCATAACCTGCACTGCGAATATCACCAGAGCGTCCCTGACTGGAACTAATGGCGGGATCAACATAACCATGAGCGTGAATAAAATGGTCCACCCCACAGACGCGTAGGTACGCGTCGGAGCGGTCCCAAGCCGCCATAACTTTAAACGTTGCCATAGGCTTCGCTCGCTGTACCCGGAGAGGTTGTCGACTTGTTTCAGGTTGGTAAACGGTTTTTTCAACGGGTGGAAGTTCTGAAAGGCGGCTCGCTGATCAGCCGGCAAAGCACCGACATTGTCAGCGATCGTCGTCGCCTGCCCCCGCCCGCGGAGAAAATCGCCCCACACGCGAGAGAACGCATACTCAAACATATCTTCATTCAACGCCAGCAACCGCCAGGCTAAGGCCCCGAGCGCCAAGAAACTCATGACTACCAAAGCCACAGAGGTCGCTGGGTTTGTTCCCGCGAGGAAAGCGGCCAACTCGGGAGAGGATGAAGAGGGCGCCATCACAAAGACCAGAAAAGGGATAGCCAGGAAACCCAGGACCGGATGGTGCAGCGTCCACAATCCCGCCGCCAGGCAAGTCAGGAAGATCACGAGAGCGCTCGTCGGCGCGATGTCGCTGGTTCCCACAAATTCCATTGAGAACACCGGGATCCCCAGGAACAACAAGGCGATCAGCGTCGTGACCAGGAGATGCTTCTGGCGATAATGCGGCAGCACGGACGCCCACGGGTGGGCGATGTTGTCTCTGAAAAGGACGCCTAACAGACAAGCATTGAAGTACGCAAACATTGCCATGTAGGATTTTCTCGAAAGGACACCGCCCAGGATGCCACCCTGGTTGGGCGCGAGCTCTTCGACTCCTGCTGAAACACTCAAGAGGCAGAGGAACATAAAGCACCACACCGCCAAAGCTGTTGGGTGCAGGTAGGCTCTTGCGATCCGCACGTAATCACCCATGATGCAGCTCCAGGAAAATGTCCTCGAGATTGAGATCCTGCACCGCCACGGACGCCGACCACTGTTGGGCGATTCGTTCGGGCAAATCCGCCGTGAAGTCCTGCACGCTCACCACCGCCTCGTTGCCGGTCACCTGCGCGTGCAACATGCCGGGCACGCGGAACGAACCGTTCGGCAAGGGTGCGGACGCCTGAACATGCAGGCGCTTCACGCTGTCCTTCAGCGCATCCAGTTCTCCGCTGTAGACGATCTTGCCCTCCTTGAGGACCGCGACGCGGTCGGCGACGCGCTCCAGGTCCGAGGTGATGTGCGTTGAGAACAGCACCGTGCGCTCGCCGACCATGTCGAGCAGCGTTTCCAGGAACTGCCGCCGCGCCACGGGATCCAGGCTGGCGGCAGGCTCGTCGAGGACCAGCAGATCCGGCTCATGACCGAGGGCCAGGATGATGGCCAGCTTTTGCGTCTGGCCGACCGACAACGGCCCGGCGCGGTCTTCCGGGTTCAGCTCCCATTCGCGCAGCAGCCGTTCGACAAGGGCCTTGTTCCACCTGGGATAGAAAGCGCCCGTGTAGGCGGTGATCTGTCGGATCTTCATCCAGGGATAGAGGTCGATTCTCTGCGGCACGTAGCCGAGCCGTTCCTTGCCCGCGGCGCTCAGCTCCCAGGCCGGCTCGCCCAGGATGCGGACGTCGCCGCACTGAGGGCGTTGCAGGCCCAACGCGCATTTGAGCAACGTCGTCTTGCCGCCGCCGTTCTTGCCCACGAGGCCCAGGACCGAGCCTGCCGGCAAACTCAGATCGACTTCTTCGAGCACAAGCTTCTGACCGAAGCTTTTCGAAACTCCGCGCAGGTCGAGCATGGTTTCATTCACGGCCGAGTTCCTTCAATAGAGGGTCGAGGGCCGCCAGCACTTGTTCCCGTGTCAGGGCCAACTGATACGCCTGGGTGGCCACCTGCGCGAGCAGCGGCCGCAGCTCATTCTGCCGTTCCTTGATCGTTCCCCTGGGCGACTTATGGTTGACGCGCATCCCCTGCCCGCGCATGCGCTCGACGACCCCTTCGCGCTCCAGCAGCGAATACGCCTTGGACACGGTCATCTGGTTGACTTGCAGGTCCTGGGCGACCTGCCGCACGGACGGGAGCAAGTCCCCTTCCGCCAACCGCCCGCTGGCGACGAGCGCGCGGACCTGGTCCATCAACTGCCGATAGATCGGCACGCCGGAGGACGGGTTCACCTGGAAGTAAGACGCGCTGGCTTGCATAAGTGTATTATTACTGTAATACACTACGGCGGTGACGTCAAGCCCCGGGTATTCTTTTTCTGATTGGCGCCAGGAGATGGCAACCCGAAGCGTCAGCGCGGATCGGAAATTGACCCCTTCGCCCGCAAACGGGTCTCATGCGAAGCCTGGAAAACGGCGCGACTGCAATTCCAGCTCAGGAAATCACTGAACCCGGCTCTTTTCATTCCAGCGGTTCTGCCTCACAATAATTCGAGCGCCCGTTGTTCGTCTCACGTCGGGCGTTAACGATGCACTACCTTGCTGGAGCAATGGGATGAAGCGACCTGTCACGCGTGGCCTCCTGGTTGTCTGTGCCGCTGCATTCCTGGCGACAGCTCGAGGTGAAGTTCCCCTGTTGCGCAAGGAACAACTGGCAGGTGCTGCGTACATCGTGAGCGGTACGGTCAAAGCGATCTACACCGAGGAAAAGAGAGACCCAAACTGGATCAACAGAACCGGCGTCGTCGAAATCCAGGTCAGGAAGTTGGCGAAGGGAGACAAGATCGAGGCCGGCGACTTACTCTACGTTCGGTTCTGGCAGGACCACTGGATCGGGAGGGGGAATCCTCCACCCCATGCGTCGGGACATAGCTTGCCCAAGAAGGGAGACAAGGTGCGGGTTTACGTCGATAAAAAAGACGGTGGGTACGACGCCCTGCTCCCGAATGGAATTCAAGTGATCACAGGGACTCTCTCACCAGAGGACGATCAGCCGGCAGCCCCTTCGAAGAACACCGCACCTGCGAAGGACAAGGCCCAGAACAGTTCCTCAGGCGCTGCCGACCAGGCGGCCCCGCGAACCGACCCCAACTCCAAACTGGCGCACGAGCAGATGCTCGAGATTCTGAAGAAGGGGCGTATCGACGTTTACTTTGTCGGCGACTCGATCACGCGCCGCTGGCGAGCCACCGACTACCCGCAATTCCTGGCGAACTGGAACGAGAATTTCTTCGGCTGGAACGCGGCCAACTTCGGCTGGGGGGGCGATACGATCCAGAACATCCTGTGGCGCATGCAGCACGGCGAACTGGACGGCGTCGATCCCAGGCTGATTGTCTTGCTGGCGGGCACCAACAACGTGGGCAACACGCCCGCCAGCGACGCCAAGGTTTCGGATGTTGCCGGAGGACTCCAGGCGCTGCTCGATACCCTGCGGGAGAAAGCCCCCAGGGCCACGATCATCGTCACGGGTATCCTGCCCCGGAACGATGGGGCCGATCCGACGGCGGTCATGGCGTCGATCAACCGCATCAATGACGCAATCGCCAAATTCGCCGACGGCAAGACGATCCGCTACCTGAACATCAACGACAAGCTGGCAGACAGCGACGGCAAGCTCTTCGACGGGATGACCGGGGATCGCCTGCACTTGAGCCTGAAAGGCTACCAGGTCTGGGCCGATGCGCTCAAGCCGCTCTTCACGGAACTAATCGGTCCGGCCGGCCAGGAAGACCACGCACCCCCGCCGACCGGCGATCCGAGCGCCGCCGGGAAAAGGGCAAGGTGAAAAACGGGGACTGACTCGGAGGGGCCGCCAGGATCCCAGGAAGTCCCCGCTCCCTGTCCCCCTTATTCAACACACTTCCAGTGAACCCGGGGGCTCACGCCTCCCGGCTCGCCTGAGGTCCACTAGCTCTTCGCGGTTCCGGCGAACTCCTCCAGCCACTTTGCCGCGAGTTCCAATCCGTCCTCTCCGTTGGCGCGACTCGCGATCGCCCGGCAGCGGTCGGCGACTTCCGGAGTCATCAGCCGGGCCAGGGAGTCACTCATGTGTCTGCTGCTCCGACGCCGCGACCCGAGGGCCAGGCCGGCCCCCAACTCGATAATTCGGGCGGCGTTGTCGGGCTGGTCCCACGCGAGCGGCAGGGCGAGTTGCGGGCACCCCGCCTCCAGGGCCGCCGCGGTCGTCCCGACTCCGCCGTGATGGACGATTGCCCCGCAGAGCGGGAGCAGTTGGCGGAACGGTGCGAAGGCGCAGTGACGCACCGTGGCCGGCAGTTGCGCAGGGACGACGTCCGGGTATTTCGTCAACAGCAGGCCCCGCGCGCCGCGTGCTTCGCAGGCCGCCACGGCGGTGCGGAAGAAGTCGGCCGCGTGCGCCATCCCGGTGCCGAGCGTGAAGGCGATCGGCGGCGGCCCTGCCTCGCAGAACCTCCGCACCTCCTCGGGCAACTCGCCCCGCGCCCCGTCGAACCGACCGAACCCTGCCAGGCGGAGTTGCGGCGGCCAATCGGGCTGGGGGGCCGCATACCAGCCGGGGAACAGTCCGATCACCAGGTCCGGCGACAGCCACCAGCGGAAGACGCGGCGGACCGGCGACAATCCCAGCCCGGCTCGAAGCCGGTTCAGCGACGGAGCGACGAGTGCGTACCCGGCGGCATCAACTGCGAGCCAATACAGTTTTCGGAGCGGGTGCGGGAGCCACGACGGAATCGTGACGCCCCCCGGCATTTCGGGGGGCGCGGTGCAGCTCGGCAGGAGCCCGGGCTGAAGGAGCAGTGATGCGGTCGGAACGCCCAGCTTCTCCTGGACCAGGCGGCCGGCCAGCAGGCCGGGGTTGGCGACGAGTACGCTGTCTGGTTGCGAGGCGAGAGCAGCCAGCGCCTCGTACTGGCGGGAGAGCATCGGCCCCCCCCACCGGGCCATCATCAGCCCGCTGCGGAAGGGGTGCCAGAGGTCCGGATCGGCCAGCATGCGCTCGACCTCGGCCACCGTGACGAGCGCACAGAACTCGATCTCGAGAGCCTCGGCGCGAGCGCGGTAAGTTTCCGGCGCGGCCAGCGTGACCCGGTGCCCGCGGGCGTGGAGCGTGGCCGCGAGCCCGATGTGCGGGAAGACGTCTCCGTCAGTGCCCATCGTCGCCAGGATGACGTGCATTGGGTTACGGCTTGTTCGTCAGCCACAGAATTGCGGAACTGTCGAGACTGGCAGTCAGGACAAACCGCCCGTCGGGAGAAAATGCAACCGACGTGATCTCGGCACTATGTCCTCGGAGTGTCAAGAGCTCCTTCCCGCGCAGTCTGTCATCGACGGGATGTTCGGCCTCTAAACTGAACGTGTCGTCGACTGACAAAGTGCCGACTGGAATCGGATCCCGGTCAGTTTCATCGTCAGGCTGCATGATTCGCAGATCCCAGAGCTTGGCTGTACTGTCGCGGCTGCCGGTGAGCAACCGTTCGCCCGTATCAGAAAAGGCAAGAGACGTGATGGCCGCGGAATGTCCCTGCAGGGGCGCCTCGAGAGCGGGGGCTCCGGTGATTGCGTTCCAGAGCACGATCTGCTTGTCTTCCCCACCAGTGGCGATCCACTTACCGTCGGAGGAAAAGGCACCACACAGGACGGCTCCGCTGTGGCGTCCGGCCAGTTCGAGCAGGGGCTGGCGGGCATCGGCGGCGGGATCCCAGACGCGGGCCACGCCGTCGGCGCACAGCGTGAGGACTCGGTTGCCATCATGCGAATAGACGGCCGAATTGACCGATCTGCCGTGCGCAAACACGCGGAGAGAGGTCGGCGCCTGATCGGGTTGCCGCGGGTCCCAGTTCCAGAGGCGCGCCGTGCCGTCGTCGTGCGCCGTGAGAATCTGGAACGACCCCCCGACCGGCGAAAAGGCGGCCGAATTGACTGCCCCACCGGCGGGAACCGACACGCGGCACAGAGAGCGCGAAATCCCCTCGGCAATCGTCCAGAGCTTGAACGATTCATCCCAGCTTCCGGTGACGACGAATCGGCCGTCGTTTGAAAAATTGACCGCGGCGACGGCGCGATGCGGGCCGAGGTGCGTCGTCGCCCGGCGACCGTTCAACTGCCAGATTTGAGCTTCGTTCCCGCCCACCGTCAGCACCTCCTGGCCATCGCGGGACCAGACTGCCGACCAGATGGTCGCGTGTTCGCGCGCGAGCACGGGATCGTCGAGCAGATGCCGGTCGTCGGTGGCCCGCTGCTCCTGCCAGGTGGAAAGATTCCAGCCGCGAAGTTCGGTTTTGCCGTCGGAACGGCGACCGATTGCCAGCAGGGCTCCCGGAATCTGGTTCCCCGGAGCGACAGAAAGGCCAAACACTGTCAGTCCGCGCTCGAGGGCCGCAGATCTCGCCAATTGACCTGTCTTGACGTTCCAATCGAAGATCACGAACGACTCGTTCTCTGAGGCAGGCTCGCCGACCGTGATCATGCGGCTGCCATCGGGCGTCAAGCCCAGCGCGACAACCGATTCCGAGTTCGACCGGTGATTCAACGTCGAGCGGATCGCGCCGGTGGCAACATCACAAATGTAGACGAAGCCATCGTCAGCCGCCGTCGCGATCTGCCGGCCGTCCGGGAGGAACGCGGCTGCATTGATGCGCAGCGTATGGTGATCCAGCTCGCGGGGGGGCTGCCGGCGATCGTTCAGATCCCAGAGCCGGCCCGTCCCGGCTTCATCCCCGGAATAAAACCGACCGCTGCCGTCGGGCGCGAAGGCCACGACGCGGACTTGCGCGCGGTGTCCCTCAAACTCATGGACCGGCTTCGATTCGCGTCCGGAAGCATAATCGGCGATCACGTCGTCAACTTTCCAGAGCTTCACAACCGGAGTGCTGCTGCCGGTGAGGATCCATGCGTCGTCCGGAGAGACGGCGATCGCGGCGGCCAGTCCGGTCCCCGGGAGTCGGGCGAGTTGGGCGCCTGTGTCCTTGTCCCACAGGCACACCTGGCCGTCGATCCCCGACGTGACGATGCGGCGCCCGTCCCCCAGATACCGGGCCGCGGTCGCCGAAAAATCATGCCCTTCGAACAATTTCAAAGGTCGGTCCGCGACGACGGCTTGCACGAATTTTCCCGGTGACAATTGCCAGACGCGGGCCATATGGTCGCGACTGGCGGTCACGATCCTGTCGCCCCGGGGGTTGAAGGCGGCGGCGAGAACGGCATCGCCGTGATCGGCGAGGCGATCGACGCGCAAGGCGCGCACTTCGGCGTACCCCGCGACATTCCATTGCTTGATCTGGCGATCGTGACTTCCGGAGATGACGGTCCAATCTCCAGTTTCGTTGGGCAGGGGTGCAAAGACGCACGATCGGACCCAACCCCCGTGCCCTCTCATAATCGTGACGTCGTGCAGATCTCCGTTCCAGGGCCAGATCCGAACCGTGTTGTCGTCGCTTCCCGAAAGAAGGTACTTCCCATCGCGCGAAAACGTGACCGAATGCACCGGCTCGGTATGCCCTTCCAGAACGATCGCCTCGGTCAGCTTCTGCTTGACGCGCAGGGGATCGCCGAGCGCCGCCATCCGTTCTTTCAGGTCGTCCTCGACCACCCGCTCGGGATTCCAGATCAGAACGCGCTGGTCAAGGCCGGCCGTGGCAACCAGTTTGCCGTCCGGGGAAAATGCCGCGGTGTAGATGGCCCCTTCGTGCCCGGTAAAGACACGCGGTCGGCTGTTGCCGAGGGGGTCGACGGGCGTCCTGGCGGGAACGAAGCGCCCTTCGGCTTTCGAGATCCCCCAGACGACGGCACGGCCGTCTTCGCCCACGGTCACAATCTTCTGGCCGTCGCCCGACATGACGGCGTCCCAGACTTGCAGGTGGTGTCCCCGCAGAATCTGCACGGCGCCGGAAGTCCACTCCTGCGGAGATTTCGAGAGATCCCAGAGTTGTGCCGTTCGGTCGGCCGAGGCCGTCAGCAGCCAGCGGCGTCCGCCGGCATCGACGATCCGGGCTCGGCGGATCGACTTGTGAGGGTCGTGCCCCGTGAATTTCGGACCGACCGGCGTTCCATCGGCCGCATTCCAGAGAGCGAGGGTGCCGGATTCGCCGGCGGTCACCAGGAGCCGGTCATCCGCTGAAAATCCGACGGCCAGCACTGCGGCCCCGTGGTTGATCATCGTCGTATGACCCCCGGCCTGCCCGGTGAGGTCGGCCAGATCGGCGACACGGCCAATCAGGACGCGGCCGTCGCGCAGGCCGACGGCGATCCGCTCCCCGGTGGAGTCGAGGGCGACCGCTTCGACTTCGGATTTGAAGTGGGCCGACGTGGCCTGTCCCTGCCGGGCCAGATATTCCAGCCGATACCATTCCCAACCGCGATAGGGGGATTGCGCCTGGTCCTGCAGAACCGACAGCGCGCCGTCAAAAGCGTTGGTGTTAATCTGTTCGCTCGCCAGGCCGATCTGGGCGACGTAGGCTTCGAAGGCCTGCGCCTGCTGCGAGCGCACGGCCGCCAGGCGGGCCGCATCAGCCCGCTTCTTTTCAAGCAGCGCCTGCGTGCGCTGTTCCTGCGCCGTCTGCTCGGATTCGACGGCCGCCTCCTTCGCAGCTTCCGCTTCCCCCTTGGCCTGGACGGCCAGTTGCTGCTCGCGGACGGCGTTTTCCCGTTCGGCTTTTTCTGCCTTCTGAGCCTTGATCGCCGCCGCCCGCTGTTCATCGGCCGCAATCGTTTCCCTCTGGGCCGTCTCTTTCTCGCGGTTGATGAGGTACATCCCGATCGAACCGCCGACGAAAATGACGGCAGCCATCGCGATGGCCGTCCGGTACATCAGTTGCAACCGGCGGCGGCGCTGATTGCGCTCGGCCTGGCCGGCACGCAGGCGCTCGGCGACCGGGCGTTGCGCCGGATCTTCGGCATCGATGAGCGTCAGACCGAGATCGAAATCCTGTTTTCCCAGTGCGCTTTCGGCATAGGCCAGGCGTGCAACCGCCAGCCCCGTTCGCGCTGCGTCGTTGCCTTCCCAGAGCTTGACGGCCTCCTGGTAGCCGAACATCGCACGCGCGAAGTCTTCATATTTTCCCGAGTCGCGCGCCTGCTGTAGATCTTCGGCCGCGCGCGCCGAGAGCACCAGACTTTCCGAGTGCGACTGGTAAGAGCGGATCGCGTCCTGGAAGGCCTGGACGCCGGCAAAGCGGTCTTTGGGTTTCGTGGCCATCGCCTGGCGGGCGATTTCCACCAGTTCGCCGGTCTGCGTCGTGGGGTGAATCTGATTGCGGGCGGCGACGCGGCAACACTCCTGTGGAGTCCGGGCCAGGTGCGGCGGCTTGCCGGTCACGACCTTGTACAGGATCGCCCCCAGCAGGTAGACGTCGGAATGCGGGCCGATGGCGCTGATCGGACCGGTCACCAGTTCGGGGGCGGCGTACGACGGCGTGCACCCTGCCGAAACCGCCCGCGCCACGCTCTCGGACTTTCGAAATTCGGGAGTCACGATGGCCAGGCCCCAGTCCATCACCATCACTTCCCCGAAACCTCCAAGCATTACGTTTTCGGGCTTGAGATCACGATGCACGACGCCACGGGAGTGGGCGAACGCCACGGCATCGGCGACGGACATCAGGATCCGCAGATTTTCGGCCAGGCTTCCCACAGCGATCACATCCTGCCAGGGGGTGCCGCGAACGCGCTTCATCGAATAGAACAGCGCGTTCCCCGCGTCCTTACCGACGTCGTGAATCGGAACGATATTGGGGTGATCGAGCTCGCCGGTGATCACCGCTTCCGACAGAAAATTCTCGCGGGCCGACGGATCCTGGGCATGATCGGGCCAGATCATCTTCACGGCGACTTCGCGATCGACCGAAGTCTGGCGCGCCGAATAGACAAGCCCCATTCCCCCGCGCCCGATCACCTCGACGAGCTCGTAGTCCTGCCGAGCCTCGGATTTGCGAGCCTGGCCATTCTGATCCGGCGCCGCGAGCTGTCGGGATTGAATGACGAGTCGCGTTTCAGGACCGAACAGCGTCGTGTCACTCTGGGATCGAAGGGCCGAATCGCTTTCGCCCGAACCCGGCAGCGTGGCCGAAGTGCGATTGCTGTCGAGCAGCGCGTCGGGCGAGACGGTCGCACTCACCTCGGAGACTTCCAGCAGCGTCGCTCCGTACTCGTCATACTGATCGGGGGTCAGTTTGTGCGATTCGATCGTCCGATTGATGTCCGCTTCCTGGCATTCGGTGATTTCGCTCGGTTCCGGGGCCGACGGGAGACTTTCGGTGCAGGTTTCGTCGATGGATTTCGGAGCGGTTGGCGGCGCGGTGGAAGGGGCTGGCGGCGGGAGAGAATCGCCGGTGGAACTGGCTGCATCAGCGGCGGGCGGGGCCTCAGGTTCGATCAGGCCCACCGTCCGCTCGCCAAGTTTCTGCTCGAGGCTCCGGTCGGAAACAGCCACCGCCTGCGAACTGACGTTTGCCAAATCGGCAAACATCTCCGAATTGAATCGCATGGTCCCACCGGATCCCGGCAGCGGCATGCCGCATTTCGGACAGACGCCCGTTTCAGCGGCATGATCGGTGATCTTCGCATCGCACGATGCACATTGCATCATGATAGACGTCCTTCGCTGGAAATCGCAGAGGGCGTCTGCTCAGTGCGCTGCCGCAGTTTCCGGAACAGCCGGGTGGCATGCGTCATGACTCCCGATTGCTGCATGGCAGCCTGGGGCGCTGACTGAGAACTTCTGCGCCGCCCGCGCAGCAAAACCATTTCCACGAGCGCCAGGGCCGGCGGGAGGGAGGCTCCTGCGGCAAATCGGCCCTCTTCGGTCCCGTCCTGCTCGACTTTCGGGCTGACGGCAGTGGCCGGGGGAATGATTCCGGCGCCGGCCGGCAGACGCAGCAGTTCGTCGGCTGCGGGAAGTACGGCCTCGACGCCGGCTGACGCATCGAGACTCGCCTGGTCGGGAGGGGACTCCATCGGCTGGGGGAGGACTGGAGCCTCCTGATTCCCCTGTTTCAGGGGGACAGCAGGCTTTTCGAGGTCGTCGAAGTTGATTGGCTTTCCGTCACGCAAGAGGACGTCCAGAATGATCCGCTCCGTCGCGACCCCGGTTCCCGTGCCGCGCTGCCACACGAACTGGTAGCGCCCGTCGGGAAGTTTGGAAAACAGCGCTTTGAGCGAATCGCTCGTCAGGTTCCCGATGTTGACGTCGGAGTCCTCACCCAGGATGAAGTCCATCGCCGACTCGTCGGGGTGCAAGGGATCGGTGGGGACGATTCGCATCACCAGACGGTCTGTCGCTGCGGCCGTGGCGCCGGCCGGATTGCTCTGATTCGCGGCAAACGACGACTGTGTGGCAGCCGTCGCGGCCGGACCTCCGACCGTGACGACGTGAACCGGCGGCTCAATGCCAAGACCAAACTCGGCTGATCCGAACGATTTGAGATCCGTTCCCGCCAGACCGATACCGGAAGAAGTCAGCAGCAACTGCTGGTGTGTCGTCGTCACCGATTGGCCGGCGACGAAGAATGCCACGCTCGGATCGCCCGTGACTGTCACTGTCGGGGCAAAGAACGTCGTGCCTCCCAGTTGCGCAAAACTCCCCCCGGCCGTATTCGCCTGAATCGACGCCAGCGAAAACGTATGCACAAAGATGTGACTGCCGGCATCGAGGGCTGCAAGACTGGAGGAACTCCCGTCGCCCCAGTTCACGACGACGGTGAAGTTCTGCTCGACCGGACGGCCGTAAGTGACGTTGAGCTTCACGGTCCCGTCGATCGCGATCGTGATGCCTGGATGGACCTCCACGGGAGTAACGAACAGAAATGGGGGCTCGGCGATCGTGACCCCGGTGGGTGTGCGAATATCGAACTGGGGAATCGGCGGCGTCTGGCTGAGCGCGGTCGGCGGCTGGATCAGATTCGAGGCGTGCCCGACGTTGGCGGTCACCGTGCCGTTCACCGAACGGACCAGATCGACGACGGCGGCGTGATCGACGACAAGGTCGTGCTGGGCATTGATCGCGATGCTGCCGAAGGCGAAAATCGAGTGGTCGCCCGGCAACAGGACATCCCCCGCCACGGGGTCCGACGCGCTCAGGACGACGACCCCGCCACCCGTGTTGCTGACATTCCCCGCCAGCGTGAGCGCTGCCGTCGAGGTCAACGAGAGATCGCCGGATCCTGAAAGGCCGACCGGGCCGGCAATCGTGAGATTTCCAGTCGCCGTCAGATCAATTCCCCCGCCGGTCGCCGCCAGGGCAAACGGCCCGCCTCCCGCAACCGTCAGCGAACCGTCGTTGCGGAGATGCAGGCCCGCTGTACCGGCCAGGGCGGTCACGCTGCCGGCTTGCGTCAAGAGTGGATCGGCGGCCGTTCCGATTCCGGCCCCAACAGCCGTCGCGAACAACTGCAGGTTGCCAACGGCAAATTCATCGGGATCGAGACGATTGCCGTTGAGGATCGAACCACCCGTCGAGGTCAATGTGGCAGTCCCGGCGGTCACGATCTTCCGGACGACGATATCGTTGGCATCCGTATAGGTGATGGTGCCGGCAGCGGGAGCTGTACCGGCCGCGTTCAGGCTTTCCAGATCGATGGATGAGACGTTGTTCAAGTTTCCGTTCAGCGTCACAGGGGCGCCGGCATCGTTGAGCGTTATCGCCGCCAGGATGCCTGCGGTGATCGGCGCCAATTGCTGGAAACCGCCACTGGAGGTGAGAATTACATTTCCAAGACCGGCATTGATGCCCGCCAGGCCATCGACGGTCCCGATCGTCAATGTCCCTGCCTGATTAAAGACGATCGGCTGGCCAGGCGCGAAGACTGCCAGGTCGCCGACGGCATTGTTGCCGGTCAGCAATACCGGCCCGCCGCTGGTGATTGCCAGGTTCGCGACCGAAATCGACCCGAATCCCACAACCGCTGCTCCGCTGAACAGGTGCCAGGTGGGGACCGACAGCGTTCCCACGGGTGCCGCGACAATGATGGGTCCTGACGGCAGCGCGTCGTTCCGGCCGATCCGCAACAGTCCGGCGTGCAGTAACGCCAGCTCGCCCGCCGGCAGGTTGAGACTCACGGGAGTTGAACCCCCGACGAAGATCAGCCGGCCGGCTGTCGCCGTCTGGATAGTGATGTTGCCCCCCGCGGGCACCGGATCGGCGAAGATGTTCTGATTGATCACCAGGTTGTCGGCGGTAATCACGACCGTGCGGCCGACGGCGGCAGCGCCGGAATTCACCTGCCCGTTGACGATGACCCCCTGGCCGGTCAGCGAGACCGTGCCGGTGACGCTCAACGGGCCCCCGACGGTGATCGTTGTCGCAATCGTACTGACGGCATTGGTGATCGCCGTCAGGTTTTTCAGCAGAAAGCCCGTATTGATCTGCCCCAGGACGATATTTCCGCCATCAAGTCCGGGCCCCGAGGTGGCGTCGATCGTCAGGCTATCGCCCGGCACGGATGCCGAAATGCTGGCGAGTGAAAGATCGACATCCCGGGCATTGACCAACCCGCCAAGACCGGTGGCCAGCGTGACGGCCGGCGCGCCGACAACGACGCTCACCGGTTGGGTCGCACCTGATCCCGCGTGCAGCGTGATGTTCGCGCCAAATGTTCCGACGTCGGCATTCAGGTTGATCCGGGCAGCGCGGAGATCGACACCGCCGGTGGTCCTGATGGTCCCGTCGACGCTGATGGCACCCACGGAGCCAGGTCCGGGGCTGGCGGGGGTCGTGTTCACCGACAGCAACCCGACGTACTGTCCGGCCAGGTTATTCATGGCGCCCAGCAGAACGCTGCCGCTCGAAGAACCGCCGGCCGTTGACGTATCGATCGTGAGATTGGCTCCCGGGAGCGTCGCCGAGACGCCGGCGCCCGAGAGATCGACGTTGCCGGCGGGGCCGGTGGCTCCCTGTTCGGTATCGAGAACGACCGTCGGAACTCTCAGGCGAACATCGGCCGGCGCCGCCGAGACAGGAGAATTGTGCAGTGTGATGTTTCCGCCGTCGGTGAGAATCGTCGCGTCGAGATTGATTCGCCGGGCCTGGAGATCGACGTTGCCGACCGTCTCGAGCACGTTGCCGACCGTGATCGTGCCGGCTGTTCCCGTCCCCAGA
>Ga0137463_1000462_pt1 | contig 14026 bp, 18 predicted proteins | sample EasRivERMGT800_2_FD_102333 | JGI IMG/M metagenome (GOLD analysis project Ga0137463, IMG submission 102333) | Soil microbial communities from meander-bound floodplain in the East River, Colorado, USA - East River MetaG ERMGT800_2 | ecosystem: Environmental > Terrestrial > Soil > Floodplain ...
GGTGTTCGGCCTGGGCGGCATCGGGCTCAACGTGGTCCAGGGCGCGCGGATGGCCGGCGCCAATATGATCGTCGGCGTGGATACCAATCCGGCGCGCAAGGCGCTCGCCGAGAAGTTCGGCATCACGCATTTCGTCAATCCGAAGGAAGCCGGCAGCGAGTTGGTCGCGCACCTGGTGAACCTGACCAAGGGCGGCGCCGACTACAGCTTCGAATGCATCGGCAACGTCGACGTGATGCGCCAGGCGCTCGAATGCTGCCACAAGGGCTGGGGCGTGTCGGTGATCATCGGCGTCGCGGGCGCGGGCCAGGAAATCAAGACGCGCCCGTTCCAGCTCGTCACCGGCCGCGTATGGAAAGGCACCGCGTTTGGCGGCGCCAAGGGCCGGCGGGACGTGCCGAAAATCGTCGACTGGTACATGGAGAAGAAGATCAACATCGACGACCTGATCACGCACAAGTTGAAGCTCGCCGATATCAACCAGGGCTTCGACCTGATGCACGAGGGCAAATCGATACGATCGGTCGTGGTGTATTGATTCTCGAGCCGGACGCGGCCCCCGGCAGATGGCGATCACCAGCGTTTCCCGCAATAAATGCTTCGGCGGCATCCAGGGCGTCTACAGCCACGAGGCGCATGAAACCGGTTGCGCCATGCGCTTCGGCGTGTTTCTTCCGCCGCAGGCGGAAGCGCGCAAGGGGCCCGTGCTCTACTGGCTGTCCGGCCTTACCTGCACCGAAGAGAATTTCATCGTCAAGGCGGGCGCGCAGCGCGTCGCCGCTGAGCTCGGCCTGGCCATCGTCGTGCCGGATACCAGCCCGCGCGGGCTGAAGATTCCCGGCGAAGACGAGAGCTACGATTTCGGTCTGGGCGCCGGATTCTACGTGGACGCCGTTCAGCCGCCGTGGTCGCGCGGCTACCGGATGTACTCCTACGTTGCGAAGGAATTGCGCGGGCTGATCGAATCCGAGTTTCCCGTCGACCCCGCGCGCACCGGCATCTTCGGCCATTCCATGGGCGGGCACGGCGCGCTGACCATCGCGCTCAAAAATCCGGACACCTACAAGTCGGTGTCGGCCTTTGCCCCGATCTCATCGCCGATGCGCTGCCCCTGGGGGGAAAAAGCGCTGACCGGGTATCTCGGAGCCGATCGCGCCCTTTGGCGGGACTACGACGCGACCGCCCTCGTCGAGAGCCGCGGATGGAAGGGGCCGGCGTTCCTCGTCGATCAGGGCACGAGCGACCAGTTTGTGGAGAGCCAGCTCAAGCCCGAGCTCCTAAGAGAAGCCTGCAGCCGAGCCGGCGTGCCCCTGGATCTTCGCCTGCAAGCGGGTTACGACCACAGCTATTTTTTCATCGCGAGCTTTATCGAAGATCACCTTCGGTTTCACGCACGCAATCTGTAATTGCGGAGCATTATGTACGCTAGCGTACAGAGATCGGCCCGGGACACCATGGATAATCCCGTCTAACGCGGAGGAGGCAAGATGAGCGCAGTCAGAATCGTGGCAATCCTGCTGATCGCGGCCGGCATCTTTGCGCTGGCCTATGGCAGCTTCAGCTTCACCAGTACCCACGACACCAAGCTGGGTCCGATCAAGATGTCGGTTGACGAGAAGCAGACCGTCAACGTCCCGGTATGGGCCGGCGTAGGGGCGATCGTGATCGGCGGGCTTCTGCTCTTTGCGGGCAAGAAAAGCTAGTACTCGCCGGAACCGTCTCACCCCGCGTCGCAGCGGGATTGAATTTTCATCCCTGGGGCGTCGAACTGGTGGAATCCATCATCGCTTGCAAGACCTGCGGGCTGTTGCAGCGGTTAGGGACGCTGCAACCGGGCACTGCGGCCGAGTGTTTCCGCTGCGGGTCCGTCATCGGCAAGCATCCGGTCAACAGCCTGGGGCGCACGGCGGCGTTCTCGCTGGCCGCGCTGATTTTTTTCGTTCCGGCCAATATTTACCCGATCTTGCTTATGGATTTCTACGGGGCCTATTCGGAAAGCACCGTTTGGGACGGGTGCGTGAAGCTGTATCAGGACGGCCAGTGGCCGGTAGCGACGATCGTCTTTCTCGCCAGCATCCTGGTCCCGCTCCTGAAGCTGCTCGGGCTTTTCTTCCTGGTCGTCGTGACGAAATTCAAATCCCTATACTGGCGACGGGAACGCACCTGGATTTTCAAGACCATCGACGTGATCGGTCCGTGGGCGATGCTCGACGTGTTCCTCCTTGCAATTCTCGTGGCCCTGGTGAAGCTGGGATCGATTGCCACGGTGCTGCCGGGCCGCGGGCTCGTCGCATTCGCCGCCATGGTGGTGTTTACCCTCCTGGCCTCGGCCAGTTTTGACCCGACCTCGATCTGGGACGAAACGGAGCAAAAACCATGACCGACTCTCAGAAGAATTCGGAGGCCGCCGACAAGCTGCCCCGGGCAAAGGTGAAGCAACACCGGTGGAGCTTTCCGGTCATGTGGCTCGTCCCCGTGGTGGCCGCCCTGGTGGCGGCTTATCTCGTCTATGACCAGGTCCGCGACTTCGGTCCGAAGATCACGATCCGGTTCAAGGACGGGATCGGCCTCAAGGCCGGGCGAACGCCGGTCCAATACAACGGCGTGCGCATCGGCGAGGTGAAGTCGGTGAAGTTGAGCGAGGATCTGCACGAGGTCGTGGTCGAGGTACGCCTGCTGCGCTCGGCTGCCGCGGTTGCCAGGGAAGGATCGGAGTTCTGGATCGTGCGTCTCGGAACGGAACTCGAGGACATCTCCAACCTGGGAACAGTCCTCAGCGGTGCGTACATTCAGGTGCTGCCGGGCGCCGGCAACCCCCAATCGGATTTTCTCGGCATGGAAGGCACGCGGGCGGCGTTAGAGCCTAACGGGCTGGAGATCGTCCTGCACGCGATTCACCTCGGATCCTTGAAACCCGGTTCGCCGGTCTACTATCGAGGCATCGCGGTGGGCGCGGTACGGATTGTCCAGCTCAGCACCGATGCAACCTTGGCGGAAATCCACGCGCAGATCAAACCGAGGTTCGCGAGACTGGTGCGCTACGGCTCGAAGTTCTGGAATGCAAGCGGAGCAGACGTGAAGTTTGGCTTGTTCAGCGGCCTGCAGATCGACGTGGAGTCGCTGAAGTCCCTGGTGTCAGGGGGGATCGTCTTCGCCACCCCGAACGATCCGCAAGCCAAGTCGGCAAGGAACGGGGCGGAATTCGTCCTCTACGATAAACCGGAGAAGGAATGGTTGGAATGGGCGCCGCGGATTCCAATTCCGTCGGAGGAATATTCCCGCAAGCACGAGAGGCAAAAGAAAGTCCCTGCGGCGAGCAAAGCGGCCCAGAGAAATGAAAAAGCCCCGGGGTCGCCGGGCGCCGCATCGCCGAAATAGAGGTCTCTCCGCTACGCGCGGCGCGCGCGCGATGGCTACCCCGCGCCGGCCAGGCGCCGCGCTCGGATGCGGAAACGCAGCTCGACGCCGTTCTTCACCGCGATGGCGCCGCCGAGGAGCGAGTAGGGCGTGATGCCGAAATCGGTCTGCTCGAACGAGAGCCGCCCGGTCAAGCTCACCTTTTCCGCGTCCGCTTCGATCTCGGCCGGCACGTGCAGGGTGCGCTTGTGGCCGTGCAGCGTGATCGCGACGGCGAGCGTCGTCTTCTTCCCCGTCGCGTTCGCGCCGGCGATGCTGATGAGCGCGAACGGAAACTTTTCCGCCTCGAGCACCCTCGTCAGCATGTTGGAGCGCGTCCCCTCGATATCGGACTCGGTGGGTTGGGTCTCGAATCCCGCTTCCACGCGTAGCGCCGGCTCGTCCACCGTCAGACGCGCAAGTGCGACGTACAGGTCGGCACGGCCTTCGCCAGGCGCGAGGTAGCCCGTGACCTCGTGGCTCGCGACGACGTGGTCGTGGCCCAGGCGCGCGAGCGACCCGGCGCGGCGCACTTCGATCACGACCAGTGACCCGGCGGGATCGACGCGGAACACGGGCTTGCCCTGCTTCAGGGCCTGCAGGTAGAACGCCTCGGGAAACTCGACCGGCGGAGCGGATGGCGCCTCCACACGCAGGAGCTGCGCGCAGCCTGCGAGGATGCCTGCGAGAGCGGCTGCTGCCAGGGCAGCGCGACGAGGGCCGGTGCGCATCCTCAGCCCTTCCGCAGCTTCACCTTGAATTTCACTTTCACGTCCGCGCCGATGGTATCGGTCGCCTTCCACTCGCCGAGGCCGATTCCGAAGGCGCCGCGCTTCACCGTGAACTCGCCTTCCATTACGGCGCCGTCGCCCGCGGCCGTCCAGGTGAAAGGCACCTCGACCGGCTGCTTCACGCCCTTCAGCGCGAGCATGCCGCGCGCCACGTAGCGTTTGCCGTCGCGGCGTAAATCGGCGGAGTGGAACTCGGCCTGAGGAAAGGCGGCATAGTCGAACCAATCCTTGCCGCGGATCTCTTTGTTCACGTCCGGGATGTTCATGTCGGCGCTCGTGACCTTGATGGTGACATCGAGGCTGCCACCTGCGGGCTTGTCCGCGTCGAAACGCAGGCGCGCGTCGAACTCCTTGAACACCCCCGGCGCCGGGGCTTTCTCGAAGGTGGCGATGAACTCGAGCTTGCTGCCGGCGGGGTCCATTTTCCAGTCGGCGCCTTCAGCGAAAAGCGGCGCGGTGCCGGCAAGGAGCAGGCCGCAGAGCCAAAGGGGAGAGAGGATTTTCCTCATGACCTTCTCCAGGGAAGCATGCGGGCCAGCACCGTATCGCGCTTGACGTAGTGATGCCGCAGCGCCGCACCGATGTGCGCGACGAGCACGAGCGCGAGCAGCGTGAAAAGCCCGCCGTGCACGAGCTCGAAGAGGTCGGCGGTAGGCTGGTCCGGCGCCACGATCGCGGGCAGCGGAATCAGCCAGAAAATCCGGAACGGAACATTGGAAGCGGAGTTGATGATCCAGCCGGTCACGGGCAGCGCGATCATCAGCGCGTAGAGCAGGAAGTGGCTCAGGCGCGCTGCGGCGCGCTCCCAGGCGGCCATGCCGGAAGGCAATTCCGGCGTGGAATTGGCGACCCGCCACAGCAGGCGCAGCGCGACGAGCGCGAGAATCAGCATGCCGGTCGACTTGTGCCAGAAAAAAAGCTCGAGCTTGGCCGGCGACACCCGCCAGTTCGCGGCCATCAAGCCGAGCGCGATCTGCGCCAGGATGAGCGCCGCCATGACCCAGTGAAAGAGCTTCGCCGGGGCGCCCCAGGAGTCGAAAGCGTTACGCAGCATGCCCGTATTTTACGGGCTGGCCGCTTCGAACGAAAAAAAAGCCTGGAAGTTCTCCAGGCTTATCCCGGATCCCGCCGGCGGCATTCCCTCCCCCGCCGCCGGCGGTCCAGGCCCAGCATATTCCCGTCGTTCCCTCGCTTACTCGTACATCACCGGCATCGGTTCGACTTCTTTGGCCTGATTGACGAACTGGTCCGGGAAGTAGCCGCTGGGGCCGGCGTAGGCCGCGGCGCTGTTGGCTGGAACGCCGGAGGTCGCTGCGGCCGGGGCCACCAGGCCTGCCGCTGCCGCTACCAGGACGGCGCAGATCGCGATTGCGGTGACGGCGAAAAACGCGGACTCGCCGGAGAGATTTTTGCGGTTCATCATGGTGGTCTCCTTGTCTCGTTTGCGGGCCGGCGGAAATCGCCTGCTCGATGGAGACCACTTTAGGCTTCCGCTCGTCCGTCCTCGCCGTCGCCTGACACAGGGCTTTTGTGCCAAATGCACATTTCCGCGCCTGGGCGGCGGCGCGAGCCGAGGCCCGGGCGGCGCCCCGCGCCTCACCAATGCGAAGGGAGTTTCTTGTGAACCGTGATGTGCTTGGCGTCGACCGAAATGTAGCCGCCCGCGGTGAGGTCCTTGACGATGCGGTTCACCATCTCGCGCGAGCCGCCGATTCGCGCGGCGATATCGTGCTGGGTCAGGCGCTCGGGCACCACGCGCGTGCCCTTTTGCTCGATCGCGTTCTCGTCGATGAACTTGGCGAAGCGGCCGTAGACGTCCTTCAGGGCCAGGTCGAGGACCTTCTGGGTGAGGCTGCGCACCTTGCCGATCAGCATGCGGATCAGGTGGCGCGCGAACGCCGGGTTGCGATCGAGCAATCCCTCGATGTCGCCGCGCGGAGTGACAAAAAAACGGCACGGCTCGAGAGTCATGATCGAAGCGGAACGCGGGCCTCCGTCGAGCACCAGCTCGCCGAAGTAGTCGCCTACGCCGACGGTGCTGAGCACCACCTCCCTGCCGTCCTCCTCGCTCACGAACGCCTTGACGCGCCCGGAGAGCAGGATGTAGAGAGAGTCGGTCTCGTCGCCCTCGCTGACGACCACCGCATTCTTGGCAAACGAGCGCACGGCGCCATGGGGCGCGAGCGCCCGCAATGCGCTCTCGTCGAGATTGGCGAACGGACCGACTTCCTGCGACATGGCGCCTCCCCGGTGTTTCCATTCCGCGCTTGATCGGCGCGCAATCCGATTATAGAGCGGTGGAACGCGCGGGGCGCGCCGCCCGCGCTCTCACCATTGCGCCGGCAGTTTCTTGTGAACCGTAATCTGCTTGGCGTCGACCGAGATGTAGCCGCCGGCGGTGAGGTCCTTGACGATGCGATTGACCATCTCGCGCGAGCCGCCGATACGCGCGGCGATATCCTGCTGCGTCAGGCGCTCGAGCACCACTCGCGCCCCGTTGCGTTCGATCGCGTTCTCGTCGACGAACTTGGCGAACCGGCCGTAGACGTCCTTCAGGGCCAGGTCGCCCACCTTCTTGACGAGACTGCGTACCCTGCCGATCAGCATGTGGATCAGGTGCCCCGCGAACAGCGGGTTGCGCTCGAGCAACCCCTCGATGTCGCCCAGGGGAATCACGAAACAGCGGCACGGCTCGAGGGTCATGATCGAAGCGGAGCGCGGGCCGCCGTCGAGAACCAGCTCGCCGAAGTAGTCGCCCTCTCGGATGGTGCTGAGAACCACCTCCCTGCCGTCCTCCTCGCTCACGAACACCTTGGCGCGCCCGGAGAGCAGAATGTACAGGGAGTCGGTCTGGTCACCTTCGTTGATGACCACCGCATTCTTGGGGTACGAGCGTGCGGCGCCGCGAGGCGCGAGCTCGCGCAGTGCCTTCTCGTCGAAACTGGCTAACGGACCGATTGCCCGCGACATGGCGTCCCCCCCGGTTGGCACAGCGCGAAGTGAAATTCTGGCACGACCGGGGCCGATTGTCGCTAGCGCCGAAGCACCCCACCGGACCGGGAGCGCCCCGATGCTAGACTGACATTTTTGGGTCCGGGAGCGGCATGCCGAAGGGACTGTCCCTGTCGGGCGGGGTTGCGGGGGTCGCTTCCCTGCTCGCTGCGCTATGCGCCGGGGCCGGCGCGGCTCTCGCGCAGGCGCCCGCGCGCCCGGCCGACGCGGCCGGAGCCGAGCGCGAGCTGGTGTGGTACACCGCCATGAACACCCCCGACGCGGCGCCGCTCCGAAAGCTCTTCCGGGAGAAATATCCCGAGGTGAACCTCACGATCCTGCGCCAGCCGGGGGAGAAAATCCGCACGCGCATCCTCACCGAGATGCGCGCGGGAAAGTTCTTCTGGGACGTGGTCTCGTTCAACCACCTCGACATCGACGCGCTCGCGCAGGAAGGGCTGCTCGCGGCCTACTTTTCTCCGGAAACGCGCAGCGGATTTCCCGCGGGCGCGGTCGACCCGGAGGGCCGCTGGGCGGCGATTTACGTGCGCCAATACGTGATCGGCTACAACACCCGTTCGGTGCCGCGGCTCCAGGCCCCGAAGAGCTGGGAGGACCTGCTGCTGCCTGTTTGGAAAGAAAAGTTCGCCATGGACGAAAGCGACGTCGAATGGTACGCCGCCATGCTCGATTATCTCGGCCGGGAAAAGGGTGGCGCCTTTATGCGCTCCCTCGCGCGGCAGAATCCGCAGTTCCGCCGCGGCCACAGCCTGCTCGCCAAGCTCTTGGTCGCGGGCGATTTTCCCCTGGCGCTGGTGCACGCCGCCGAAATGGACGAGGCAAGGCGGGCCGGGGCCCCCGTCGACTGGGTGAGGACCCTCGATCCGGTGATCACCTCGCCGAGCCAGGTCGCGGTGTCTGCAAAGGCGCCGCATCCCAACGCCGCGCGCCTCTTCGTGGATCTGCTGCTCTCCGCGGAGGGTCAGGCGCTGATCCGCGAGCGCGGACGCGTGCCCGCGCGCAACGACCTCGCGCTGGGTCCCGCCCCGGTTCCGCTGAAACTGCACTACGTGAACCCGCGGCTCGCGCGCGAAGCCGATCGGTACGAAAAGGAATTCCGGGAAATATTTCTGCGAGGTCGTTGATCCGTGTCCGCAAAAATCAAGCACATCGCCATCGTCAGCGATCAATACGCGCTCGAGGGCCGGTTCTATGAGGCAGTGTTCGGCATGAAGACGGCGGCCGACAAGCGCCCGGAGCGCGCCGTGACCGTCAGCGACGGCACCGTCGGCCTCAACATCAATCCGCGCAAGGCGGGCCGCCCGGCCGGGCTCGACCACTTCGGCGTGGAAGTGGAGGACGTCGAGCGGACTTGCGCGCGGCTGCGCGAGCGCTACCCGGCGATCCAAGTCCTCAAGCGCCCGGGCACGCGCCCCTTTGCCGGCATCAGCACCCACGACCCCGCGGGCAACCTCTTCGACCTCTCGCAGGCGAGCATGGAGAACCGCACCTCGGTCTACGTCGAGCCGCCGCGCGAGCAGGCGCGCGCCATCAGCCATCTGGCGCTTCGCACCTTGCACGCCGACGAGGTGGCGGAGTTCTACGTCGACCTCTTCGGCTTCGAGCGGCTGGAAAGGAACGCCGGCGACCCGAACCATCACCTGAGCGACGGCCGGATCACCTTGCTCCTCATGCCCTGGAGCATCCTCGACTACGAGGGCGGCGGCATCGCGAGGCCCGGGCCGGATCACATCGGCTTCAGGGTCGAGAGCCTGCGGGCCGTGAAAGAGCGCCTGCAGACCGTGGGCGACAACAATCCGCATTTGCGCCCCTTCCCCCTGGGCGCGGGACCGGAGGGGCAAGCGCGGCTCGCGCTCTTCGAACGCTGCCCGTACGGCGCTCATCATCTCGCCGACCCCGACGGCGTGCTGCTCGACATCGCCGAGAAGTAGTCGAACGACGGTGAAGGAGAATTTCATCGAGGTGGAGGGCTTGAGCATCCGCTACCTCGAGGAAGGAGGCGGGCCTCCCGTCCTGTTGCTGCACGGAGCCTCGCTCGGCTCCTCGGCGGACGTCTGGACGGGCAATCTCCCGGGCCTCGCGGCGCACGGCTTGCGCTTGATCGCCTGCGATCAGCCCGGATTCGGCCTGAGCGACAACCCGACAGACCCTTCAGTCGCCTACCGCACGCGCTTCGTCCTGGCGTTTATGGACGCGCTAGGGTTGCGGAAAGCGCATCTCGTCGGCCATTCGCAGTCCGGGCGCATCGCCGTGAGCCTCGCCCTCGAGCACGGCGAGCGCGTGTCCAGGGTCGTCGTGCTCGGCACGGGAAGCCTGCTGCCACCTCTGCCCGGTCGCGGAAAGTCGGACGCCGCGGAGGGCGAAGACGGCGGAGCCGCGGAACCCACGCTGGCGGAAACCCGCAGGCTCCTGGAGGCGAGCGTCTTCGACAGGACCTTGATCACGCCGGCCGCGCTGCAGACGCGCCACCGCATGAGCACGGGAAAGAATTTCCGGGCGTTCCTCGAGCGCGCTCGCGCGCGCGACGGCAAGAAGGAGTCGAAGCCGGAATCAAAGCCACTTTGGCAGCGGCTCGCCGAGGTGCGGGCGCCGCTGCGGATGATCTACGGGAAAGAGGACCGCGGCCATGCCGCGGAGCGCGCCGCGCTCGCAATCGAGCTCAACCCCGGGCTCGACCTGCACCTCGTCCGCCGCTGCAAGCATCTCGTTCAGTGGGACGCCGCGGAAGAATTCGCCGCGCTCTGCGGCTTGTTCCTCGCGGAGGAGACCTGAGGCCTTACTCGGCCGTTTCCCCGTCGCGGTCGATTGGGCCGCCAAACATCCTGACCTGATTGCGTCCCGCTTCCTTGGCTTCGTAGAGGGCCTGATCGGCGGCGCGCAGCAGAGCCTCCGCGTCGGTCGCATGGGCCGGATACAGCGCGACCCCGAGCGAAGCGGTCACGCCGCGAAGCAGTTCCGGCTCGCGCCTGATGGCCGAGCAAATCTCCACGCTCCTGCGGCGCGCGCTCTCGAGCGTCGTCTTGGGAAGCACCAGCGCGAACTCCTCGCCGCCATAGCGACAGGCGATGTCGCTGCCGCGGACGTGACGTTTCAGAAGCGCGCCCACTTCGACGAGCACCTGGTCGCCTGCCTGGTGGCCGGCGCTGTCGTTGATCTGCTTGAAACGGTCCAGATCCATCATGATCAGCGCAAGGGATGCGCGCTCGCGCTTCGCGCGGATCAGCTCCCGCTCCAGATAGTCCTCCAGGAACCGGCGGTTGTAGAGGGAAGTCAGCGGGTCGCGAAGCGTCTGCTCGCGCAAGTCGCGCAGGATTCGCTGAGTCGTTTCGACCGCGCGCCTGCGATCGTCGACGACCGCGTTGAGCACGAGCCCAGTCGTCACCACGGTGCACATGAACGCGAGCAGCAGCAACAACGACTCGTTCAGCGATCCTTGCACGAACGGTCCGCTGCCCTCGAGCGTAAACCACACGGCCATTGCGCACACCAGCGCGTTCACCGTCGCGACTTCGCGCTGCCGGAAGCGAAATGCGGCCCATATAGTGAACGGCAGGATCGCGAAAGTGAGCGGCAGCGAAGGGATGTACGGGGCCATGCCCGCGGCGAATATTGCGTACATCACCCCCGACAGCAGGCAGACGAGAAGGGATCCTTCGGCGATTTTCCAGGGTGTCCAGGCGGGACGCGCCCGAACAGACCAGGCCAGGATCAGAGGAGCGACGACGATGATTCCGACCGTGTCCCCCTGCCACCATGTCCACCAATTCCACAACAACTCGGGCGAATGCAGAGAGTGCACGAAGGCGAGCGTCGCCGCCGCGACGGTCGCCGCGATCGTCGCGCTGGCCGCCGCGATGGCGACGAACTTGACCACGTCCTCTCCGTGCCGGAACGGCCCCGGCGAGCCGACAAACGCGCGGATCAGCGCCGCGCCGGCGAGCGCTTCCAGGGCATTGCCCGCGCCTATGAGCGTCGCGGCCACGTACGAGGACTGCACGGTGGCGTTGACGAGCGAAGCGCCCAGCCAGATTCCGGGCCAGATGCGCTTACCCAGCAGCAGGACCGACGCGAGGGCGATTCCAGAAGGCGGCCACACCGCGGTGGCGTAGCCCGGCGGTATCGCCACCAGCAAGGCGAGCCTGGCCGCGGAAAAATACGCAACGGCGAGCAACGCCACCCCTGCGAGATAGGGGACCGGGCGGTCGATGGCGAGGGCTCGCGCCTTGCGCGCCGCGAAATCCAAGGTCGATCTCAGCGCTTGCTCGAAGCGCAGCAGGTGACGGCTCATCCGAATGGGGACCCGCGGAGCGCCCGCAAGACATTCCGGGACGGAAGCGGAAATTGTGGACTATGGCAAGGCCGTGAGGGGCGCCGGAGATGGAAAATCGTGAACAATGACGCAAGTCGTCGCCTGCTCATCGCCGCGAGGCGCGAAAGGCTCGATGCCAGGCTGATTTTTCAGGGCGAGGACCGTCGATGATGCGTGCTCCTCTGCGGCCGGGAGCTTCGGCGCCTCGCGCCCTATTGCCGGAAAGGAGACTGTCTTTCCGCGACGAGCACTCCCCAGAGGAGATTCAGTGCGAGCGGCGCGTGCCGGTGGCTTCGGGCCGCGCTTTGGTCTGGGTCGTCGCGCGCGAAGACGTCCTTGCGCGCTTCGTGCGGCGCAGGTAGCTCAACACGGGGGGTGCGAGATCGCCGGCGCTTCCCGGGATTTCCGCTCCGTGTATGAAGCGGCCGAACAGGTAAGCCATGCCCAGGCCGACTATAAGCCATGTGACCAGTACCGCCACTAATGTGATCCAACTCATAAGCCCACGCAGAGATTGGACATGACTTCCACCCGTTGACTGGGACCCTGGCTAGCAGCATTGACAATATCACGAAGCTGCGGCGTAGCCAATCAAAGCATAGCTGAGTTTTGGCGACCCTGCGGGCAGAATGCACGGGCAAAGGCAGGAAAGGGCGGCGATTTGTCTCCTCCAGGCGACACTCCCGTCCCGGAAGCGCCGTGCCCGCCGCATGGAACGGGCACGAAGTTCGCCGCATTCGGGTCGAGCGACCCGGCCCGCTTCTTCCCGGCTCAGTAGTAGATCTCCGGCATCGGCTCGACGACTTTGGCTTGATTGGCGACCTGGTCCGGAAGATAGCCGCTCGGGCCGGCGTAAGCCGCGGTGGCCGGACGCTCGGAGGTCGCTTCCGCCGGCGCCAGCATGACCGCCGCCCCCACGGCGCAGATCGCGATCAGGGCGACCGCGAAGGTGTAGAGGTTGAAAAATCCGGTCTCGCCGGCGAGATTTTTGCGGTTGTCCATCGTGGTCTCCGTTTGTTCGCGGGCTTGCGGAAATCGCCCACCCGACGCAGACCACTGTAAGCTTCCGATCGCCCGGCCTCTCCGCCGCCTGACACAACGGTTTTGTGCCGGATGCACATTTCGATGCAAAAACGCCTGACCCTTTGCTCCATCATCGTCGCGGTGCTCGGCCTGTGCAGCGCCGTCTTGATCTATCTGACAGCCGGCGAGGACACGATCGCCGATGAGGGTTTTGAAATCGTCGTGGTAGACGGCAAGGCCTATCCGATACCGCTCGCCAGCACCAAAATGTACCAGCGTGAATTGCAGCGCTTCGGCGGAAAAGCGGCCGTGCTCTTTGATGATTTCAATCGTTGGTTTAAGGGGTTGTGGCGGGGCAAGTCACTGGCAGTCACCGTGGTCTGGATCACGGTTTTCCTGTCACTTGGGCTTTTCCTTCTTGCACGCGAGCTGCCACCCGATCCCGAATCCGACGTTCGAGCCAAAGACCACACGGATGAAGCCCGATGAGATCGAGGCCGGGCGGAAAATCAATCCACCAGGGCCGCGACGCCCCAGCTCCCGCTGCCCTGCTCTCGCGGAAGACCTTATCTCAGTTCCTCGCCCGCGGCGGCCAGTCGCTCACGAATCCGTCGCGGTTGGGCATCTTTACCTGCGGCAACGTCTGCGCGTTCATGACCGCGTCCTCGCCGACGATGCCGTTCAGGAAGAGCACGTAGGCGCTCACCGCGTAGACCTCGTCGTCCGTGAGCGAGAGCGGGTTGGTGATCGGCATCGCCCGCCGCACGTAGTCGAACAGCGTGGTCGCGTACGGCCAGTAGCTGCCGACGGTGCGCTGCGGCGCCTTGGACGCGAGCGAGCCGATTCCGCCCGCGAGCGGATCGGCCGGCTTGCCGACACCTTTCGCGCCGTGGCAGGCCATGCACTTCTGCTCGTACACCTGCAGTCCCTGGCGCGCGCTGCCGCCGCCCTTGGGCAGGCCGGCGCCGCTCGGCGGAATGCTGATGTCCCAGCGCGCGATTTCTTCCGCGCTCATCGCGGCGCCGAACGCCGGCTGGCGTGATGGCGCTTGCGCCGCACAAGCCACAAGGCTTGCGGCACCGATTGCGACGACGATGCGTCTAGACGTAGACATTTTTCACGCTCCCGTCGGCGCCCACAGCCCAGCTCACGATGGAGTGGTTGTGATAGCTATTGGCGGATGAGTATTGCGCCAGCCACGCTTTGCGCGCCGGCTGCACGCGCCCCTTCTCGTCGGTGGCGCGGCTCTGCAGCACCGCTTCCTGGCCCTTCCATTCCCAGGGCAGGCGGAAACGCACCAGGGCCTTCGGGCGTTCCTCGCCGGTGAGAGCGGCGTCGGCCCAGGTCGCGCCGCCGTCGGTGGAGACTTCGACCCGCCGGATGCGGCCCGCGCCGCTCCAGGCGATGCCGGAGATCTCGTAGAACCCGGTGCGCGGCAGCTTCATGGTGGACGAGGGCTTGGTGATCACCGACTTCACGCCCATCTCGAAGGTGA
>Ga0137463_1000463_pt1 | contig 14022 bp, 13 predicted proteins | sample EasRivERMGT800_2_FD_102333 | JGI IMG/M metagenome (GOLD analysis project Ga0137463, IMG submission 102333) | Soil microbial communities from meander-bound floodplain in the East River, Colorado, USA - East River MetaG ERMGT800_2 | ecosystem: Environmental > Terrestrial > Soil > Floodplain ...
AGATTTAGCTGGCGGATGATGTCATTGCATTCCTGTGCGGTGATGTTGCCCTGTTTATTTTCTGCGCCGATGAACTGCAGCCAGTCATAAACATTTCCGTAAGGATAGGTTTTGATAAACTCTCTCCATTCGGAGATCCAATCAGTGCTGATCGGCGGTGAACCTGTTTTTTTTGTGATGACAGGATAGGAGAAATGGATGTCGGGGTGAACGAGCTGATTGGCCTTGGTGCATGATGCACATATGCCGCAGGAATCGTTGCTGGTTGCTGGTTGCTGGTCACTGGTTGGCTCTTCGCTGAACAGTGAAGGTCCTTGACTGGCAACTGCCGACTGCCGACTGCTTACTTTTTCGCAAGTCAGGTATTGCGCCAAAGCCATTGCCAATTGCAATGAGCCACTTCCTTCTTTTCCTAAAAAAAGCAAAGCATGGCTGAGGCGGTTATGTTGAACCAGTTCAACCAATTGCTTTTTTACTTCATATTGTCCAATGATATCATTGAATTGCATAAAGCAAATATAGCTTGCTTGATGATTCGGACTGAATGGAAGGTATTAAAGAAATGAAGTTGAGTAAATTGATTTGTCGTTATTAATGATCCTGTTCATTAAATCTTCTTTGCCTTTAAAATCTTTTGGATTAAGATTGACATGCCAAATACTGTTCAGGATATTAACTATGCTTCTTTTTGTGCTGGTCGTCCAGAACGTTACTGCTTCAATAAATTTTGAATTTGTTTGAAAAATCAGGTCGTCGTAGTCTATATTATCGCCATCAATAATAAAGGAAATTTTTTTGTCAAAAATTTTTACACCTAAAGTGTCTTTTATCAATCTTGACAATTTGTTATCATAACCTTTCAACCGGTAAAGCTTTAGATCCTGCTGTCCGTTGCTCATAACTACGGATTGAAGCGATGAATCTGAAACGCTAAAAGTTTTTATGATTTCATTATTTACACGAACAGAATCATTAGTAATAAAAATGTCTCCAACAAAAGCAGAATCATTAATAGAAATACTTCCTTTACCTGAGATCTCATACTTATATATCTTATGAGTTCCATGACTACCATAACGCAAATAAAGAGGATAAGAAGACTTCTTTTGAGAAAAACAATCAAGGCATAAAACGAGTAAAGCTGTTGTCATAAAATATTTGAACAAGAGAGTTCTGTAATATTGTAATCTCATAATCGAAGATTTTGTTGAAAATAATTGGCAACACAAAATTTATCCATTTTTTGGTAATTTGAATGTTAATATTCAATTATCGGGTAGTTCGATGACAAATAAGATAACTTTTGATGTAATTGTAATAGGCGTGGGCTCCATGGGTTCATCAGCCTGTTATTTTCTTGCTCAGCGAGGCTATAACGTTTTAGGATTGGAGCAGTTTGATATTTCCCATGAGTTTGGTTCGCATGCAGGACAAAGTCGCATCATTCGCAAAGCCTATTTTGAACATTCGGATTATGTGCCGCTGCTGAACAAGGCATATGAGAATTGGAAAAAACTGGAAGAAGAAACAGTTGAACAAATTTATTTCCGCACGGGGCTGGTTTATTTTGGTCCGCCAGATCATCCCGTTATGAAAGGGGTAAGACAATCGGCATCCTTATATGGAATAGAGATCAACAGGATGGATGCTTCATCATCTGAAAAAAAATTTCCCGAGTTTAAGATCCCGGGACATTTCGAATGTTTATATGAACCTGATGCCGGATTTCTGACTCCTGAAAAAGCCATCAAACTTTATGCAGAGCAGGCAAAAAAGAAAGGTGCTGAAATTCATGTGAGCGAAAAAGTATTAGACTGGGAAAAAGACGGCGAGGGGATTTTAGTAAAAACTGATAAAAATAATTATCGCTGCAATAAGCTGGTAATAACAGCAGGCGCCTGGGCCGGGAAAATGATACCGGGCTTTCAGGATAAATTAAAGATCACCCGTCAGTTTGTTGCCTGGATCAAAACAAAAAATGAAAACGAGTTTAGGTTAAATAATTTTCCCTGCTGGCTGATCGCTGATGACGAAAAGCCGGGAGCATATTATGGTTTTCCAATTTTACCAACGGAGAAGTTTGGCGAACCGGCAGGACTAAAATTGGCTCACCATCATCCTGATGGTGAAACTGATCCTGATAACGTGAACAGAAAACCAGCAAAAGAGGATGAGGACAATCTTAAATATGCTCTTGAAAAATATTTCCCCGATCTATTTGAGTCTTTCCTTTCTTCCAAAGTTTGTCTTTACGCAAACTCACCGGATGAGAATTTTATCATTGACAAACTACCCGGTCACGAAGATGTGGTGATCGCTTGTGGCTTCAGTGGACATGGTTTCAAATTCGTTTCAGTTGTTGGAGAAATTCTCGCTGATCTTGCGACAGAAGGCAAAACAAACTTACCAATCGAGTTTTTGAGCGCAAAACGTTTCGGATAAGTTTTCCCGCAGATAACGCAGATTGGATCGCAGATCTCGCTGATTACATTTTCAGATCTGTGTCATCAGCGAAAAAATCCGCGAGATCAGCGGGAAAAAGAAAAGCTGCCTTAAAAGACAGCTTAAAAAATTTCTTACAGATCTCAATAATCTTATAAATCCCAGCTCAGACCTAATTCAGATATTTCAAAACTTCTTCACTCATCGGGTTCACTTTGTTATGGAACACGGCGATAAGGGTTCCTTTTTCATCAACCAGGAATTTGGTGAAGTTCCAGATAACAGGGTCCTGGAGAAATTTTTTCCAAAGAATGTCTTTAGAGGTTTCTGTCGGCACAGCCTTCGCAAGTTCTTTGGATTGATCGACGAGATATTTGAACAAAGGACAAATATCATCTCCGCGAACGGAAACTTTTTCCGCCATTGGGAAGGTCACACCATAATTCTTTGTGCAAAATTCTTTGATCTCAGTATTCGTTCCCGGCTCTTGCAGTCCAAAATTATTTGCAGGGAAACCAATGATCACCAATTTGTCTTTATACTTCTCATACAATGCTTCCAGATCTTTATACTGGGGAGTGTTTCCGCACATAGAAGCAGTGTTCACGATCAATATTTTTTTGCCTTTGTAAGCAGCAAAATTGATCGTCGTGCCATCAAGCGCCGCAACCTGGAAGTCATAAATTGAGCCCCCGGTTAAGGTGGCGGATAAAATCATTATTAAAAAAAAGGATTTCATAACAAATAGTTTTCGTTTAAGAGGACAACGAAATTACGAACAAAAAGGTTTGCTCAACATTAAATAAATAGAAGGAATTATTGTTTTTCATAACATCCCAGGTCGGGAAGGCCAACAGGTCTCGGTTTACCGTCAAGATCAATTGTTACGCCAGCGTTTACACCTTTATCAACAGCAGTAGATCCTTTTAGATGAAAATTATAAAACTGACGGTTTGTATTGATACTGTCAAATTGTGGAGATTGATTATTTAAAATGCCTGAAGTTATAACACCTGTAACACTGCCGGGGCTATTTACCACCTTCCACAAGTTGGCATCGAAATTTACGTTGAAGATCGTGCTCCCGCTTTTTGAAACCACAACTTCATCATCCACCAATCCATTCTCGCCCCAAAAGATACAATTGCGGAATATTGCATTCAGATTTGCCGTCACGGGCGTGTTGTTCACCTTTATATAATTACTGACTAGCAAAACAGGATCACGATGAGGAATATAATTATTAGAATAACTGGCAATAGTACAATGAGTGAATTGATAATCCCCGCCTTTTAATAAGTACAAATTTTTCCCGCAGTTGCTCACCAGGCAGTTCCTGGCCTGCACACTTGAGTTGATGGTGATGATACCGGCATCATAAGCATTGTCCACAATACATTCGTTCAATTTGAGTTTAGGATTTGCATTTACAGAGGGATCCTGCAATGCCAAAGCCTGGTAAGAATTCTTCAGAACGGCATAATTAAAAACATTGTCTTTGCTATTGGGGCTGAAATAAATTCCCGGCCAGGAGGCAGGAAAATCTTTATAAGGATCATCAAGTCTATCCCCTCTGAAATAAACCCGGTCAGCAGAATCTTTCAGACCATTTACATTTAAAGTTCCGTCCACTAGCACCGGGGCATCGGCATGAACATAGATTCTGCATCCTTTATTGATCGTAAGTGTTTTGTTTGTGTCAACAAGCAGATAACCCAGGATGACATAAGGCAGGTCGTTGATCCAGGCTTCATTTGCAGTGACCTTTTTATTTCTAAAAAAATGGGCATTCTGTCCCCAGGCTTCTAATTGCACCCAGCGGTCCACACCATTGTAACTTATTTTGATGCTATCCTGAACAACGAAGGGAAGATTGTTTGTGTTTTGATTGATGACGACAGAAACAAAAACATACATGCTGTCATTCGCCGCAATTTCCAGGTTGTTTACTTCAGGGCCAACATATCCGTCAACATTTATTTTATAGGGAGAAGAGTTTCCACCCATCAGCTTTACAGTTGAGATCCGCAGTTTCTGGTTATTGTTATTGAATATTTTAAAAAACCCGGAGATGGAACCGGCTGTTGTGAAAACCGTGTCAAATTTCAATGTATCGGCGGAAAGAGTGACTTGCGCATCGGGGCTGGTGATGAAAGATTCTTTTTTGCAGGCGAAGAAAAGAATGCAAAGGGATAAGATTAAAAGGCTTGAAAGGATTTTCATTGACATCAAAAATAATAGAAGATTTTAGGATTACCTATTGGAGTAGCAAAATGCAGCCAGGCTCAGTTTGAGGTTATCGACTTTCATCAATTCCTGTCCGCAAGCTTCTAAAGTGGCGCCGGTTGTAATAATATCATCAACCAGCAACACATGCTTATTTTGAATTTTCCCAGGCTGCAGCAATTCAAATTTTCCTTCCATATTCAGCCAGCGTTCCATTCTGCCTTTTTTTGTTTGTGTTTCGGTATGCTGTGTACGGATGAGGACGTCACTCAAGATTTCCTTGTTCATCATTTCTGCAATGCCTTCACATAAAACCGTTGCCTGGTTATAACCTCTTCTTTTTTCCTTTGCAGCAAATAGAGGGAGTGGGATCAGGGCATCTATTCTATTAAACCGGTTACTTGCCAGCAGATCATTTCCCATTAATCTGCCAAGTTGTTTTCCCAGTTCTTTATTGCCTTTGTATTTAAGCTGATGCATTAAATGTTGCATTAGAGATTCTTTTGTAAAATAGTATTGTGCTGTTGCACTCGCTAACGGCAATCGGCCCCAGAATTTTTTTTCGATCGGATTGTTTGGATATAAGTGAAAGTTTGTTTCAGGCATATTTGCAATACAGTGGATACATAAAACAGTTTCCTCACTGATCAAATCGGTGCCGCAGCCGCTGCAAACATGTGGAAACAGGAGATGCAGAAATGATTCCCTGATTTCTTTTAACTGGATCATTAAAGTGGTTTAAAAGAAATATTGATAGACCTCCTCAACTCTTCCCATTGTAACTACTTCAATATTAAATTTCTGCTTGGCTAATCCTTTCTGGTTGAATTTTGAAACGATGATCTTTTCGAAACCTAATTTTTCAGCCTCCGCGATTCGTTGCTCGATCCGGTTCACTGCCCTGATCTCGCCGCTTAATCCCACTTCACCGGCAAAACAAACATGATGAGGCAGCGGAGTATCTTCATATGAGGAAAGTAAAGCGCAAAGTACTGCCAGATCAATTGAGGGGTCTTCAACCTTTATTCCTCCGACAATATTTAAAAAGACATCTTTCACACCAAAATGAAAGCCTCCTCTTTTTTCTAGTACAGCTAAAAGCAGCTGCAGTCTTCTAAGATCAAAACCGGTCACAGTTCTTTGTGGTGTTCCATAAACAGATTGGGTTACGAGGGCCTGCACTTCGATCAACAAGGGACGGATACCTTCGATCGTTGCGGCTATTGCAATGCCGCTAAGCTGATCTTCTTTTTGAGTGATGAGTATTTCGCTGGGATTGATCACTCCCCTCATTCCCTGGTCGGTCATTTCATATATTCCCAATTCTGATGTGCTGCCAAAGCGATTTTTCAAAGTGCGGAGAATACGATAAGCATAATGGCGATCACCTTCAAATTGTAAGACAGTATCAACCATATGCTCCAGGATCTTTGGGCCTGCGATGCTTCCGTCTTTTGTGATGTGACCAATTAAAAAAACAGGTGTGTTAGTATCTTTTGCAAATCGCTGAAACTCTGCGGCAGTTTCCCGAATCTGCGAAACAGTTCCGGGGGAAGAATCAATGAAAGGAGTTTGAAGCGTTTGGATCGAATCAATAATTATAAGGTCGGGTTTTAGTTTTTTTATTTCCTGGAAAATAGTTTGAGTAGAGGTTTCTGTGAGGAGATAAAAATTTTCATTAGTTACATTTAGTCTCTCGGCCCGCATTTTAATTTGCTGATAACTTTCTTCTCCACTTATGTAAAGAATGATTAAATTTTTAAGTGTCAATCCTGTTTGAAGAAACAAAGTTGATTTTCCAATCCCGGGTTCACCGGCGATCAAGACAATACTTCCTCCCACAATTCCACCCCCTAACACACGATTGAGCTCTGCATCGGCTGTTAACAACCGCTGTTCATCTGCAACAATAATTTCATCAAGCCTGGTTGCCTTGCTTATTTTTTTCTCATCTTGATCCTGCCAGCCGTTAATTTTTTTCCCGTTATCTTTTTGGATCAGCTCTTCAACAAAACTGTTCCATTGTTCACAAGACGGACATTGCCCCAACCATTTTACGCTTTCATAACCACAGTTCTGACAAAAAAAAGCTGTTTTCACTTTGCTCATGAATTAAAGGTATCTAGAAATGGAATAGAAAAAATGAGATGAAAACTGAATTGCAAATCAAAAATCAACAAAAGAAAGTGAGGAAAATATTTTTGAAATTTTTGGAGTAAAAATCAAAGTAAAAAGGGCTGATCTTTCGATCAACCCTCTTACTTACTAACCCATTAAATTCTGGCACTAAGTTACAAATATGACCCACATTACAAAATAAATTTTTCCTTCTGTGAATAACTTTTCATCACTAAAATATCAAAAAAAATCAATTAAGTTTTTGTTGTCGCCACCGTAGTAAGTGATTGATTTTAAGCAATATAAAACAAGTTATTCTAGTGTGTAATTCAAAAAATCTTTTCAATTAAAATTTTCACTTAGGTCAAATAAAAGGCTTGTGACAGAACGTCTTAGTTAGTTTTTTCTTAACTGTCGCATTTGGTAAAAATCGTGGTTTGGACGTAGATTTGATGAACTCTCTTAGCATAAAATTTAAACAGAATGACACCTTCGATTATGATCGTTTCGCTGATCTTTTTGGGGATCAGCATGCTTGTTTCCCTGGTAATGAAAAACAAATTCTCAGCCTATTCCAAGATCCCTTTAATGAATGGAATGAGTGGAAAAGAAATAGCCGAAAGAATGCTTCGTGAAAACGGGATTTTTGATGTAAAAGTGGTTTCACATGAAGGTTTTTTGAGTGATCACTATAACCCGTTAAACAAAACAGTCAACCTAAGCGCCGATGTTTACAATGGCACCAGCATTTCAGCTGCTGCCGTGGCCGCCCACGAATGTGGCCATGCCGTTCAGCACGCCACAGCCTACAGCTGGTTAATGATGCGCAGCCGCTTGGTCCCCGTTGTGCAGTTCTCATCCACTTTTGTGAACTGGATACTATTGATCGGGGTGATCATGGCGATGAGGGGTAATTCCACGGTCCTCCTTGTTGGGATAATCCTAATGTCCCTCACTGTTTTGTTTACCCTGATCACTTTGCCCGTAGAGTTTGATGCCAGCCGCAGGGCTCTGATCTGGCTGAATAATTCCAATGTTACGAATTCACAAGAATATCCAAAAGCCAAGGATGCATTGAAATGGGCTGCTATGACCTACTTGGTAGCTGCCTTGGCAGCAGTTGTTACCTTGCTTCAATATATATTATTGTACCTGGGAAGGCGAAACTAAATTTTCAAATCAGTTTATTGAGCCATGCAGAAATGCATGGCTTTTTTTGGCGGGGTTAAATCTTTATCTCCTCTTCATTTTTATCCAGGAACCTGAATTCTGTGAGATGATAGTTGGTGTTAGGAAGAATATTAATTTTTTGCTTGTATTTTTTTCGCCACTGCGAGATTTTCTTATTCCACATAAAGCCTTTGGTCAGATAAGCATACATGATGGGGTTCACAACCAGGGTGAGGTGTGTATGGTTATGCGTGATAAGATAACTCAGGTTCTTTTCCATCTCATCTTCAAGCAAGAGTGTTGATGAGATTTTGCCTGTGCCATTACAGCTTGGGCAAACCTCCTGGGTATTGATGTTCATTTCCGGTTTCATCCTTTGCCGGGTAATTTGCATCAATCCAAACTTGGAAATAGGTAAAACAGCGTGTTTGGCCCTATCCGGTCTCATGAACTCGTCCATCTTCTCCATTAACCTTCTCTTGTTCTCCGGGAGTTTCATATCGATGAAATCGACAACAATAATTCCTCCTATGTCTCTTAACCTCAATTGCCTGGAAATTTCTTCGGCAGCCTCTAAATTAGTTTCAAGTGCATTTTGCTCCTGGTTATTACCAACGCTTTTATAACCGCTGTTCACGTCTATCACATGCAAAGCTTCTGTGTGTTCAATGATCAGGTAGGCGCCGCTGTTTAGATTAACGGTCTTACCAAAAGAAGCTTTTACCTGCTTGGTAATGCCAAAAGAATCAAAAATGGGTGCCCCGTTTTGATAAAAAGAAACGATATCAGCTTTTTCGGGAGCTATACGTTGAATATAACTTTTCGCATCATTAAAGATAGTCCGGTCATTTACAACGATCTTATTAAAATCTTCATTCAACAGATCGCGGAGAATACTGGTGGTTTTTGTTTGCTCGCTTAAGATCTTCGCCGGTGAAACTGCCCCTTTAAGATTTGATTGGATCGTCTTCCACATTTCTGTAAGCATGGAGAGGTCTTCATGCAGCTCAGCTGTGTTTTTTCCTTCTGCTGCAGTTCGAACAATCACTCCAAAGTTTTTTGGTTTGATGGCCTCAACTATTTTCTGCAGTCTTTTTCTTTCTTCAGATGAATGGATCTTTCTGGATACGGCAACAATGTTGTTGAAGGGAGTAATCACTACAAAACGACCGGGCAAAGAAATTTCACAACTTAACCTTGGCCCCTTTGCTGCGATCGGTTCTTTTAAGATCTGAACGAGGATATTTGGCTTGCCACCCAGGACTTCATTAATCTTGCCTGTTTTAATGATCTCCGGTTCGTTTTGAAATTTTGCAAAGTCTAATCCCTCAACAGTTTTATCGTTCATCACCATATTGGTGAACTTCAGCAGCGATCTTGCATATGGACTAAGGTCAGTATAATGAAGAAAAGCGTCTTTTTCAAAGCCGACATCAACAAAAGCTGCATTTAAACCGGGAATGAGTTTTTTGACCTTACCTAAATAGAGATCTCCAACGGCAAAACGTGCATCAGTTTTTTCGCTATGCAGCTCAACCAGTTTTTTATCTTCCAGCAAAGCTATTTCCACACCCTGCGGAACAGCATTAATAATAAGTTCTTTGTTCACACTTGAACAGCTTTAATCATTCTTGAATATAAGTCCACTGATTGATGCAGGATAAGTGAAGCAAATTGGGGGGTGTGAAAAAAGTACGGCAGCAATCAGTTAAACCGGGTATGCAGGAAAATATTTCGGGCATACCCGTATATAAGAAGTAAACTATTTGTTCCTCTTCTTATGACGGTTCTTTCTTAATCTTTTTTTACGTTTATGCGTCGCAATTTTATGACGCTTTCTTTTTTTACCACAAGGCATTCCTTAATGTTTTTTTTATTAATAATTTATTTCTTTAAATCAGCAATTCTGGTTTCAATATTTTTAGCTTCTGACTCTTTCAGTAACGGTAAAAGCCTGGAATACCATTTAATAGCTTCAGATTTATTCCCCAATTGCTCATAAATGCTGGCAACACGAAAAATGGCTTCTATATTTTCGGGCTGAAGAGCCGCCACTTTTTTAAACCGGTCAATCGCCTTTTCTGTTTGCCCGGTCATGAGGCTGGCGGTTCCCAAGGTCATCTGGGCGTAAATATTGGTTGAATCTCTATCCGCCACTTCTTTCACCATCGTAATACCTTGCATGGGCATCGTGATCCCTCCATAAATATAAACTGCTCCGAGTCCTACTTTTGAGGAATCATTGATTGGGTTGAGTTTCAAAGAACGTTCAAATAAATCTTTTGCCTGAAAAGCTTGCCACTGTTTAATTTGAGGAACATTCTGCTCCAACAAGCTATCTAAAAACAGGTGGGCGGCAAAGGTGAGGCTTTTTTCCGAATTTTCCAATCTGGCAGCTTCGCCTTCATACCATAGATACAATATAGGTGTGTGAACGCTGTCTCTCCAAAACTTTGACAACTCACGATAGACTTTGATCTGTTGATCTTTAACATCACCTCTTTTTACAGATTGCTCCAGGCCAGTCAATTGATTTAACTGGTCTAAGGATAATATTTTTTTTGATTGAGCAATGATAGAGTCGATCGAAATCGTGATTTCTGATGAAAGCTCTGTTTTTGCATTAGCTAGTTTTTTAGGAGGAATAATTCTTCCAAAAACATAAAGTGCTGCTACTAAGCAAATGGCAATAATGATCGTGATCCACTGAGGTCTTTTCACTTGAATAACTTTATTGCAAACCAACTGGTTTTGCAGGCGGCAAAGTTAACAGAACAAAAGTCGGGTTGGAAATAAAGGAGGAGATTTAACTGTTTACCTGCAAGAAACTTACAGATCCACTGCGTCAGCACTTGTTTCGGGGGCAATACTTCCAACAGCGATCTTTTTTACATCAGCCACAAATTCCTTGGCAGGTTTAAATGCAGGGATATAATGCTCCGGTATATGAACTGCGATATTCTTTTTTATGTTACGTCCGATTTTAGCAGCACGTCTTTTTGTGATAAAGCTGCCAAAGCCTCGGATATAAATGTTTTCACCTTTTGAAAGAGATTCTTTTACTTCTTTAAACATACTTTCAAGTGTAACTAAAACGTCCACTTTGGGGATACCTGTTTTTTCAGAAATCTGGTTAACCAGATCGGCTTTTCTCATAATTGAAAATTTTAGTTGAGATTTTACAAGACCAATTTATGATAAAATTATATGATTGTCAATAAAATAGACAGAAAAATTTTTGTAATTGAATCCGCCAGACCAACTTGCAGATAATATGGCTTTTCACAAGTCTTACCCAAATACTGCCGCTGGTTTCAATTTTTCCAGGATTTTGTTGGACTGGAACAAAAAGAAGAATAGGAGAGAAATGCCGTGGAAAGGAGAAAAAGATCCTTACAAGATCTGGTTAAGTGAAATAATTCTGCAACAAACCAGGGTTAAACAAGGATTGAAATACTATGAAAACTTCATTAAGGCATTCCCAACTATTGAAAAGCTTGCTAAAGCCAAAGTAGAAAGGGTTTATAAATTATGGGAAGGGTTAGGATACTATAGTAGATGTAAAAACCTAATCATCACTGCCCGCAATATTGTGAACAACCATCACGGAAAGTTTCCGGATGACTATGAACAAATAATCAAATTAAAAGGTATAGGACCGTATACAGCTTCTGCAATAGCATCTTTTGCTTTTGATCAGCCTTTTGCCGTAGTCGATGGAAACGTGTTTAGGGTTTTAGCCAGAATATTCGGGGTCAAAAAAGCTATCGATCTGCCTGAAGGGAAAAGGCATTTTAATAATCTGGCCAGTCAATTATTAGATAAAAAAAAACCCGGTATTTATAACCAGGCAATAATGGATTTTGGTGCTACGGTTTGTAAACCGGCTCCAAACTGCATTCCTTGTCCTTTCAACAAAGTTTGTAAAGCCCGATTAAATGAATCGATTGAAGAATTACCCATCAAGTCAAAAAAGCTGGCTGTTAAAAAAAGATGGTTTTATTACATAGTTCCTGAATTTCAAGGAAAATTTGGGATCATCCAACGCTTAGAAAAAGGCATCTGGCATAATCTCTTCCAATTTTTTTTAATTGAATCAAAAAAAGAACTTGGCCAGGCCGGCATATTAAAAGAAGCGGAAAGAAAAAAAATGTTGTCTAAAAATGGCTACCAGTTAGTGGCTGTTTCATCAAACCGTAATCAGCGGCTTTCCCACCAAATAATTTCTGGAAAATTTCTCAGAGTTAAACTTAAAACTAGTGGTAAGGAAAAGAAAGATATCATCTGGGTCAATTCAGCGGGCGTGAAAAAATTCGCCTTTCCCAAATTCATTAATCAGTATTTAAGAGAAGAAGGGATAGTGTAAAAAATAACTATGTTCTCAAGTAGAAAAAATTTCTGTTCCGCTCAAAAAATTTTAATTTTAGAGAGCATTAGCCTTAAGAAGAATTTTTAACAGCAAAAGATAAATCTATGAGAGGCGTAAACAGAGTAATGCTTATTGGCAACCTGGGAAAGGATCCGGATGTACAATTTCTTGAAGGAAATATCGGGGTAGCAAAATTTCCTCTTGCAACAACAGAAACTTTTAAAGACAGATCCGGCAAACTGGTTTCACAAACCGAATGGCATACCGTTGTCTTGTGGCGTGGGTTAGCAGAACTTGCGCAAAAGTATTTACATAAAGGAAGCCTTGTTTATATTGAAGGGCGACTGCGGACAAGAAGTTGGGAAGACAAAGAAGGCAATAGGAAATTTGCAACTGAGGTCGTGGGTGACAATCTTATTATGCTTGATAAAAGGACAGACAGTTCTTCTTCTGTTGCGCCCGATCAAACCCATGCGGAAGGGATGACGAATACAGAAGTGCCGCCTGAAGCCGGCGGTGACCTGCCTTTTTAATTTTTTAAAATATAAATTTGCTATTATTCACAGGCAGGCCTGGTGACCTGCCTGCCTGATTCAGTTCACTTAAACCAATTGCATTGGAAAGCCACTCGGCCATTATTGATGTTTTCAACTCCAATTCCTTTACTTTATTAGCAACACTGCAGGGAACCACGGTCCTGATCGCTGCATTAGCGGGCTTTCTTTTACTCAGCTTTGTTATCGCAGGAGCAGAAGTCGCTTTATTTTCTTTAACAAATAAAGATGTAAATATGCTGAAGACAAAACAGCATTTAGCCGCTCGTCGCATCACCGATCTGCTGGACGAACCAAAAGAGGTGTACACATCTTTACTGATTGCTGGCACATTCATCAATATCTGTATCATCATCCTGGCTAATTATCTCATCAATCAATATATTCCTTCGGGCTCACTTCAATTGTTTCATCGTAACCCTGCATTTTTTTTCGATCTGCATTCTTTGAATTTCGTGCTGGAACTGGTGTTGCGTGTGATCGTCATTGTCTTTGTTCTTGTTTTTTTTGGTGAGGTATTGCCAAAAGTATGGGCCACTCAAAACAATCTGCGATTTGCATATGGATCAGCATTCATTATTGAAGCACTGCATTTGCTTCTGCGACGGATCAGCCGCTGGATGGTGTCGGTGGCAGATGGCATTGGTCAACGGGCCGGTGCTAACCGAATTCAAACCTCAGGGATCCAGGAATTAGAAAAATCTGAAGATATAAGCATTGAAGAAAAAAATATTCTGCTTGGGATTGAAAAGTTTGGGGACATTTCGGTGAAACAGATCATGAGATCAAGGTTGGATGTGAGCGGCGTCGATCATAACATGTCTTTTCCGGCGCTGATAAAAAAGATTGAAGAGCTGCATTATTCCAGGCTACCTGTTTATAAAACTAATTTGGATGAAGTGGTAGGGGTCATTAATACAAAGGATCTCCTGCAGCATTTGGAAAAGGACGCGAGTTTTGATTGGCATGCTTTGATACGAACCCCTTATTTTGTTCCTGAATCAAAACTCATTGAAGATCTGCTCAAGGATTTTCAAACCCGTCATATTCATTTTGCGGTCGTGGTTGATGAATTTGGCGGAACCAGCGGCATTGTTACCCTGGAAGACGTCCTCGAAGAGATAATCGGTGAGATAAAAGATG
>Ga0137463_1000464_pt1 | contig 14021 bp, 12 predicted proteins | sample EasRivERMGT800_2_FD_102333 | JGI IMG/M metagenome (GOLD analysis project Ga0137463, IMG submission 102333) | Soil microbial communities from meander-bound floodplain in the East River, Colorado, USA - East River MetaG ERMGT800_2 | ecosystem: Environmental > Terrestrial > Soil > Floodplain ...
CTGCGAGCCCGGAGTTCGGCCCAGATGGCGCTGATCGGAGCCGTGCAGGGAGTGCGCTGGCTCGATGCGCGGCGCCAGGAGCTGGCCGCTGAAAATCGGATCGACCGGATCGCAGTTTGCGGTCTCGACGACGCCGTCCTGCGACAATCGCAACTGGTAATCGCCGGCTATGTTCAGGAAGCGAAGCTCGATCCGCGATTGATCGAACACGGGACTCTCGAGGCCGTGCGGCACGAAGCCGTACGCGTGGAAGACGAATTCCTGGGAGACGCCGGTCGCCGCGTCGAGGAGATCGTGCAGCAACTGGCCCGGACGCATTCCGGGTTCGTCGTGCGGTTTGCGTATGAACTGCTGCTGGGGGCGCTGCTGGCCTATATCGTTGGCTGGCCGGCCTATAATTTCCTGTATGCCTACCCGATTGGCGGGGCCAATCTGCTGTCGTCCGATTTTTACCTGCACGCGGCAGTGTTTCTCGTGCTCTGGTCGGGCCTGCTTGTGATGCTCTTCACGCGGAGACTGCGCGCGGGACTCATATCGCGGATCGGCGAACTGGCTCACCAACTGGCCGTCAGCCGGCTGGCGACCGGGTTGTTTCCGCGACTCGAGCGGGCGACTGCCGACGTGCGGCTGGCGCGCGGGCGGCTCGAAGCGCTGCTCGTGACGACGACCGAGGTTCGCCGCGACATCGCCGGAATGGCGGCGCTGGGAGCGCAGCTTGCGCCAATCACCGTCCAGCGCACCCCTCCGCTCGCCGCCGCACTCTCGTCGCAATAGTCTCCTCCTGCCTCTCGACGTCACCGCATGCCCAACTCAGCGGAGCCCCTGCTCCACGTCGTTCTGCATCAGCCCGACATCCCGCAGAATACGGGAAACATCGGGCGCACCTGCGTCGCAGCGGGGGCCAAGTTGTGGCTCGTGCGCCCGCTCGGCTTTCGGCTCGATGAGCGGCATCTGCGCCGGGCCGGCATGGATTACTGGCAGCACGTCGACTGGGAGGCGGTCGAAAACTGGCACGATCTGAAGCTGCGGCTGGCGGGACGCAATTTCTGGTATTTGACGAAAACGGCCACGCGCCTCGTATGGGATGCCGAGTTTCAACCGGGGGATGTGCTCATCTTCGGAAGCGAGTCGCACGGCCTGCCGGCGGCGATTCTGGCTGAGCAGCCGGGGTGTAATCTGCGTTTTCCAATGCAGGAACCAGTGCGGAGCCTGAATCTAGCGAGCACGGCGACCGCCGTCATCTACGAGGCACTGCGACAATTCCGGAGGTGAGGATCAAACCTCAGGGAAGACATCGATCCAGCGTGCCGGCGCAGGAATCGGTAGATCCCTGCTGCCGGGCCGGTCGTTTCCGAACCGGCGCTGGGGTGGCTTGAACAAATCACCGGTCGTCAATACAGTAACGCATTAACTTCAAACAGGTTGCAAAGTCCGACACGGGTTTCGTGTCTGCAGAAAGGCAGGAGCAGGTTTATGGGAGTCAAGAAGACGGGTAAAGGGCGTCGCAAGCTGGGACGCAAGAAACGCCGCATGCGGGCGAAAATTCGTCACCGCAAGGGCTAAGCCCTGCACATCGGTCTTCTGTCGTACTCTCTCGGTCGCCCGCGATTCGAGCCTGCCTGGACAGCAACGATTTTTCTCTTCTCCTCTGGCGTGTCCCCCTGCCGGCACGCTACCATTTAAGAAGAGAACTCAAGCCTTCCACTGCTGCCGTTTCCGGAATGGAAGCGGTGGCCCCTCCCCGGCACTGCTGATTTCCTTCCGTGAGCTCGATGGAAAGAGGTCATTCATGAGACCGTCGTTCCGATTCTCCCTCGTTTGTGCGTCAGTGGCTGTGTGCGTGGCCTGGTGCGGCACTGATCTGCGCGCCCAGGAAGCCGCTGCCGACCCGGCGGCCATCGCCAAAGCCGAAGCGGCCCAAAAGGCCGCCGACGAGACAATCGCCCGCCGCAAAGCAGCCGAGGCCGGCATCGCCGCAGAACAGGCGAAAGTCAAGACCGCCGCGCAGATGCTGGCCAAGGCGAAGGCCGACGAATCGAAGGGCGCCGGCGAAGTCACCGCAGCCGAGAAAGCAGTGGAAGAGAAGAAGGGAGCAGTCACCAAGGCTCAGGAAGAGGCCAAGGCGCTCGAGCAACCAGCCGCCGACGCCGGTGCCGTCGCGAAAACGACCGCCGACGCGAAAGCTGCCGCCGACAAAGTTGCCGCCGAGCAGGCCGCCATCGCCAAGGCCACTGCCGATACGGCTGCGGCAGCGAAAGTGGCCGCAGAGAAAGCTCCCGGCGACAAAGGGATCGCTCTCTTGAAGACTGCTGCCGACTCGGTGGCCGCCGATGCGGCCAAGGCCAGCCAGGAGGCAGCCGCCAAAGCTGAGGCAGCCGCCAAGCCAGCGGCCGATACCGCCGCCGCCGCCAAAGCCGCCAGCGACAAACTCGGGGGTGCCAAGATGGTGGCAGTCGCCAAGGAAGTCACGGTGAAGTCGGCCGAAGAGGCAGTCGCGGCAGCCAAGGCCAACCTGGCCAAGCTTCAGGAAGTTTCCAAACAGGCCGAGGCACAGATTGCTGCGGCGAAGGCCGAAGTCGATAAGGCCGTCGCGGCCCTGAACGTCGTCAGTCAGGAAGTGACGACCGCCGTCAAAGCTTCGGAAGAAGCACTGGCGTCGATCGGCAAGTTCGTCTCGTTCTCGAAACAGGTCGCACCTGTATTCGCCAAACGCTGCCTGGCGTGTCACAACGCCCAGACGGCCAAGGGGCGGTACAACATGGACTCTTACATCGGCGTCGTGAAGGGGGGCGAACAAGGCGACACGATCATCCCCAAGGACGCCGATGGTTCCAACCTTGTGGCGCTCCTCGAAGACGGATCGATGCCCAAAGATGCCGATCCACTGTCGAAGGACGAAATTGCCGCGATCAAGCAGTGGATTCTGAACGGCGCCCGTCTGGACGCCGGACTGAAACCCGAAGCGCAACTGGTCACGATCATTCCGAAGCTGCCCCAACCCCCGGCTCCCGAGAGTTATCGCGTACCGATTCCGGTGACGGCGGTCGCCTTCAGCCCCGACGGCAACGCGGTCGCCAGTTCGGGATATCACGAGATCGTTCTCTGGAACGCGGCCGACGGCAAGGCAATCCGCCGGATCGGCAACGTCGCCGAGCGGACCTACGACATTGAATTCAATAAAGAGGGAACTTTAATCGCCGTGGCCGCCGGAACTCCCGGCCAGCAGGGGGAAGTCAAGCTGTTCAACCCCGCCGACGGAACATTGATTCGCGACGTGATGACCACCGGCGACTCAGTCTTCGCCGCCGTCTTCAGTCCCGATGGCAAACGCCTGGCAACATGCAGTGCCGACCGGTCGATTCGCGTGTTCAACGTTGAGACGGGAGCACAGGAACTGCTGATCGAAGACCATGCCGACTGGGTCATGGCTGTCGCCTGGTCTCCCGACGGAGCCAAGCTGGCCTCGGCCAGCCGCGACAAGACGTCGAAGCTGTTCGACGCGAAAACGGGGGACTCGCTGGTAACATTCCCGGCACACAACGAAGTCGTCTACGGGGTTTCGTTCTCACCCGACGGAGGCCAGGTGCTGACTTCGGGTCGCGACAACCGCATTCGCGTCTGGAACCCGGCCAACGCTCAGCAGATTCGCGAGATCGGTGGGTTTGGGGGCGAAGTGTATCATGTCCTGGTGACAGCCGACGGCCGGATCTTCAGTTGCAGTTCCGACAAGCAGGGACGCGAACACAAGCTGGCCGACGGCGCCGCGGTTCGCCCGTTTGCCGGCCACAACGACTGGGTTTACAGCGTGGCCTTCAATCCGGCGACGAAGAAGCTGGCGACCGGCAGTTGGGACGGAGAAATCCGAATCTGGAATGCAGATGACGGCAAGGGGCTGATTACGTTTACTGCCGCCCCGGGATTCGTTGCCCCAGCGGCAACTGCTGCGGCAAAGTAGCGCAGACCCCAGGACGTACACGGAGAACGCGGACCGGCGAGCGGCAGTTCTCGCTGCGCCGACGAGCTGTCAGATCGCGTAGTCTTCCTTTGGCGGGAAGAAGCGAAAGCGGCGCGGAACGACGTACACCGTTTCACCCATCGTCAGTTGGAGTTCCGCATAGCGCTCCAGTGGCAGGTCGACGTTCACGGCAATTCCGTATTCCTCTGAAACGACCCGTACCTTGGCGACCGACCCCGCCGGATTAATCTGCAGGATCGTCCCCGGCAGCCCCGAATTACCGTTGGGCGTGCGGTTGATGTCGAGCTCGTGCGGACGGACGTAGCCCACGACGTCGCGCGGTTCGGCATGCTGAGAATGCGGATAGTCGACTTCCATATTCCCGAGCAACACTTTTCCTTCATGCGCCCGGCCATGGAACACGTTCACGTTCCCCAGAAAGTCCATGACAAACGGGTTGGCTGGATGATCGAATACTTCCTGCGGCGAGCCTTCCTGTTCGACTTTGCCGTGATTCATGACGACGACGCGGTCGGAGACCTCGAAGGCTTCTTCCTGATCGTGCGTGACAAAAACGGTGGTCAGGTGAATCTCTTCGTGCAGCCTTCGCAGCCATTGCCGCAATTCCATCCGGACTTTGGCGTCGAGCGCACCGAACGGCTCGTCGAGCAACAGCACCCGCGGCTGCACGGCCAGCGCCCTGGCCAGGGCGACCCGCTGCCGCTGCCCCCCCGAGAGCTGCGACGGAAAGCGCTTCCCCAGCCCTTCGAGCCGCACCAGGTGCAGCAGCTCGTTGACACGATTGTTGATCTCGGCCTTCGCGCAGCGCCTGACGCGCATCCCGAAGGCGACGTTTTCAAACACCGACATATGCCGGAACAACGCGTAATGCTGAAACACGAACCCGACATTGCGCTCCTTGGGGGAGCGCTCGGTCACGTCTTCGTCGTGGTGCAGAATCATCCCTGTGTCGGGATTCTCGAGCCCGGCGATGATTCGCAAGAGCGTCGTCTTTCCCGACCCGGATGGTCCCAACAGCGCCAGGAGCGAACCTGTGGGGACTTCAATGCTCACGTCTCTGAGCGCGGCGAAGTTGCCGAATTGCTTGCTGACGTGCCTGACCGTAATACTCATTCGGACACCGTTTTCGTCTCAGTAATTCCTGCGGCGGCGATTTCCTGTCGGGTCTTCTGTTCGAGGACGACCTTGATCCCCAGCGTGACCAGAGCCAGAAAAGTCAGCAGTGACGCCACTGCAAACGAAGCAGCGTACCCGGCGTTGGTATTATCCTGGAGCAGCTTGTCGACGCGCAAGGGCATCGTATCGGTTTGTCCCGTGATTCGTCCTGAAACGACATACACCGCGCCGAATTCACCCATCGCCCGCGCGTTACACAGAATGATTCCGTACAAGAGGCCCCACTTGATGTTCGGAACAGTGACCCGCCAGAACATCTGCCAGCCCGACGCTCCCAGGCTCACGGCAGCCGTCTCTTCGTCCGAGCCGATCGCATCCATCACCGGAATCAGCTCGCGGGCCACAAACGGGACTGTCACGAACGTGGTCGCCAGGACAATGCCCGGCCACGAGAAAATGATCTTGAGTCCATGGTCCTGAAGCCAATGCCCGAAGAACCCCGACAGCCCGAACAACAGCACGAAACTCAAACCGGCCACCACGGGAGAAACGGCAAACGGCAGGTCGATCAGGGTGGTGAGGACAGTCCGGCCCCGAAACTTGAATCGCGTGATCGCCCACGCCGCCGCGACTCCGAATACCACGTTCAAGACGACGGCGATCGGCGTGACGAAGAGGGTCAGGCCGATGGCGTGCCGCGTATCGGCATCGGCGGTCAGATTGCGCCAATAGGCCCCTAGCCCTCCGGCAAATGCCTGGTAAAATACATCAGCGATCGGAATGATGACCAGGACACTGATAACGCCGATGGCGGCGATGATGAGTGTCCAGCGCAAGAGCGCCGGCTCCTGCTGGGCGCGCCGCTGTGGTCCCTGCGGTTTCAGCCAGTGGGTTTCAACCTGCATGACCCAGGCTCCGCCGCTCGAGGTAGTTGATGAGTCCCAGCAGGATGAATGACATGCCCAGCAGCACGATCGCGATCGCGGTCGCTTCGGCATAGGCAAATTCTTCCAGCCGCTGCACGATCAGGACCGGCGCTATTTCGGTCTTGAAGGGCATGTTGCCCGAAACGAAAACGACCGATCCGTATTCGCCGATCCCTCGTGCCACCGACAGTGCAAACCCGGTAATCAGCGCCGGGATGAGCGGGGGAAAAATGACCCGTGTAAACGTCTGCCAGCGCGTCGCGCCCAGACAGGCCGCAGCCTCTTCGAGTTCGGCTTCCAGGCTCTCCAGCACCGGCTGGACGGTCCGCACGACAAAGGGCAGACCGATAAATGTCAGCACCAGCACGATCGCCAGGCGCGAGTACGCCCCTTGAATTCCCAGCGGGACGAGGAATTGACCCAGCCAGCCCTTCTTCACATACAGGTTTGAATAGACCAGCCCGGCGACAGCGGTAGGGAGTGCAAACGGCAGATCGATCAGCGAATCAAAGAACCGCTTCAGCGGGAAGTCGTAGCGGACCAGCACCCAGGCAATCAGCAATCCGAGCGCCGTATCGGCCAGCGCCGCTGCGAACGACGCTCCAAACGTCAGCAGGTACGCCGCCTGGGCGCGCTGCGTCCAGACGGCCGCCTTGAACTGGATGAACGACAGCGACGACGCCTTGTAGAAGCACCCTCCCAGCGGAACCAGGACCAGGATCGTCAGATACAACAGCGTAAAGCTCAGGCTCAGGCGAAAGCCCGGGAGAATTCGGCGATTGGAAACCGACACGAGACCGCTCCTGAAATCCTGATGAATCCGGGACTCGGAACAGCCCCATCGCATTCAACCGGGCGACACGACCGGGTGAGGCTGGAGAGGCTAACAGCCATCTCCCAACTGCACTCGCCAGTTATTAATTAAGTTTATCGACATTGTAATGTTTATACAAGTCACAGGTGGAACCAGCAGATTCACTTGGTTCCGGGCGAGCCAATCCCGGGCTTCGGGGGACACCATTCGAAGCCGCGGGACGTACATCTTTAACGCCTTGCCACGGCAACGGCCCGATTAACGAGCAAAGGAATCAACCCGCCAGCCGAGAAATGAAGCAAAAGCGATTGAACTCTTCTAGGCGCGACAATGAGCGATGTCGGTAAAGGGCTCGCAACGAGAGAACGCTTTCCCAGCCGCACTTTTCTGTCCGCGTCTCAAACTGAACTGGCGGCCCGCCGCGAGAGCCGCTTGATGTGCGACTTCGTTGTTATTTGTTCAAGTCGCCGTGAGACGCGCTCGAGCAACCGTGTTTTCGTCGGCAAAACGCTGCGAATTCGGGGAGTTGCAGTCTTGCAGATACCGGCGTCTCCCAGGCTGTTGATTTCAGGTCCCGCAGTGTCATGCGATCGCCAGAATCCGGCGCGGATTGATCCGCCCTTCATTTGTCATGCAAGACACGACAATGAATTCCGCAGAATCTGCGCTGAATGAAAAAATCGTGAAGTTTTTTATTGACACTCGGACGGCAATGGATACTCTATGACATCGCCGCCGGGTTGCACCGTGCGGCGCGCGTTCGACAGCTCAGGTTTTCCGTAGCACTTCACAATCGGGCAGATTGTTCTCGTTCGGCGTGGGCCCCGGGTCGATTCCGTTGTATTGAACTGAATCGAAGCACGGATCGTCTCTTCTCCAAGTGTGTTCTGCGCCCGCGTTGCGCGCAGATCGCGGCATTGCATCTTTAGATTCTGGGGAGACTCTCGGATCGGAACCGTCGTCGGCCAAATGGAGGGCCGCCGATTTCATCAGGATTCCCGGCTGACAATGCCGTCTTTGACGACAACCGTCGCCTCGAACCGGATGGATGACGACTCTGGACGGATTCAGCAGGCGGAATCGGGAAAGCCTCGACGCGTCAGTGCGCTCGACGCGCCTGATCCGGGAGTCCCCTTTTTTCTGAACTCAGGCAACAATCGCCGTCGGCCGAATTCGCCAGGCAAATATCCTGCTGCATCGTAAGTTCTTTGGCGGCCGGATCGTCGATAGAAAACAATGGATCCGCGGATCGATTAGGCTGTCGGTTCAGTTCGGGACAGCCGGAGCTCGTGAGAGCGGCCAACAGCGCCAGCAAGAACGACAGCGTCCGCCCGGAGTGAAATGATCGCATGGCACGATCTCCGTGAATTACCTGCGTTTAGTCAGGTAGCTGATAGGGACTTTGAAGGGGAGAGGGACGGGATGCTAGCACTTCGAGAAAATCGTGACTAGACCGAAAACAACCGGGTTTTCCCGCTTGCGGACAGCCGCCGGCTGACTCATCTGAGAAAACCGGCCCCGATTACCACAACGTATAGCCCCCGTCGATGACCAATGTGGCGCCGGTCATGTAACGGGATGCGTCTGAGGCCAGATAGACAGCCAGGGGCCCCAGATCTTCTGGTCTGCCGAAGTCTCCCGCCGGAATCTGCGACTTGAACGTTTCGATCACGGCTGGATTGAGTTTGGCCCACCGCTGGTTCGGTTCGGTCATGAATCCGCCGGGGGCAATCGCATTGACAGTGACGTTGTGCGGCGCCCAATCGGTGGCCGTGGCTCGCGTGAATTGTATCACGGCCGCTTTTGCGGTCTCGTAGCTCCGTCCCCCGATCCCGCGATTGGCGATGATTCCCGAAATCGACGCGATATTGATGACTCTTCCCGGTCCGCCACGTGCGACCATCGCACCGCCGATCAGCTTCGTACAGACAAACGTGCTCGTCAGGTTCAGATCGATGATTGACTGCCACTTGTCGAGCGGCATCTCGGTTGTCGGATCATCGATGCGGCGACCGCCGACATTGTTGATGAGAATGTCGATCTGGGGCCATTGAGCGAGCGCCTGCCCGCAGGCCCGTTCGGCTTCCGCGGGGACGCCGACATCGGCCATGATCGTCACCGCGACTCGTCCCCGCTGACGAACATCGTCCGCCGTCTTCTCGAGACTCGGCTGATCACGGCCGACGAGCATGACGTCGGCCCCCGCCTCGGCGATCGCCAGTGCCATTTCTCGCCCCAGGCCACGGCTGCCCCCCGTGATCAACAGGCGTTTTCCATCGAGTCGAAATCGATCGAGTACCGACATGAGGCATTCTCGCTCAGGAGCAACAACACGTTGATGCGTCACACACTACCGCCGGCTGCCGGGAACAACCACCGAATGCCGAAATCCGACGATGCCAGCCCCATTCTGCGGAAACCATTGCAGCCCGCTGCCGAACTATTCGACGGCCGCATCGGGTTCGAGACTGCTCGATTCTTCGGGGGGCGTATCGCCGGCAGCAGGCGCTTTCCGGAACAGATGCACTTCCATGCTCGAATAGTCGAGCCGGCGCTCTGGGCGCCAGACTGGAGGAACCTCGAACGATGTCTCGCTGGCACAACGAAAAACCAGCAGCGCCTCGGGACTGGTGACGTCGTCCCGCGCCAGGCGCTCGAGCGATCGATAGAGCATCGTCCCGGCCTTCAATCGGCTGGTAAAAATATAGGGGGGATCAAAAAACACGACATCATAGGGCAGGAACCTCTCGGCTCCCTTCGGGCGAAACGAACACTTCGAAGCATCGGTCTGCCAGCACATCGTTTCGTCGCCGGCTTTCAGTGCGTTCACGTTGCGCTTCAGTCGTTCGAAGGCCGGGCGATCACTTTCGACGAAGACCACCGACAACGCCCCGCGACTGAGCGCTTCGAGCCCAATCGTCCCGGTTCCGGCGAAGATGTCTGCGACGCGCGCATCCTGAAGCTCGGGCTGGATCCGGTCGAACAGGGCGACTTTCACGCGGGCCGTGATCGGGCGCGTCGTTTCGCCCGGATTTGACTCGAGCTTTCGATGCCGGTATTTCCCTGAAACGATCTGCATGCAGCCAGTTTAGGGGGCAAATGCAGCGCACGCAAACGGGTCACCGCCCGACGACACATCCCGCGCGTCGCGATGCGGCAGGCCACGCGGCGCGTCACTTCTCTTCGAGCGATTCTTTATGCCGGCGGATGATGTCGCGGGCTTCTTCGGCAAGCGTCTTGAACTTCGGTTTGGGCTCCGGCTTGGGGGCGGCTGGAATCGAAGCGGCCTGCGCAGCTTTGACAATCGTCGTATCCGAAGCGTTGGGAATCTCGGTGGCCGTGTCGCCTTCTGAAAGCCAGCCAAAAATGTCCTCGTCCAGCCCCTCGGTCCGGGGTGGACGTCCGCCGGCCAATTCAAACAGGATCGGCCCGATCTGCAGCAGATCGCCCGGTTGCATCAGCGTTTCGGCCTCAATCCGCGCGTCATTGACAATCGTTCCATTCTGACTTCCCAGGTCGCGAACGAGCAGACCCTTGTCGGTGGGAACCAGTGACGTGTGCTGGCGGCTGACATCGGTCGATGTCATGCGGATGAAACTGGTTTCGTCCCTGCCGATGACCACTTCGCGGTCGGGCAGGACGATTTTCTTCCCCTTATGCTTCCCGGTCTGGACGATCAACGAGTGCATGCGCGCCACCTCATCGGGCACGGGTTTCAGTCGTGACGGGGAACCAGGACAGGTTCCCCGCAATTGGGACACGTCAACGTTTTACCACGATGCTGGTGCGCGACTTTGAATCGCTTGCCGCACCGGCAGGCAAATCGCACGGGGATCACTTCGGCACCACCGGACCCCTCGGCCCGGCTGCGCAACCAGACCTCCTGCGCCGTCTGCTTGATCTGCACCAGCAATTCGTCGGGATCAAACGGCTTGGTCATATAGGCATCGGCGCCCACGCGAGCCGCCAGGTTTCTCGAATCGTCGAGTTCAATGGCCGTCAGGATCAGGACTGGCATGAAGCGCTCGGCCGTCTTGAGACGTTCGCAGACCTCCCAGCCGGTTTCACTGCCGGGCAGGATCAAGTCGAGGATGACGAAATCGGGCTTGCGCATCGTAAACGAAGAATGCGCCTGGCCGCCGTCCTTCGCAATCGTTACTTCGTATTTCTCTCGCTCCAGCAGCGTCTTCAGAAATGCCGCGGTATCCGGGTCGTCTTCGATGACGAGAACGCGGTGGACGATGGCCGGCGCCATCCGCGGGTCGCTGTCGGCATCAATACTCATCGAGCGCATCTCCAAGTCGGGCTGGAGGAGACGGGCCCATCCAACCGCTCGAGAAATGTGCCAGCCTCTGCACTCATTGCAGTGGCCCAGCCGGCTGGCAACGTCAAGCGTCTTACCCCTTCAGAAATACCCGATCTGGCCGACTGATGCAATTGGATTCCGGTGGTCGTTTGACAAGGCTTGCGGCAAACCGTCAAGATGCATTTTGTCCGAATGATATTTAACACCGGATCCCGCGGATCAGGCCGGGAGCCTTTGACGCAAAGTCCCAGTCCGGTGAATTTACAAGCGCCCCCGTGCTGAACGTGCTCTGCGCAGGCAATTGTTGATTTGTATTGGTCTGGCAGCAACCGGTTTTCCCAGCGAGATTCTACTACCAGGAGCCCGTGCCTGTGCCTGCCGACCCGAGTTCACTGATCCCGTCCGCAACCTCAGACCTTCAGGCGGTCGAGCGCCTGGCCGATGCCTTTCGCCGGATCACGGGCGAACTGGGGAAGGTCATCATCGGCCAGCGACAGGTGATTGAAGAGCTCCTGATTGCCATGTTTGCCGGAGGGCATTGCCTGCTGGTGGGTGTGCCCGGTCTGGCCAAAACCCTGATGATCCGGACGCTCGCTGATGCACTCAACCTGTCGTTCAACCGGATCCAGTTTACGCCCGACCTGATGCCCGCCGACATTACCGGGACCGAAGTCATCCAGGAAGACAAGGCGACCGGCAGCCGGAATTTCAAATTCCTCGCCGGACCGATTTTCTCCAACGTCGTTCTGGCTGATGAAATCAACCGGACTCCACCCAAGACGCAGGCCGCGCTGCTCGAGGCCATGCAAGAGCATCAGGTGACCGTCGGTGGACAGCGGCACAAGCTCCCCGAGCCCTTCTTTGTCCTGGCCACGCAGAACCCGATTGAGCAAGAGGGAACGTACCCATTGCCTGAAGCACAGCTCGATCGCTTCATGTTCAACGTCTTCGTCGACTATCCCAGCGAAGCCGAGGAATTTGACATCGTTCGTCAGACGACCGCCGACCTGGTCCCGGCGATCGACAGAACCCTTTCACAGGACGACGTCAGCACGCTGCAATCGTTCGTGCGCAAGGTCCCGGTGGCGGATCATGTCATTCGCTACGCGATGCAATTCGCCCGCCTGTCGCGCGGCGGAAATGGCATCGTTCCTGATTTCATCAGGAAATATGTCAGTTGGGGAGCCGGTCCGCGGGCCAGCCAATATCTGATTCTGGGCGCCAAGGCGCGCGCCGTACTGCACGGCCGTCCTTACGTCAGCACCGAAGATGTGCTGGCGGTCGCCCGTCCCGTTCTGCGACACCGGATCATCACCAATTTCAACGCCGAAGCCGAAGGGATCAAATCCGACGAAATCGTCCGGCGTCTGGCCGAACTCATTCCCAATGATCCGGGGCGTCTCGAAGTCCACGGGAAGATGCCCGGGATTTTCAAGACCGCCGAGAGCGCTTAGCGGCAGTAAGCCCGTCGCCGTTTGAGCCGACTCGACAGTGTTAGTATTCGTTCTCCGGTGTATCGTCTCCTCCGCCCATTGAAGATGGCGGTGGGGGTTTCTGCGTCTGCCGGATGCGACGTTCCCTGACCTCGGCCGTGAGCTGCTCCAGAGCCTGGGCCACCGGAACCGTCTGCTGGTGATCGGCGTCGAGGCGGTCGCGAACTGTGACCGTCCCCTGCTCGGCCTCCTTCTGGCCGATGACCAGCATATACGGGATCAATTCGAGCTGCGCATCGCGGATTTTGCCGTTGATTTTCGCGCTCCGCAGGTCGGTCGTTGTGCGGAAGCCGGCCGCCTTGAACTGTTGTTCGACCGCAGCGGCGTAGTCGTTCACCTTCTCGCTGATCGGCAGGATGCGCACCTGCTCTGGAGCGAGCCACAACGGGAAAGCCGCCGCGAAGTGCTCGATCAGCACTCCCACAAACCGTTCCATGCTGCCGAACGGGGCCCGGTGGATCATCACGGGACGGTGCGTCTTGTTGTCGGCCCCGATGTACTCCAACTGGAAGCGTTCGGGCAGGTTGTAATCGAGCTGCACCGTTCCGAGCTGCCATTCCCGGCCAATACAATCCCGAACCATGAAATCGGCCTTGGGACCGTAGAACGCGGCTTCTCCTTCGCGCGGTTCAAAGGGCAACTTCATATCTTCCAGCACGTGGCGCAATGAAGCCTCGGCCCGCTTCCAGTTCTCGTCGCTGCCGACGTATTTGTCGCTCTTCGGATCCCGAAGCGAGAGCTGCACGCGATAGTCAGTGAGGCCCAGGCTCCCCAGCACAAACTGGACGAGTTCCACCGTCTGACGGAATTCGTCTTCGACCTGCTCGGGAGTGCAGAATTGATGCGCGTCATCCTGCGTCAGGCCGCGCACGCGGAGCATGCCGTTCAGCTCCCCCGATTGCTCGTGGCGATAGACCGTTCCGAACTCGGCGAGGCGCACCGGCAGGTCGCGGTAGCTGCGCTGCTGCGACTTGTAGATCTGCACGTGGTGCGGGCAGTTCATCGGCTTGAGCAGATACCGCTCCTGGTGCCCCTGCCAGCCCCGGAGCGCAGCGATCTTCTCGGCAACGGTTCCTCCCAGCGGATAGGCTTCGATCCGCGCCTCGAGCAGCGGCGCGAATTCTACGAACTGCCGCTCCTTATCCGGAGTCAGCGAGTTCGATTCCAGGAGCGTAATCCAGCGGTCGACGACCGCCCCGGCGGGATGACCGAAGATCGGAGAAAACTGGGCATCGCGGTAATACGGAAAATGCCCGCTGGTCTCGTACATTTCGACACGGCCGATGTGCGGCGTGTAGACCGGCTGGTAACCGCGCTTGACCAACTCGACCTTGATGAAGTCTTCGAGAATTCCCCGCACCGTCGCTCCCTTGGGAAGCCACAGGCACAA
>Ga0137463_1000465_pt1 | contig 13969 bp, 13 predicted proteins | sample EasRivERMGT800_2_FD_102333 | JGI IMG/M metagenome (GOLD analysis project Ga0137463, IMG submission 102333) | Soil microbial communities from meander-bound floodplain in the East River, Colorado, USA - East River MetaG ERMGT800_2 | ecosystem: Environmental > Terrestrial > Soil > Floodplain ...
GGCCGGCCAGTACGCCGAAGGGATGAAGATCAAGGCGGGTTATCTGGAGCTCGCGGGCTACCGCATGCCGACGGAAGCGGAATGGGAGTACGCCTGTCGTGCGGGATCGACGGCAGGATACAGCTTTGGAGAGCCGGCGGACTTGCTGGAAGGGTACGGGTGGTTTGCCCGCAATTCATCAGGCACGACGCATCCGTGCGGAAAGTTAAAGCCGAACGATCTGGGGTTGTTCGATATGCATGGCAACGTGTGGCAGTGGACGCAGGATTTGTACACAGAGACGATGCAGGAGAAGGAGGACGATCGTGGTGAGTTGGTCCAGGAGGCCCCGTACCGGGTGAACCGGGGGGGGAGCTGGTACCTCGTTGCCAGGTCCTGTCGCGCGGCGCCCCGGGGCAGGGGGGCGCCGATCGCCCGGGAGGGTGACCTCGGCTTTCGGATTGCCCGAGCTGCCGTCGAGGCGAGCAGCAAGTAAGGGAAGGTGAGGCAACTTCGGAGTTCGCAATTAACGGAATTCGGAGTGGCCGCGGACGTGGGGATCGGCTGATTGTCGCCGTTCGCTCCTGCGACAGAGCGCCCTTTCGCAGGAGCGAAAGGCGAAAGTGTGCCCACGCCGTGATTTTATGATGCCTTTGGTGGTGGTTAGACAGTGCGGTGCTGGCGCAAAAAAGCAGAACGGCCACCGCCGGCGCCATCGCGGTGTCGAAATGTCGCGTTGATTGTGCTATTAGGCTTTCGATCGACCGCTTGACGTGAAAGCATGCGGCTCGTGGTGAGATGAAATGCCGGCACGCGTTTACGACGGCCCGCTCGTGGCTACGCCTCTCCGAACGCAACGCTCTTCGGAACTGTTTCCAAAGTGACATTTTCACAGAGGGTTGCGCTGCAGGGACCTCGGGTGCTGACACCAGTCCCCTGCGTGGCCCCGCGTGCTGGACTTCCGGGTAGTTCATTTCTCGAATTTAGGACGCACCGCTCTTCGACCTCGCTGGACAATTATTCCAGAACCCGGAATCGCCACCCCGCAACGCCGAAAAACACCGCAGCGAACGCAATCAGCGTCGCGCAGCAGTTCCAGACCACGTGCAGATTGGGAACGTCTCGTCCGAGCAGATGTTCGTAGGCGATCAAGGCCCAGGCTTGCGGCGTCACCAGGCCCAACGACTGCATCAACTCGGGCTGCCAGCTTCGCGGCATGAGGCAGCCGCTCATGCCAGCCATGATCAACACCAGATACGTGCTGTAGGCGGTTACTTGCGAATCGGTCCGCACGACAGTCGCGACCAACAGGCCCAGCGCCGTTACGATCGGTGATTGGTCCGACGCGCACCCCAACCGCAGCTGAATTGATTGCATTCCCGCGAGATTTGCGCGAGATTTCGGGACTAGAAGAAGCCATTCCGAACCAGATTCCGAGACCCTGGAAGTTGCCCGATTTCCCGGGTTTTCGCCTTTGGGCCGCGCGGGAGATCGTCGCGTCTCGCACTGCCGTCAACAGATCCGCGGAAGCGGGGCGCCGTGGGGCTCGTCCAGGGGTTGTTCGACTCCGAGCGACCGTCTGATCGTCACCGGCGCAATTCCGCGGGGTTGAACGGCGCCGATGAGCGCGGCCTCTTTCGACAGCGACACCTGCCGCAGGGCCGCCAAGCCCGATTCGCCTGCTCCGGCCGGAACGGCTATGACCATCGTCCCCTCGTTGGCGACGTGTAGCGGATCCATTCCGAGGAGTTCGCAGATTCCACGAACGTCGGACGAAACGGGAAGGGCGGTCTCGTCGATGCGCATCGTCAGCTCGCATTGCCCGGCCCATTCGTGGAGTACGGCGGCCACACCGCCTCGTGTTGCGTCCCGCATGGCCCGCACCGGAATTGCCGCCGCTCTCAGCGCGTCTGCCACTTCGACGAGCGGCGCGCAGTCGCTGGTGGGAGCCGGCTCGAACCCCAGGTTTTCGCGGCAAGCCAGGATGGCGACGCCGTGACACCCGATCGGTCCGCTCACGATCAGCTCATCGCCCGCCAGCAGGGATCGCGGGCCGGCAGGAATCGGCGAAATGAGCTCGCCAATCCCTGAAGTCGTAATGAACAAGCCGTCGGCGGCACCGCGCGGGACGACTTTCGTGTCGCCGGTGACAATCTCTACGTTCGCGCGGCGGGCGGCCGCCGCAACGCTCTCGACCACTCGGTCAAACACATCGAGCGGCAAACCCTCCTCGAGAATGAACGACAGACTCAGCCAGCGTGGCCGCGCTCCGGCGACGACCAGATCATTCACCGTGCCGTAGACGGCCAGCGTGCCAATGTCACCTCCGGGAAAAAAGAGGGGCGAAACGACAAAGCTGTCGGTGGTGAAGGCCAAAGGGCCCTGCAGCGCGGGCAGAGCGGCCGCATCGTTGGCATCCGAAAAGTTTGGATTCCGCAATCGTGGGACGATGCGATCGTGAATCAACTGCCGCATTGCGCGGCCTCCTTCGCCGTGCGCCAGCGTGATTCGTTCGGTCTGTGCAGACACGCCGACCGGACAATGGGGCTGCCAGGAGTTGTCGTTCATCCGGTGGCAGCTCCCGCCGGTCGCGGAGCGGTGTGCGGACCGCAGTCGGCGCGGCGATATCGAAAGTACGCGGCACAGGCTCCTTCGGATGAGACCATCGGCGCACCGAGGGGAGCGTCGGGGGTGCAGCGCGTCCCGAAGCTCGAGCATTCTGTCGGACGGATGCGGCCGGCCAGGACATCGCCGCTGCGGCATTCCGCAGCACAACCAGATGAAGGCATGGCGGCCAGGCCGTAGCGACGTTCTGCATCAAACCGACTCCATTCCGGACGCAATCGCAGTCCACCCGCCGGTATTGTCCCCAGCCCGCGCCAGGGGCGGTCGGCCGGCTCAAAGACACGGTCGACGATCTCCTGGGCTGAGGAATTGCCCTCTTGCCGCACGCTTCGGGCATAACAATTGACTACGTCAAACGTCGCCGATTCCAACTGGTCGACGCATTCGAGGATTCCCGTGAGCAGGTCGACAGGCTCAAAGCCGGTGACGACCACGGGAACACGGTGCCGCCTGACGAATTCGACATACGAGTCGTAACCCAGCACCGTGCAGACGTGCCCCGCCGCCAGGAAAGCCTGAACCCGGCAATCGCCCACCTGCATGATCGCCTCCATGGCAGGTTGCACCCGAACATGCGCAACCAGCAGGCTGAAATTCTCGAGTCGGTAGGCGTCAGCCTGCAAAACTGCCAGCGCGGTGGCCGGGGTCGTCGTCTCGAAGCCCACGGCGAAGAACACCACCTGCCGGGCCGGTTCCCGCCGCGCCAACTCCACCGCATCGAGCGGCGAGTAGACAGTCCGGACGTTCCCCCCGCGCGTCCGAATATCGAGCAGCGATCCCCGGGTTCCCGGCACGCGAAGCATGTCGCCGAAACTGGTGAGCAGGATCTCTGGCCGCAGGGCCAGGTCCTGGGCAAGATCGATCGCCTCGGCCGGCGTCACGCACACCGGACAACCCGGCCCGTGAATCAGTTCTACGCTCCCCTCCAGCTCGGCATCAATGCCATTGCGCAACAGGCTGTGAGTCTGGCCACCGCAGACCTCCATCAAGACCCAGGGGCGCGTTGATCGCCGGCGAATGCTCTCCAGCAGCTCACGGGCCAGGTGCGGATCGCGATATTCGTCGACGTATTTCATGTCCGGTCCCCCTCCCATTCGTCGGTGCTCTCGCCGGAAGTCTTCAGTTCTTCGAAAACGCGACGAGCTTCCTGTTCATCGACGCGGCTGATGCCCACGCCGGCGTGCACGATGACGTAGTCCCCTTCGACCGCGTCGGTGACGCACGCCATATGGCAGACGCGCCGCACTCCGCCGAATTCCACTTCGGCGGTGGCGAGCACCGGATCGCGACTGATCCAGCGAGTAATCCTGCCAGGAACGGCCAGGCACATCAGATTACGTCTCCCCTCTGCAGCGCGCGCGATAGTCCCACGGCAAGCTGGCCGGCCGCCAGCCCGCCGTCGTTCGTCGGGATCCGGCCTGGAAGACCTAGGGGCTGGCCGGTAACTGACAAAGCGTCGACGATCAGCCCGGTCAAAACTCGATTTTGAAACACGCCGCCGGTCAGGACAACCGGATAGGATGCAAAGCGGCGGCAGATCGCGGCCACCGCGCCGGCCAAACCTCGGTGAAAGCGCATGGCGATCGCTCGGCGCGGGACGTCGCGGGCGCAATCGGCAAGCAGTTCCCGGACCATGGGCCGCCAGTCGATCTGGTGCGGGCTGTCATCAGAAACTGGAAATGCATAGCTCCCGGGATCGGTTGGATCGACGGCTGCTTCCAGCAACATGGCCGGGGCGCCTTCGAAGTCGGCGTCATCAATTTCCAGGGCCAGCGCCGCGACGCCGTCAAACAAACGACCGGCACTGGTCGTGCGAGGCGAGAATTCATCGTGTTCGAGCAGCGGCAGGATCGTCTTGGAGCGCCGGGTGATTCGATCAGAAATGAACGTCGACAAATCACTGTTCTGAGCGGCCTGGTGCACGAGCGCCGCAGCCACGCGCCACGGCTCGCGGATGGCAGCTTCTCCGCCGGGGAGCCGGAAGGGGCGCAAATGGGCGACGCGGCGAAACCCGGTCGCCGTCGCGAGCAGGAACTCTCCCCCCCAGATCGTTCCATCGGGACCGAAACCGGTTCCGTCAAAGGCCACACCCAGGACTTCGCGGTCAAGCCAGCCCTGCTCGAGCATCGCTGCCGCCACGTGGGCATGATGATGCTGCACTCCCAGCCAGGTCCCCGGTTGTTCGCGCGCCCACCGCGTCGTGAAATAGTCGGGATGCAGATCGTGAATCCAGAGTCTCGGAGTGGTTCCATACAGTCCGGTCGTTTGTGCCATCTGCGAGACAAAGCGCTCGCGACTGCGCACCGTATCGAGATCGCCCACATGGGGTGCGAGGATGGCCTGCGCTCCGGTGGCGATCGCGATGGCCGACTTCTGATGTCCGCCGACAGCCGCTGCCGGTAGCGCGGCTGGAAGATCGAGTTCCAGCGGCGCCAGACCGCGAGCAAGCCGCAGCGAGGTAACACGACCGGAAATCACACGCACGACGCTATCGTCGAGCGAATGCAGAATCGGCCGGTCGTGGTGCAGCCACAGGTCGGCGATTGTCTTGAGCTGCAATTCGGCGTCGCCGACTTCCGTCGCCAGGGGCTCGCCTTCGCGATTTCCGCTGGTGACGACCAGCGGTCGCCGGGATCCGCGGACGAGCATCGCGTGCAGAGGCGTCGTGGGGAGCATCACCCCCATCGTATCAAGGCCGGGATGAATCATCGCAGCCAGGCCGTTGTCGGAACGTGCCGGCAGCAGCACGATCGGATTTTCGGGTCCTGTGAGGGCCGCGCGGGACGGACCATCGATCAAAGCCAGCCGCTCGGCGCCTGCCAGATCTTCAACCATCACTGCCAGCGGCTTTTTCGCGCGGTGCTTGCGGTCCCGCAATCGCGAGACCGCTGCGTCGCTCGTCGCGTCGCACACCAGTTGATACCCGCCGACTCCACGAACGGCGACAATCAATCCTTCCATAATCGCTTTGGTCGCAACTGCCAGCGCGTCGCCGCGGTGCGCGACGATCCGACTGTCGCGATCGGAACACCAGACGTGCGGACCGCAATCGGGGCAGGCATTCGTTTGCGCGTGATAGCGCCGGTCGCTCGGGTTCGTGTATTCCGCCCGGCAGGCAGGACAGAGTTTGAATCGGGCCATTCCCGTGGCGGCGCGTTCGTAGGGCATCGCCTGCAATATCGAGTACCGCGGACCGCAACTCGTGCAGCTCGTGAAGGGATATTGATAGCGCCGGTTCTTGCGATCGCTCACTTCTTCCAGACAATCGGGGCAAACCGCCAGATCGAGCGGAACCTGCGTCTGCAGCGGGCCGGATTCGTCCCCAGCGGCAATCGAGAATAGCTCGAACCCCGAAAGCGCGACTTCCTCATTCCGGATCGAATCGACGCGCGCAGCGGCCGGCAGTTGAAGCAGCAGGCCCTGGACGAACTGGTCGACCCGATCGGGGAGGCCTTCAATCGTGATCTCGACTCCTTCCCGCCGATTCGATACGACGCCGGCGACTCCGCAAGCCGCCGCCCACCGCGCAACGGCCGGGCGCAGGCCGATCCCCTGAACCCGGCCGGTCAGCGTCAGGCGGCGTGCGGCGCGATCGATCGCCGTATCAGCGGTTGGAAAGCAGGACATGGCCGTTCGCCAGGAGTTCGGAATGAGCATCTTCCAGCAAGGAGCACCAGTCTGCGATCCCCTCGTCACGGTGAGCGCTGACCGCCACAGACTGCAACTGCGGTTGAATCAACCGCGCGTCGGCCACAGCGGCTTCGACCGAAAACGGCACGTAGGGGAGCAGGTCGATCTTGTTAATCACCAGAATCTGGCTGGTGCGAAAGGCCTTCGGGTACTTTCCAGGTTTGTCGTCCCCCTCGGTCGTGCTGAGCACGATCGCCCGCAGATGCTCGGCCAGGTCATGAGAGGCCGGACAGACCAGATTGCCGACGTTTTCAATGAACAGGAACTCGCAATCCAGCTTGCCGAGCTGGTCGATCCCGCGCTGAACAAGGGGCAGTTCCAGATGACAGGCACCCCCGGTGGTCAACTGGACGGTTGGCGCGTAGGGGGCCAGGCGCTGCGCATCACGGTCGGTCGCCAGGTCGCCGACCAGAACGGCCATCCGGCGCCGCCCCTGCCAGTGCCGCGCCGTGGCCTGCAGCAGCGTCGTCTTGCCGGCGCCGGGGGACGACATCAGGTTGACAGCCAGAATGCCGCGACGCGTGAATTCCTGTCGCAATTCGGCCGCTCGCTGCCGCGCGTCGGCGAGCACGTCACGTCCGACCGCAATCTCCTTTTGTATCGTACCGTGAGTCATACTCGCTGCTCCTGTCGATCCGGGCACCGAATCGTCACACTCTGCAATCGAACTTCATCCCCTCCGACGATCTGTACGTCGTCGTTCCCGCAATTCGGACAACGGATACGCACCTGCTCGACGGCGACTGTCCCGCATGAGTGGCAGTGAGCCATCAACGGAACCTCGTCGATGACTAACTGCGCATCGAGCATGCCGCAGTCCGGTGCCGCCTGGTCAAATGCGCTGTGGAGGAGCGCGGGTTCGACTCCCGACAGCGGCCCAACTTCGATGTGGATTGTCTCAACCGCCAGCCCGCCGTTCTCAGACCTGATCTTCTCGACCTGGGACAACAGAGATCTTACCAGCGACATTTCATGCATGTTGACACGTCAATACTTGGAGCACGTCGTCCACGACGGCCGGGACGACCGCGGTGACTTCAGCGGAGGCCGTTTGATTCGGGCTGGCCTGTCCGATTTCGACGGCCCACAGCAGGATCTCGGCGGGCAACGTGCTGAGTCGGGCGGCCAGTTGCAGGGACGCCGCCAGGCCCAGATCGTGGCTGTGGCGCGCCCGGCCGGCCGGAAAATCCTGGAGCGGCGACGGCCAGCGCCGCCAGCTTCCCGCCGGGCCGGTCCCCTGGCAGGCGTCGCAGATCGCCAGGCGATCGATGCCGTCGAGCCAGTTGAGAATGTCGAGCGGCGCCGCGGCCTGTCGCACGATGGCGTGCTCCCCCAGGCGCGGCACCAGCGCATCGGCAACCAGCCAGCCGACGCGATCGTCGCCGTGTGAGCTTCCCAGGCCGACAAACAGGGTCGTGTGCGCCGGCATCTCAAGTGCGTTCCCAGTGGAGTTTCAAAAAATGGGTCGAACAACTGATGCACGGATCGTAGTTGCGGACCAGTCGTTCGCAGAGTTCGGCGACCCGGTTATCGGGCTCGGTCAGGATCGTGGGGAGGTACGTCTTCAGATCGTCTTCGATCTGTTTCTGATTCTGCGAAGTGGGAGGAACGATCTTCGCGAATTCCACGGCGCCCGAGTCGTTCACTCGATAGCGGTGGTAGATCAGCCCCCGCGGCGCCTCGGTCGCTGCGCAGCCTTCACCGGCGCGCGGTTGATACTCGACGCGCGGCGGCCGGAACGGTCGGTAGTCGCGCAGAATCGTGAGGGCCTCTTCATACGCGTGGACGACTTCCAATCCCCGAGCGACGATGCTCTTGTACGGATTCATGCAAGGCGAATCGAACCCGACCTCGTCTGCCAGGCGCCGCGCAGCGGGTGAGAGCTGCTCGCGGCAGAGGTTGAGCCGCGCCAGCGGCCCCACGAAATAACATCCCCGCGTGTCGATCCGCTGCGATTGCAGAGCGGTCGAGTGGGAGACGTGAAGTTCTTCGAAGCGGCGTTCGTATTCGGTGACGGGAACGGAATACCCGGCGGTCGAGGCGACGTCTCCCTCGTTGAAAGGGTATTCATCGGGATGCACCAGGGCCACCATTTCATAGGGGCGCGAGAAATCGGGAAACGACAGCCCGGCCAGCCAGCGCGTCGTTTCGACGGCGGCTTGCAGGCCCCACTCGAAGTCGGGAATGAGAGCCGCCAGTTCTTCGCGGCGCGGCGCCCGGTAGAAGCCACCGATCGCGACATTGACCGGGTGGATGGCGCGCCCTCCCAGCACTTCCAGCAACTGGTTGCCGTGCTTCTTGAGCCGCAGGCCGCGCTTGACTTCGAGCGGGTGGTCGGCAGCCATCGCGATGCCGCTTTCGTATCCCAGAAAATCGGGGGCGTGCAGAAAATGAATGTGCAGCGCATGGCTTTCGATCCATTCGCCGCAATAGAGCAGGCGCCGCAGCCGGCGAATCTCAGGCGAGATGCCGATCCCCAGCGCGGCTTCCAGCGCGTGCACCGAAGTCATCTGGTACGCCACCGGGCAGATGCCGCAGATGCGGGCGGTGATATCGGGCACTTCCTCGAGCGGGCGGCCGCGCAGCAGAGCCTCGAAAAATCGCGGCGGCTCGTAGATGTTGAGCTGCACATCTTCAATTGCGCCGTCCCTCAGCCGGATATGCAGCGCCCCCTCGCCTTCGACGCGGCTTAAGGCTTCGACGCGGATTGTCCGGGTTTCCGACATGACCAGTGCGCCTCGTCAGGTTGCGTCCGCAGCTTGCGCCGCCAGCCGTTCGCTGGCCGCGCGAAATTCGGGGGCATAGCCGTTGAAGTTACGAAAGAGCGGAACAAGTTGCTCGGGCGCCGTTCCGGCATTCACGAACTGATCGGCCAAGCTGGTCGAATTCCCCTGCTGGACGGGGCCGTAACAGCCATAGCAGCCGCGGTCGTAGGCCGGGCAGATCGCGCCGCATCCCGATTGCGTGACGGGCCCCAGGCACGGCGTCCCCTGCGCGACGGTGATGCACACGGTTCCGCGCCGCTTGCAGTCGAGGCAGACGCTGTGGCCCGGTGTCCGGGGACGCCGGCCTGCCACCAGCGACGCGATCACTTCCACGAGCTGGTGGTGATTGATCGGACAGCCGCGCAATTCGAAATCGACCGGCACGTGATCGGCGATGGCGGTCGACGTCGCCAGAGTGCTGATGTATTCGGGCCGGGCATACACCGCCTGGAGGTACTCTTTCGAATCGGCCCAGTTCCGCAGCGCCTGAATACCACCAGCCGTCGCGCAGGCGCCGATTGTCATCAGGAACTTCGATTGCCGGCGGACTTCGCGAATCCGTTCGGCATCGTGAGCGGTTGTGATCGAACCTTCAACCAGGGCGACGTCGTAGGGGCCGGGTACGATCCGGCTTGTCGCTTCGAGAAAGTACGCGATGTCCACCGCCCCGGCGACAGCCAGCAACTGATCTTCGGCGTCGAGGAGCGAGAGCTGGCACCCGTCGCACGAGGCGAACTTGAACACGGCGAGCTTCGGCTTTCCGCTCATCAGAGCCCCTCCACGCGAAAGTACGGCGCCAGCCGATCGTAGCGGAAGATCGGCCCATCTTTGCAGATGAATTCCGGCCCCAGCTGACAGTGACCGCACAGGCCGACGGCGCACTGCATGTTTCTTTCTGCCGACAGCCAGACCTGCTCGGCGGTCAATCCGCGACGCAGAGCGCTTTGCGCCGTGAAGTGCATCATCACGTCGGGACCGCAGGCCAGCAGGATCGTTTTCTCCGGCCGGGCCAGGGACAATCGGTCGAGCAGGACAGTGACCGTGCCGACATTTCCCATCCAGTCGGTTGCCGCCCGGTCGACCGTCGTCTGAACGTCGATGCCCGCTGCGGTCCAGCGATCGAATTCGCAGGTGTACAACATTCCCTCCGGAGATCTCGCGCCGTACAGCAGCATGACGCGGCCGTAGTGGGAACGGCGATCGAGAACGTGATAAATCGCGGGCCGCAGCGGCGCCAGGCCGATTCCGCCGGCGACGAACAGAATGTCGCAGTCCTCAGATTGGGCAATCGGCCAACTCGACCCGAACGGACCGCGCAAGCCCAGCGTCGATCCCGGCCCGAGCCGCGCCAGCGCCTGCGTCAAGTTGCCGGCCGTGCGAATGGTATGCGCCCAGCGACCGCGCGACTGCGGATGCGCGCTGAGCGAAATGGCCGATTCGCCCACGCCCGGCAGGTAGAGCATGTTGAATTGGCCCGGCAGAAATCGGTAACCGGCTGCCTGGGCCGGGTCTGTGAATTCCAGGTCGTACGTGGTCACGCCGGTGATTTCCGCCGTGATCCCGGCGATCCGCACGGTGTGCGCCAGCCAGGGGTTTGCGGCGCAGGCAGGAGCAGGGGCCACCGTCACGGCGTGGTCTCCCGGATCGCGGCGACTTCCTGGGTCAGGTCGATGCCGACCGGACACCAGGTAATGCAGCGCCCACAGCCCACGCAGCCTGAGCTGCCGAACTGGTCGATCCACGAGGCGAGTTTATGCGTCAGCCACTGCCGATAACGCGAGCGGATGTTGTTACGGACCAGGCCGCCGTTCATGTAACTGAAATCCAGATTGAAGCACGAATCCCAATGCCGCTCCCGTTCGACGTGGTCTCCCTGGAGATCGCTGACTTCGGTCACCGAGCTGCAAAAGCAGGTGGGGCAGACCATCGTGCAGTTCGTGCACGACAGGCACCGTGTCGCAACGTCATCCCACCGCGGATGCTCGAGATTATTCAGCAAGAGATCGCGAATGCCGTCGGTATTCAACGTTCGCGTAATGTCCTTAACGGCCTCGGCGCGGGCCTGGTCAGCTTGAGTCAGTTCATCGTCAGCCGCTTCGCGGACAGGAAGCCTGGCCAGCAGAGCGGAGCCGCGGTCACTGCCGGCTTCGACCACAAACCCGTGAGGCAACTCGGTGAGGGCCAGGTCGAACCCAGCGGTGCAGCGCGGCCCCGTGTTCATCGACGTACAAAAACAGGTGCTCGCCGCCTGCGTGCAGTTGACCGCGACGATCAGGCAGGCTTCGCGCCGTGCCTTGTAGATTGGATCGACGTAGGGCCCCTCGAGAAAGACGCGATCCTGCACGCGGAGCGCAGCCAGTTCGCAGGCCCGCACCCCCAGGAAGGCATACTGCCGCACGGGTTCCGCTGGAACGCCCATCGTCCAGCCCGCGTCGGTGCGGTCGGCCGTCGCCAGCGTCGCGAGCGGCGGAAACAGATATTTCTTCCAGGAATGCGGGCCGACGACGTAGCCGAACAGCGCCTCATCGGATCGCCGTTCGAGGCGGTACTTGCCCGGCTCCTGGACGTCGGTCCAGCCGCAGGGGAGATCGTTCACCGATTCGATCTCATCGTAAACGATGGCCTCCTGCGACACCGTCGGACCGATCACGCTGAACCCGTCGCTGCGCAATACGTCGAGCAGCGTCTGCAATTGCGATCTGGCGAGCAATGTGTCTGACATGGCGGCTGGGTCGATTCAGATCGTCAGGACGGGCGTCGAGAGGGTTCGGCAAACAGGTCGAGCAATTGCAATCGTGTGGCGGTCAATCGCTGTGACAGGCTCAGCGACACCTGTTTCATGATTCGATAGCCGGCTTCGTGATTCTTGTCGCAGAATGAGCGGAGTTTCGATCCAGAGAGGGCATAGGCCGCCGTTGGTTCCAGGGCCGTGGCGGTGGCCGTCATCGGCCCCTCACCGAACAGGGCTGACCAGCCCAGCAATTCGCCCGGCCCGATGGTCAGGATCCTGACCGGACCGCGCCCCGGGACGAGCAGGTCGAGCGCCACTCGGCCGGATTCGATCAAATACAGATCGTCGCAGTCCGCGCCTTCGCGAAAGATGACAGTTCGCGGGCTGAACTCGCGGCGCACGGCCAGGGGAGTCAATCCGGCAACAATGTGCGGCGGCAGGCCGACCACAAAGACATGCTCATCGAGCGCTGGAGTGGCAGACACCGAAACTCCTCGACTCGTCGGGACCTGGAAATAAAAAAGCCCCTCCATCACCAATGCGGCGCGGAAGGGCAATCAGTGCCAGAAACCACTGCCCATCGCGAGCAGCTTGCTGGCAGCAGCATACGACTCGTCTCGCAGGATGTCAAACCGGGCTCCTGGCAGATCACTGATAGTCGGTCAATGACGCGGGGGGGAGGGCCACCCGCAGCGCATTGGCGATCGCCAGGACGTCGATGATTTCCTGGCCGATCGCGCCGGACACCGGCGACAAAATGCCGAACGCCGCCAGCAGCATCCCCCCGATGCTCAAGGCCATGCCTCCCAGGGCACTCTGCATGGCGATCGAACGCATGTGCCGCCCGATGTGGAACAATTCATCGACTCGTTGCAGCGAGCTTTCGAAAATCACCGCCCCCGCGGCTTCGGCGGTCACTTCGCTGTTCTGTCCGAAAGCGACCCCGACCGTTGCGGCGGTCAGTGCCGGCGCGTCGTTGATCCCGTCGCCCATGAACACAGTCGGTGCCTGGGCGGTTTCGCGGCGCACAAGTTCCAGCTTCTGTTCGGGACTCTGGCTGAAAAACACCTCGGCGATGCCCACCCGTTCGGCCAGATAACGGACTTCGGATTCCCGGTCTCCAGACACGAGAATCACTCGAGTGAACGCGTGCTTGGTCGCCAGATGTCTGATGAACGCAGCCCCATCCTGACGCGGTTCGTCGCGGAAATGCAGCGTTCCTGCATACCGGCCGTCGATCAGCACGACGCACTCCAGGCCGGCAGCCGCCGGCGGCAAGCTAGGAGCGGAATCGGGCGATTGCAGAAGAAGCTTCTTTCGACTTGTGACTTCGATGGATCGATTTCCGACCGTCCCCTTCAGACCCTCGCCGGATCGTTCGCTGACCGATGCCACCTCCTGGAGAGCGAGTCGTCGGCCGGCAGCGGCTTCGAGAATCGCCCCCGAGAGCGGGTGTTTCGAGTAGCGTTCGAGACTGGCCACGAGTTGCAGCAGGACCTCCTCGGAGAACGCAGGCGCGGTGAGTACTTCGGTCAGTCGCGGCGCGCCGTAGGTCAGCGTGCCGGTTTTGTCGAACATCGCCGTGCGGCACTCACTGAGCCGTTCGAGAATTCCGGGATCCTTGATGATGATTCCGCGGCGGGCCGCCAGCGAGACGGCACCGATGATCGCGACCGGAATCGCGATGAGCAGCGGACAGGGGGTGGCCACCACCAGCACCGCCAGAAAACGTCCGGGGATTCCGCTGGCGATCCAGGCCACCAGGGCGATGGCCACAGCCAGCGGCGTATAGGCGGCGCCGAAGCGATCGGCGAGCCGTCGCATCCGCGGACGCTTCTGCTCTGCGTCCCGCATCACCTGCAGGATCCGCGAGAAGCGCGAATCCGAGGGGAGCCGCTCGGCGCGAATCGTGACGGCCGATTCACCGTTGATGGCCCCCGACAGGACCGAACTGCCGGGCGCCTTCGAGATGCGGTACGGCTCGCCGGTCAGATACGATTCGTCCATGGTTGCATGGCCGTCGACGACGATCCCATCGGCCGGACAGGCCTCGTGGGGAAACACCAGCAGCAGATCGCCGATCCCCACAGAAGAGAGGGGAACGTCGACGATCGTTCCGTCCTCGCGGCGATGAGCAGTCGACGGCATGCGGCCGGCCAGCGCGGCAAGTGCCGACGAA
>Ga0137463_1000466_pt1 | contig 13941 bp, 14 predicted proteins | sample EasRivERMGT800_2_FD_102333 | JGI IMG/M metagenome (GOLD analysis project Ga0137463, IMG submission 102333) | Soil microbial communities from meander-bound floodplain in the East River, Colorado, USA - East River MetaG ERMGT800_2 | ecosystem: Environmental > Terrestrial > Soil > Floodplain ...
ACGATGACAAGCAATCCAGGGTGGGTGGTTCTGAGTGTGGCGCTGTTGAGCGCCGGGTCCGTCGCCGCGCAGCAGCCGCCCGAGGTGCGCCGCGTCGTGACCAAGCTCGATTCCTCGGGCAAGGCGGTGGTGATGTTCGACGGCCGGGTCCCGTTGACGAGCTTCCGCTCGCCGAACCCGGCGAGCGAAATGTGGGTCACCGAGAGCAGCCCGCCCGATTTTTCCTGGACCGCGGACCGCGGTAAGACCAAGGTCGGACTGGTCCCGCCGAAAAACGGCACCATCTTCCGCATCGTGGATTTCGTGCCGACGACGCAGAAGATCGAGAGCATGGACATCAACACCATGATGAAGGTGGTGGGCGATCACGCGCCCGCGAAGGGCCTGCCGCCCCGCCACCCCATGATGCACCGCACGCGCAGCGTCGACTACGCGATCATCCTGTCCGGTGAGATCGACATGCTGCTCGACGACGGCGAGGTGCACCTGAAGGCGGGCGACGTCGTCGTGCAGCAGGCGACCAACCACGCGTGGGTGAACCGCAGCGGAAAACCCTGTCGCGTCGCATTCATCCTGATGGATTCTCAGGAGCCGTAAACCCGCTCGCACGGCCGCTCGCGATGAAGCTGATCGGCATCGTCGGCGGTATCGGTCCGGAATCCACGATCGATTATTACCGGCTCTTCATTTCCATTTACCGGGAGCGCAGGCCGGGCGGCGGCTATCCCCCGGTCGTCATCAACAGCATCGACCTGGCGCGGGCGCTGAGTCTGGTCGGCTCGAACGACCTGGCGGGTCTCGCCGCGTTCATGCTCGAGGAAGTCCACCGACTCGCGCGGGCCGGCGCGACGCACGGCTTGCTCTCCTCGAACACCCCGCACATCGTTTTCGATGAGATTCGGCGTGCCTCGCCCATCCCGCTCATCAGCATCGTCGAGACGGCCTGCCGGGAGGCGGTCGCTCGAAAGCTCAAACGGCTGGGGCTGTTCGGAACGCGCTTCACCATGCAGGGCGGCTTCTACCAGAAGGTTTTCGCGCGCAATGGGATGGAGGTCGAGGTCCCCGAGCCGGCCGACCTGGAATTCATCCACGACACCTATCTGAACGAGCTCGTCAACGGAATCGTTCGGGCGGAAACGCGCGAGCGCTACATCGCCATCGCCCGCCGGATGCAGCAGCAACAGCGCATCGACGCGCTGATCCTGGGCGGCACGGAACTCCCCTTGCTCCTGCGCGACGCAAGCGGGATCGGCATGCCGCTCCTCGACACCGCGCGACTGCACGTGGAGGCGGCCGTGAGCGAGCTCCTCTCGGAGGAGGCAAGGCGATGAGCGACGGCGTCGCGGTCCCGGCCTGGCTGCTCGTCCTGATGGCCGCGCTCGCCCTCTGGGCGCTCTACGAGCACGTGCTTGCGCCCGCGCTGCGCTTCCTGGTGACGCACCCCGCGAACCAGGTGATCGACGAGCTGGGCGAGCGCCTGCGAATCGGGATCCGGCCCTTCCAGCGCACCAAGCGCCAGGCGCTCATTCACAGCCTGCTCGCCGACCGCAGGGTGCAGGCCGCCGCCGAGCAGTTCGCGAAGGAAAAGGACGTGTCCCTGGCCGCGGCGCTGCGCAGGGTCGAGCGCTACGCGCGCGAGATCGTCCCGGCGTTCAATGCCTATCTCTACTTCCGCATCGGCTACTGGATCGGGCGCTGGATCGCGCGATCGCTCTACCGCGTGCGGATCGGCTATCTCGACTCCGAAGGCATCGCGAAGATCGGGTCCGACGCGACAGTCGTGTTCGTGATGAACCACCGCTCGAACATGGACTATGTCCTCACCGCATATCTTGCCGCAGACCAGGCCGCGCTCTCCTATGCCGTGGGCGAATGGGCGCGGCTGTGGCCGCTCTCGGCGCTGATCCGCGCGATGGGCGCCTACTTCGTGCGTCGCAACTCCAAGGACGATCTCTACCGGCGCGTGCTCGAGCGCTACATCGCGATGGCCACCGAGGCCGGCGTCCCGCAGGCGGTCTTCCCCGAGGGAGGCCTCACGCGCGACGGCCGCATGAGGGAGCCGCGGCTCGGGGTGATCGACTACATGATGCGGGGCTTCCGCACCGAGGGCGAGCGCGACCTCGTATTCGTGCCCCTGGGCATCAACTACGACCGCGTGCTCGAGGACCGAAGCCTCCTGCACTCGATCGATCCGGACGCGCCGCGCGTGGGCCGCTCCAAGGCCTTGTGGAACACCCTGGCGTTCGTCGCGCGCAATCTCAGATTGATGCTGAAGAGCGAGTGGCACCGCTTCGGCTACGCCTGCGTGAATTTCGGCTCGCCGGTCTCGATGCGCGCCTACTGCAGCTCGCGCGGCCTGGATTTCCAGCGGCTGTCGGGCGAGGCGCGCAGGCGCGAGACGGCGGCGCTGGGCCAGCACCTCATGAGCTCGGTCGGCCGGGTCGTCCCGGTGGTGCCCGTGCCCCTGATGGCGACCGTGTTCGTGCGCAATCCGGAGCGCAGGCTCTCGGCGCTCGAGCTGAAGGCCGAAGTCGGGCGGCTGATCGAGCGGCTCGATCGCTCCGCGGCGCACGTCTACGTGCCGCGGCGCGATCTCGACTACGCGCTCGACGTGGGCCTGCGGATGCTCCTCATGCGGCACCTCGTCGAAGAGGACGAGGGGATCTACCTCGCGCGGGAGAAGGAACTGCCGCTGCTGAGCTACTACGCGAACTCCATCGCGCACCTGCTGGAGCAGGGAGGGGACAGCCTGCCCGGCGAGGCCCCGGCGCAGGCCGTGCAGCCACCCCCCGTTCCGCATTGATATGTTCCGTCCGGACGACTAGGATTACCGAAACCTACCTACCCGTACAGCCTGATGGAGGGCGCCATGGCCGCCGCAAAGAAGAAAGCCAAAGTCAAACGCAAGAAGGCGCCGGCGAGAAAGCCGGCAAGCCGCAAGAAGCTCACGCTGAAGAAGAAGGCCGCGGCGAAAAAGCCGGCGAAGCGCGCCGCGCCGAAGAAGAAACCCGCGGTGCGCCCGGCGCCCAGGCCGCGGCCGAAGGCGATTGCTCCGGCCCCCGCGCGCGGCCCCATGGCCGGCGAGGTGCAGGTCGGCGTCGTGACCCACTACTTCGGCCACCTCTCCGTCGCGGCAGTGCGGCTCGAGTCCGGATCCCTGCGCGTCGGCGACACGATCCGCGTCCTCGGCCACACGAGCGACTTCCGCCAGCGGGTGGACTCGATCCAGATCGAGCACCAGGGCGTCACCGAAGCGAGCGCCGGCCAGGAAATCGGCCTGCGGGTGTCCGAGCACGCGCGCGAGCACGACGTGGTGTACAAGGTGCCCGCCTAGCCGCCGCGAACCGCGATCGCACCGGCGCCCGGGGCACCCGCTGCGGTTGCGCCGCTCAAGCTCCGCGAGCGATTCTCGCGGCTGGACATATGACCGATCAAACGCCACAGCGTGGCGCAGAGCAAGAGCCCGCCGCGCCGAGCCGGCCGCTTCGCTCTCTGCCGCCGACTGTCTGGGCGCTCGGGCTGGGTTCCCTCTTCATGGATATGTCCTCCGAGCTCGTCCATAGCCTGCTTCCCGTATTCATGGCGACCGTCCTCGGGGCCAGCATGGTCACCATCGGCTTGGTGGAAGGCGCCGCCGAGGCCGCCGCCGCGGTTACCAAAATGTTTTCGGGCGTTCTCAGCGACCACCTGCGCAAACGCAAGCTCCTGGTCATCCTCGGCTACGGGCTCGCCGCGATCACGAAGCCGGTGTTTCCCCTCGCGACCTCGATCGAGTGGGTATTCGCAGCGCGGTTCGCCGACCGGATCGGCAAGGGCATCCGCGGCGCACCTCGCGACGCGCTGGTGGCCGATGTCACGCCGGCGCCGCTGCGCGGAGCGGCCTACGGCCTGCGCCAGGCGCTCGACTCGGTGGGCGCCTTCCTCGGTCCGCTGCTCGCGGTCGCCTTCATGGCCTGGTTCGCGAACGATCTCAAAGCCGTGCTGTGGGTGGCGGTCGTGCCGGCGTTCATCGCGGTGGCGCTGCTCGCCGTCGCCGTACGCGAGCCCGAGCGGCCGCGAACCGATCCCGGCGCGCGCGCCTTGTTTACGCTTGCCGGTGCGCGGCGACTCGAACTGCGCTTCTGGTTCATCGTTCTGCTGGGGGCGGTGTTCACACTGGCTCGTTTCAGCGAAGCCTTCCTGATACTGCGGGCGCAGAGCGTGGGGCTCGCCGTCGGCTACGTGCCGATCGTGATGATCGTCATGAACGTTTTCTACGCGGCCGGGGCCTACCCGGCGGGAGTCGCCGCCGACCGCCTCGGTCACCGTGCGCTGTTGGTGGCCGGACTTGCGATGCTGATCGTCGCGGACCTCGCGCTGGCGGCGGCTGCCACGGCCTGGCATGTCTTCGGCGGGGCGTTGCTGTGGGGACTGCATATGGCGCTGACGCAAGGACTGCTCTCGAAGCTGGTTGCAGACACTGCGCCAGCCGAGCTTCGCGGCAGTGCATTCGGGATCTTCAACCTCGTGAGCGGCGTGGCCTTGCTCTTGGCAAGCTTGGTGGCGGGCTACCTGTGGGATCGCCTCGGCCCCCCCGCGACCTTCATGGCGGGCGCCGCCTTCGCGGCGCTCACGGTCATCGGTGTTCTCGTGTTTCGGTCGAAACCGCAAGGCGCTTAGAGTGCTGACGGTGCGCGCAGTTCGAATTGTGCCTTCGGCGTTCGTTGAACGCAAACGTTGACCGGGAGAAAAGCATGGAACCCCGCATCAGCCTGATCACGCTCGGCGTCGCCGATCTCGACAGGGCAACGCAATTCTACGAACAGTGCCTTGGCCTGCCCCGGCTCAGGACGCCGCCCTCCGTCACGTTCTTCGAGCTTGGAAAGACCTGGCTCGCTCTTTGGTCGCGCGAGAGCCTGGCGGCCGACGCGGGGCTGTCGTCGCAGGGTTCGGGGTTCCGGGGCTTCTCTCTGGCCCACAATGTCCGCTCTCCCGCCGAGGTGGATGCGTTGCTCGCCCACGTGGCCAAGTTCGGCGCGAAAGTCGTAAAGCCCGCGCACCGCACGGACTGGGGAGGATATTCCGGCTACTTCACCGACCCAGACGGGTTTTTGTGGGAGGTGGCGCACAATCCGGACTTCCCGCATGTTTGACGTCAAGCCCGACTGTCTTATTGCAGTGATACGTGGAGGAGCATGACCATGGACCCCGGACAAGTGTCCGATACCTGGGAGCGGGGGAGCCCGTATGAGCGCTATGTCGGACGGTGGAGCCGCCGGGTCGCGCCTCCGTTTCTCTCATGGCTGGGCATTCCGGCCGGCCGCAGGTGGCTGGACGTGGGATGCGGCACGGGGGCGCTCGCCGCGGCGATCGTGGACCGCTGCTCGCCCTCGTCGGTCGCCGGCGTCGAGCCTTCGGACGGATTTCTCAAGGCTGCGCAGGAGAATCTCGCGGGCCGGGCGACGCTTCATCGCGGCAGTGCGACGGAGATTCCGCTGGGCGACGCGTCGGTCGATGTGGTCGTCTCCGGATTGGTGCTCAACTTCGTTCCGGATCAGCGCGCCGCGCTCGCCGGAATGGCCAGAGTGACGGGCGACGGTGGAACGATCGCGGCGTACGTCTGGGATTACGCCGGGAAGATGGAGCTCATGCGGTTCTTCTGGGATGCGGCGGTCGCGCTCAACCCGGAGGCCGCGAAAATGGACGAAGGGATCCGTTTTCCGCTGTGCCGCCCGGAGCCGCTCGCGGAACTCTTCACCGGCACCGGACTGAAAGGCGTCGAGGTGAAGGCAATCCCGACGCCGTTTGCGGATTTCGAAGACTACTGGCGGCCGTTTCTGGGCGGCCAAGGCCCGGCCCCCGCCTACGCCATGGCCCTCGATGAGTCCGCGAGAGCGCGGCTGCGCGAGCGCATACGGGAGCGCCTGCCGCTGCAGGCGGACGGGTCGATATCGCTGATTGCCAGGGCCTGGGCCGTTCGCGCGACGGTTTCGAAATAAACCTCGGGACGGGAGGCATCCTGGGAATCGGTTTATCATCTCGCGAGTTTCAGGGATGACACCAAAGGAACACATCTGCATGGACAAGGCCCCGCAAGTCAAGCTTCACTCGACCGCGCACTACTTTCTCGAAGGCCTGAACGATATCGGGATCGAGTACCTGTTCTCCAACTTCGGCACCGATCACGCGCCGCTGATCGAGGAGATGGCGCGCTGGAAGAAAGAGGGCCGGAAGTATCCCAAGGTCCTCAACTGCCCGCACGAGAACACCGCGATGCACATGGCGGCGGGCTACGCCCAGGCGACCGGCCGCGGGCAGGCGGTGATGGTGCACGTCGATGCGGGCACGGCGAATTCCGCGATGGCGATGCACAACGCGCGCCGCGGGCGGCTGCCGCTCGTCCTCATGGCGGGCAAGGCGCCTTACACGGTGAGGGGCGAGCTGCCCGGCTCGCGCGACAACTACGTGCACTTCATCCAGGAGCCCTTCGACCAGGCGGGAATCGTGCGGCCCTACGCCAAGTGGGAGTGGACGCTGCCCTCGGGCGTGATGACCAAGGAGACGCTGCGCCGCGCGCACACGGTGGCGCACAGCGATCCCATGGGCCCCGTGTATCTCATGCTCCCCCGCGAGACGCTCACGCAGACCTGGGACGAGGCTGCGATGCGCCCCTTCCCCGGGGAGCGCTACGGCGCGGTGTCCGCGGGCGCGGCCGATGCCGCCGCAGTTGCGCAGATCGCCGACAAGCTCCTTTCGGCGAAACACCCGGTCATGGTCACTTCCTACGCCGGGCGCAACCTCGAGGCGCCGGCGCTGATCGAGGAGATCGCGCGCCTCGCCGGAATTCGCGTGTTCGAGGCGAGCCCGCTCTACCTCAACATCTCGCGCGCCTCGCCGTGCTTTGCCGGCATGGTGCCGAACATCGCCGAGGCCGACGTCGGGTTGCTCGTCGACGTGGACGTGCCGTGGATCCCGAAACACACCAAAGAGAATCCGCAGACCTGGTGGGCGCACATCGACGTGGACGTGGTGAAGGAGTGCTTCCCCATCTGGGGCTTCGCCTCGAACGCGCGCCTGCAGGGCGACAGCGTCCTGATCCTGAGACAATTGCTCGAAGCGCTGCGCGCGAAGGCGACGCCCGCGTTCCGCGATGCGGCGGGAAAGCGCCTGGAGGCGATGAAGCGCGAGAGCGAGGAGCGGCGCGCGAATCTCGCCAAGCAGGCCGCGGACAAGGGCAAGACCGGCGCGGTCAACCCGCACTATCTCTGCGCCGAAGTGTCGAAAGCGATCGGCGACGGCGCGATCGTCGTGAACGAAGGCATTCGCAACGGCCCGATCATCAACGCGCAGATCATGCGGACGCGGCCGGGCTCGGCGATCGGCTTCGCTGGCGGGGGCCTGGGCAGCTCCTCGGGGACGGCTTTGGGCATCAAGCTCGCAAAGCCCGATGCGACCGTGGTGCAGATGGTCGGCGACGGCGGCTTCTATTTCGGGAATCCTTCTTCGGTGTACGCGGTGTCCAAGCAGTACAAGCTGCCGATCTTCACCGTGCTCTTCGACAACTCGGGCTGGTCGGCGGTGAAGGAGGCGACGCTGCGCGTGTATCCGGAGGGCGACGCCAAGGCGACCAACGAGTTCAACGCGCTGCTCGCGCCCGACGTCGAGTTCACCAAGATCTGCGAGGCGGCGGGCGGCTACGGCGAGAGGGTGGACGATCCCGATGCGGTGCCCGCGGCGATCCTGCGGTGCCTCGCGGAAGTGCGAGGCGGACGCTCGGCATTGATGCACGTGCGCATCCCCGTCCTCTGAATCCACCGCGCGGGCCGGCGGGGAGTCTGTGTCGCATGGATTTCGCCGCGCTCAAGGCAATTCACATCGCGACGGCGGCGATTTCCTATGCGCTGTTTTTCGCGCGCGGGATCTGGATGCTTTCCGGTTCGCCGCTGCTCGAGCGGCGCTGGGTCAGGGTGGTGCCGCACATCAACGACACGGTTCTCCTCGCCGCGGCGATCTGGATGATGGTGATCCTGCAGCAATACCCGGGAACGCACGGCTGGCTCACCGCCAAAGTCGCCGGTCTGATCGCCTATGTCGGGATCGGCATGATAGCGTTGCACCGCGGCCGGACTCGTGGCGTGCGACTCGCGGCGTGGATCGCGGCGCAGCTCGTGTTTGCCTACATCGTCGCCGTGGCTCTCACCCACGATCCTCTGCCGCTCCGTGCCGCCGTCCGCTAGACTGCGCCTTGCGCGCACGTGATCCAGATCAAGCCCACCGGCCACGCCCCTCGACATTATGAACGCTCCGATCAAGGTCCGGTCCTTTCTCGCCAACGTGCCGCTGTTCAAGGAGCTCGCTCCGGACGAGCTCGACCGCATCGCCGCCTTCACGCAGCAAGTGCGCGCGTCGCGCTCCGAGATCCTGTTTCACCGGGGCGACGCGCCGAAGGGTTTTCACGTCGTCGTCCTCGGACAGGTCAAGCTCGCGTTCGTTTCGGCGCACGGCGACGAGAAGGTGGTCGACATCCTCGGCCCGGGGCAGAGTTTCGGCGAGGCGGTGATGTTCATGGAGCGGCCGCACGTGGTGACGGCGCAGGCGCTCGCGGACTCGCTGCTGCTGCACGTCCAGCGCGAGGCGGTGTTCGACGAGCTGGAGCGCGACCCGCGTTTTGCGCGGCGCATGATGGCCGGCCTGTCGCGCCGGCTGCACGACCTGATCGGCGACCTGGAGGCCAACTCGATGCGCTCGGGCACGCAGCGCATCATCGGTTATCTCCTGCACGCCTGCAGTCCGTCGTCGGCGCAGGACGGCGGGATCGAGGTCAGGCTTCCGGCCACCAAGGGCGTCGTGGCTTCGCGGCTCAACCTCACTCTGGAGCACTTCTCGCGCATCCTGCACGAGCTGGCCGCGCAAGGCCTGATCGAAGTCCGCGGCCGCAGCGTGCATATCCGCGACGTCGACCGGCTGCGCGGCTTCGATCCCTGAGCTTCAGCCCGGCGCGCGTTTTTCTCGGATCAGGATCTCGCAGCGCCCGTCGTCGAACCAGGTCGTGTTCCAGCGATAGCCGTTGCGCTCGAGCACGCGGTAGAGCGGGACCGGCTCGCGGTTGAGGATGAGGAGAATCTCGCCTCCCGGCTCGAGCTCGCAAAGCGCCTCCATCACCTGCTCGAAGGGCTCCGGCGGCTCGAGGCCGCGCGCGTCGATGCGTATCATTGTCGATTCCGCTCCGGAATAATGCGGACGCGCCGGCCCAGCAGCGCGCGAAACACCACGACGAGGAACAGCACTCCGCCCGCGACGGCCACCAAGCCGCCCAGACCCATCAATCCCATTCCGAACACTTCCTGCGCGCTCTTCAGCACCTGCTCGCCGCCCGCCACCTTGCGCTGCACGCCGTAGCCGCCGGACCATACCAGCCCGACGATGTGCGCCAGTTGCCCGCCGCCGTAGACATACGGTTGCAGAACGGCGAGGCGCCCTTTCGGCGTGCCGAACCCGAGCCGCGGCAGCAGCGCGTAGGCAAGGCCCATCAGCGCCAGCGTCACGCCGACGATCGAGCCGTGGTAATGAGCGGGAATGCGCACGTCGCTCCCGCGGATCAGGAAGCCGATCAGCCCGCCGAGCGCAAACAGCGTGAGCGAGCAGACGAGCGCCGCCTGCAGCGGCCGCGTCGCCGCGGTTCCCGGGGAGGCGCGCGCAAGGCCGATCAGCACGGCAAGGCCCATCGGCAGAATGGCAAGGCCGCCGCCGAAGCGCATCAGCCAGGTGTGCAGCCTCTGGTGCTCGATCGAGGCGACGTCCCAGGCGAGGTAGATCGCGGGCACGGCGAACACCGAGACGAGCGCGATCGCAAACAAGAGCACCGCGAGCCGCGGCGACAAGGGCAGCGGCGCGCCGACGAGCGTCGCGAGCCACAGCCACGCCACCAGCATCAACAGCGTCCAGGTGAACTGGATCGCGTGCCCGCCGCCCCAGAACAGCAGCTCGTAGTAGGGTTTGCCCGACAGTTCCGCCGGCACTTCGGCCCACGACCCTGCGAGCGCGATGAGCGCTATCGCCGCCGCCACCACCGAGGCGTTGAGGCCGAAGCGCAGCGCACTCTCGCCGTCGAGGCCGATGCCGAAGCGGGCGGGGGCGAGCAGACTGCGCACGACGAGCAGAGCGAAGCCGGCTCCGAACACCGTCAGCCCGTACAGAAACACGCCGTCGTCGAGCACCGGCACGTAGTTGCTCATGACCGGACGGCCCTGGCCCGAGAACGGCGCCGCCGCCATGACGGTCGCGCCGATTGCCGCGAGCACGAGCGCCGCGCCGGCCAGCGCCGGAAAGCGCGGCCGGCTGTTCAAGGTCCAGAGCATCCCGGCGAAGGCGGCGAACCACACCAGCACCGACAGATCCACGTGCACCACCAGCGCCACCCGGAAAAAATCCGCGACTGGAAACATCCGCTGCAGCCCGGGCGTGCGCGCGAGCACCAGAAGCACCGAGAAAAGTCCGGAGCCGACCAGCGCCGAAAGCGCGAGCAGCAGCCAACCCGCGGCGAGCCGCCTGCGCATATCGCCGGGAACCGGAAGAGCGAACTCCGCGACGCGCTCGCCCGAAAACGTCGCTCCGGCGCGCAATGCGCCGAGCGCCGGCGCGAACAGGATCCCGGGCCTCATCGGATCAGCACCCCGCCGCGCTCCGGCGCGAAATCGATCAGCACCACCTGTCCGGCTGCGGCGTCGATGACCCGATCGCGCTCGTAATTGAAGCCGCTCACGCGCACGTCGTCGTTGAACTGGACGCGCACCTCGTGCCGTCCGGCCGCGATCGGCGTTCGCCGGTATCCGGTCGAGGCGCCGTCGCGCGACAGACCCGACGGCGCGAACGATTCGTGGACCAGCTCGGCGCCGTCCAGCTCCACGCGCACGATGACCGGCGAGCGCTCGCGCGGGCAATCGAGCGGCGCGCGCATGTTGGCGGGCAGCCTCGCCAGCTCTTCGGGCGTGCGCCGCCGGCAGTCGGCCTTGAGCTTGCCCGGATGGCTGAAGGACAGGCGCAGCAGCGCCTCGCCCGGCGGCAGGTGCCGGTAGCGCGGCGAGGTAGAAAAATATCCGACGGTCGCCGCGAACAGCGCATACAACGCGATCTGGCCCGCGTAGCGCAGCAATCTCTCCATAGGTGCCATGGCGTTCCGCCGGCGTTGATTCCGATCAAGTCCGCAACCTGCGGCCTTCCCGGAGGAGGAACCAGGCGATCCCGGCGAGGACCGTGGCGCCGGCGAAGATCTCGATGAACAGCGAATAGTTCACCCGGTAGCCGCCGGTGCCGGGGTCATAGACGGTGCAGAAGAGCTTCACCTTGTCCCAGACGCCCGAGAATCCCGCGCTTCCCGCCTGTCCCGAGAGCAGCTCCTTCAGCGGCTCGACCAGCATCCGCGGTTCGAACGCATCGCCGTACACCTGCCGGTAGACGACCCCGCCGGGATCGACGAGGGTCACTTGCGAGATGTGGTCGAAGCCCTTGGGCGTCGCGTACCAGGTGAACCCGAAGGCGCGCGTGACCGCCTCCAGGGTCGCCGCGTCGGCGCTCAAGAATCCCCAGGCCGGGTCGCGAATGCCGTTCTGGCGCGCGAACGCTCCCATCGCCTCGGGCGAGTCGAACGGCTGGTTGAAGCCGATGCTGACGACGTTGAACGTGTCCGGGCCGAGCGCGGCGCGCGCCTCTTTCACCGTCTTCGCCAAAGACTGCGTCGCCACCGGACAGGCCTGCGAGCAGGCGGTATAGATGAAGCTCACCACAAGAGGCTTGCCGCGGTAATCGGTGAGCGCGATGCGCCTGCGGTTGGGGTCGAGCAGCGCGTATTCGCCGATCTGCCCGCCGACCGCGGCCCGGCTCGCGGCGAGCGCCTTGTCGTAGTCGGGCGCGCCCGGCGCGGGGGCTTCGTGCGCCGCCGCGCCCGCAAGCAGGCACAGCGCGCCGCAGACGGCGAACGCTCTGTGGATTCTCACGGCAGGGGTCAGGCGCGCAGCGCGCCGTCCAGCATCGCCGCGACGAGGAGAATCGAGAGTTGCGCGAGCGACGCGTGGAAGCACGCCATGGCGCTCTTGCGGTCCGGATGGCGCACGAGCCGCCAGCCGTAGCGCAGGAACAACGCGCCGCCTGCCGCGGCCCCGGCCAGATAGATCCAGCCGGCCGAGTAGAGCCCCGGCGCGAGCGAAGCCGCCAAGAGCAGCACGATGTGGCCGAAAATCGCGCGCGCAGCGGCCGCGTCGCCCTTCACCACCGGCAGCATGGGCACGCCGGCTGCGGCGTAGTCGGCGCGCCAGGCGATGGCGAGGCTCCAGAAATGCGGCGGCGTCCAAAGGAACAGCACCAGCGCGAGCAGCAGTGCCTCGGGCGACAGCGCCGGAGTCACCGCAGCCGCGCCGGCGAGGACCGCGAAACTTCCCGCGAGACCGCCGACGACGATGTTGAGCCAGGTGCGGCGCTTGAGCCACACGGTATAGACGACGGCGTAAAAGAAGGCGCCGAGGAACGTATACAGGGCCGCCGCCGGATTGACCGCGAGCCACGCGGCCGCGACCGCGAGCGCCGTCATCAGCGCGATCAGCCACGGCCAGCCGGCATGATGCTTGAGCGCGCCGGTGACGAAAGGCCGCCGGCGCGTGCGCTCCATGCCGCGGTCGAATTCCCATTCGTAGTACTGGTTGAAAGCGCCGGCGGCGGCCGAAGACACGAGCACCGCGAGGGCGAGGACGGCAAGCCGCCAGCCCTGCACCGCCGGCCCCGGCTGGATCGCCGCGCCGGCGAGCGCCGTCACCGCGATGACGATGCCGATGCGCAGCTTGAACAGGTTGAACGCGAGCTTGAGTGCGATGCCCATTCGCCGTCTCCGAGCCGCCCTTCAGCTCAGGCCCCACACCGTGGACAGGTACTTCCAGTTGACGAAGTAGTAGAGCACGAACGCGGAGAGGAACACCAGCGCGAGCACGAAAGTCCCCGGCGCGGCGAAGCCGGCGGGCCCGTGTCCGGTGATCGCCGCCGCGACCGGCATGCGCAGCACGCTGCCCTGCGTGCCATAGGCTCCGCCTTCGAGGCGCTTGCCCCACAGGAGAGAACCCACGGTGAGGTAGATATAGGCCGCGCCGCCGACGATCGCGACAAGGCCCGAAACGCCCATGATGCCGAGCATCAGCCACGCCGTGCCGGGAAATTCGTAGGGCAGCGCCGTGCCTGCGAAGGTGATGTCCCAGTGCCGGCGCGGCACGCCCAGGGTGCCCGCGCCCATCATCGCCAGTACGAACACCGCCATGCCGAGACCGAACAGGTACGGCTGCCATTTCGCCAGTCCCGGATTGATCACCTCGCGGTTGAACAGGGTCGGCAAGAGGAAATAGGTGAGCGCCATGAACGCGAGCGTGGTGCCGATCACCACCGTGGCGTGGAAGTGCCCCGGCACGTAGATGGTATTGTGGATGAGCATGTTGAGCTGCTCGGTGCCCATCATCACGCCGGAGATTCCGCCGAGGAAGCCGAAGCCGAACAGCGACATGAACATGCCCGAGAACACGGGGTTGCTCCAGGGCGCCTTGCGGATCCATTCGAACAATCCCTTCGTGTAGCCCTTCTCGCGCTGCGCGACCTCGATCGAGCCCGGCACCGTGAGGCCGTGGATCATGGAGGCGAGCACCGCCAGGTACATGGCGTAGCTGGTGTTGAACACTTTCCATTCGGTCGACAAGCCCGGGTCGGCAAGCAAATGGTGAGCGCTCGCCAGCTGCAGGAACAGGATGTACAGGAAGAATGCCACTCGGCTGACGCGCTCGGACATGGGTTTTGCGCCGAACACGATCGCCGCGATCGCGTACCACACCGCCACGTGCGCCGAGACGTTGATCTGCTGCGACGAATGGCCGAATGCCCACCAGATGGTGCGGTACATCAGCGGATCGATGCTCTTGATGTAGCCGGTCGACC
>Ga0137463_1000467_pt1 | contig 13934 bp, 9 predicted proteins | sample EasRivERMGT800_2_FD_102333 | JGI IMG/M metagenome (GOLD analysis project Ga0137463, IMG submission 102333) | Soil microbial communities from meander-bound floodplain in the East River, Colorado, USA - East River MetaG ERMGT800_2 | ecosystem: Environmental > Terrestrial > Soil > Floodplain ...
CATCCACCAGCTCAAGTTGCAAGGCGTGATTCCCGCAAACCTGCCCATATACCTCAACAGCCCAATGGCGGTGGATGCGACCCGGATCTATCACCAGCATCGCGCCGAGCATCGATTGACGCCCGAGCAGTGCCGGGCGATGTGCAACGCGGCAGTCATCGTCAACACGGCGGAAGAATCCAGGCGCTTGAACGAAAAGCGGGGTCCGATGGTTATCATCGCGGCGAGCGGCATGGCGACCGGCGGCCGCGTCATCCATCATCTCAAGGCGTTCGCACCAGACCCACGCAACACGATCCTTTTCTCCGGGTTCCAGGCGGGCGGGACGCGCGGCGCCACCCTCCTCGCCGGGGCAGAGTCGGTCAAGATTCACGGCGAGTACGTTCCGGTCCGCGCGGAGATCGCGGTCGTCGACAATCTCTCCGCGCACGCCGACTCGGCCGAAATCCTGGGCTGGCTCAAGGGCTTCGATCGCCCTCCGCGCGAGACTTTCATCACGCACGGCGAGCCGGTGGCGGCCGACGCGCTGCGCCGCGCGATCGAGGAGGAGCTTGGCTGGCGTTGCCGTGTTCCCGACTATCTCGAAACGGCGAATCTTCCCTGAGGCCGTCGCACTTGCGGACCCAGTCCGGACCGGGAAAACGGGCCAGCCTGAAACGGCGGGGATCGGCCTTACTTGACGTTTACGTAAACGTAACTTAGGCTCTCCTTCCCTCCCAGGCTTGCGCCGCCGAGGCCGCCATGACCGACCTGAGCGCCGGTTCCCGATCCGCCGCCTACCGTGCGAAGCACAAGATCCGCTTCGTCACCGCGGCGTCGCTGTTCGATGGGCACGACGCTTCCATCAACATCATGCGCCGCATCCTGCAGGCGAGCGGGGTCGAAGTGATCCATCTGGGACACAACCGCTCGGTCGAGGAAATCGTCACGGCTGCGCTGCACGAGGACGTGCAGGGCATCGCCGTGTCCTCGTACCAGGGCGGTCACATCGAATACTTCAAGTACATGGTCGATCAGTTGCGCGAGCGCGACGGCGGGAACATCAAGGTGTTCGGTGGCGGCGGCGGCGTGATCGTCCCCGCGGAGATACGCGAGCTCGAAGCCTACGGTGTCGCGCGCATCTACACCCCCGAAGACGGCCAGAAGCTGGGCCTGCAGGGCATGATCAACGACATGCTCGCGCGTTGCGACGAGGATCTCCTGCAGCACGCGCCGAAGGATCTGCGCGCCGTCAAGTCGGGAGACCGGCGTGCCCTCGCGCGCCTGATCACCGCGTTGGAGGGTGGCGCGGCCGGCGCGCTGCGGAAGCAGCTCGTGCAGGAAGCCGACGCGCTCCAGGTCCCCGCCCTCGGTGTCACCGGCACCGGCGGGTCCGGGAAGTCCTCGCTCACCGACGAGCTGATTCGCCGCTTCCGCTTCGACCAGGGGGATCGTCTGAATCTTGCCGTGCTTGCGGTCGATCCTTCCAGGCGCAAGAGCGGAGGCGCGCTGCTCGGCGATCGCATCCGCATGAACGCCCTCGGTGCTCGCGTGTTCATGCGCTCGCTCGCGACCCGCGATGCCGGCAGCGAAGTCCCGGCGGCGCTCGCCGACGCCATCGCCGCCTGCCGCGTGGCCGGGTTCGACCTGATCGTGGTCGAAACCTCCGGGATCGGCCAGGGAAACGCCGCCATCGTTCCGATGGTGGACGCGTCGCTGTACGTGATGACTCCCGAGTTCGGCGCGGCCAGCCAGCTCGAAAAAATCGACATGCTGGATTTCGCGGACTTCGTCGCCATCAACAAGTTCGACCGCCGCGGCGCGGAGGACGCGCTGCGCGACGTGAGGAAGCAGATCCAGCGAAACCACGCGCGGTTCGGCGACGCGCCGGAGAGCATGCCGGTATACGGGACCATCGCTTCGCGATTCAACGACGACGGTGTCACGGCGCTTTACCAGGGAATGCTGCCGAAGCTCATCGAGCACGGCCTTGGGATTCGACCCGGAACGCTTCCGGCGGTCGCGCGCCGGATTTCCTCCGGAAAGAACATCATCGTCCCGCCGCCGCGTGCGCGCTACCTGGCTGAAATCGCGGAGACGCTGCGCGGCTATCACCGGAACGCGGCGGAGCAGTCACAGGTCGCGCGCGAGCGCCAGCAACTCCAGGCATCCCGGCAGATGCTCGCCCGGGCTGGACGGGCATCGGGCGATCTCGATCCCCTCATCGCCGAGCGCGAGGCGCTGCTCGATCCCGAATCGAGGCGGCTGGTCGAATCCTGGCCGGAGACGCTCAAGGAATATTCCGGCGACGAGCTTGTAATGCGGGTGCGCGACCGGGAGGTCCGCTCGAAACTGACGCACGCATCGCTGAGCGGCACGCGCATCCCGAAAATCGCGCTTCCCCGGTTCGAGGATCACGGTGAAATACTGCGCTGGCGCCTGCGCGAGAATCTTCCGGGCTCTTTTCCGTTCACCGCCGGCGTGTTCGCCTTCAAGCGGGAGAACGAAGACCCGACGCGGATGTTCGCCGGCGAAGGCGATCCCTTTCGCACCAACCGGCGTTTCCACCTGCTGTCGAAGGACATGCCGGCGAAGCGCCTGTCCACCGCGTTCGACTCGGTCACGCTCTACGGGTTCGACCCGGACCTGCGCCCGGACATCTACGGCAAGGTCGGCAACTCGGGTGTATCCATCGCCACCCTGGAGGACATGAAGGTCCTGTATTCGGGTTTCGATCTGTGCGACCCCGCGACCAGCGTCAGCATGACCATCAACGGCCCGGCGCCGACGCTGCTGGCGATGTTCTTCAACACCGCCATCGATCAGCAGGTAGCCAGGTTCAGCGAGGCGCATGGCCGCGAGCCGACCGCCGCGGAATACCCGGACATCAGCGCGAACACCCTGTCGAGCGCGCGCGGCACCGTGCAGGCAGACATCCTCAAGGAGGACCAGGGCCAGAACACCTGCATCTTTTCGACCGAATTCAGCCTCAAGGTCATGGGCGACATCCAGGAATACTTCATCGAGCACGATGTCCGGAATTTCTATTCGGTCTCGATCTCTGGCTATCACATCGCCGAAGCCGGGGCGAACCCGATCTCGCAACTGGCCTTCACGCTCGCCAATGGCTTTACCTTCGTCGAGGCGTATCTCGCTCGCGGCATGCGCATCGACGATTTCGCGCCCAGCCTGTCGTTCTTCTTCAGCTACGGCATGGATCCCGAGTACGCGGTGCTGGGGCGCGTGGCGCGCCGCATCTGGGCGGTCGCCATGAAGAAGAAGTACGGCGCCAGCGAGCGCAGCCAGAGGCTCAAGTTCCACTCGCAGACTTCGGGCCGCTCGCTGCATGCGCAGGAGATCGCCTTCAACGACATCCGCACGACGCTGCAGGCGCTGATCTCGACCTACGACAACACCAACTCGCTGCACACCAACGCCTATGACGAGGCGATCACCACGCCGACGGAGGAATCGGTGCGCCGCGCCATGGCCATCCAGCTGATCATCAACCGGGAGTGGGGACTCGCGAAGAACGAGAACCCGAACCAGGGAAGCTTCATCATCGAGGAGCTCACCGACCTCGTCGAAGAAGCGGTGCTGAAGGAGTTCGAGGCGATTTCGGAGCGCGGCGGCGTGCTCGGCGCCATGGAAACCGGGTACCAGCGCGGCAAGATCCAGGAAGAGTCGATGCTCTACGAGCATCGCAAGCACGATGGTTCGTATCCCATCATCGGCGTGAATACCTTCCGCAGCCCGCGCCGGGACGCCGTTCCGCAGCGGCTGGAGTTGATCCGGTCGACCGACGAGGAGAAACAGTCGCAGTTGCGGCGCCTGGCCGAATTCAAAGCACGCCACGCCGGAGCGAGCGCGGCGATGCTCAAGCGCCTGCAACAGGCGGTGATCGACGACGCGAACGTATTTGCGGTGCTGATGGAAGCGGTCCGCTGCTGCTCGCTCGGCGAGATCACACACGCCCTTTTCGAGGTGGGCGGGCAATACCGGCGCAGCATGTAGGCGCGGCCCGCGCTTGCGTTCCGCGCCGGCTCTGCTCCCACATATAAGGTCCACCTCCCACTTCTACCTCCGCGTCTCCCGCCGATCACCGTGGGTCGGAGCTGATTTTCTCCTGTAATATCCCGGGGCCCGTCATTGCCGTAACGACCGCTCCCGGGGAGGATTGCGTGGAAGAGTCGCCCGACACGTTTCCGCGCCTGCTGTTGCATCAGGCCAAGGCACGGCCCGGCAGGCCGGCATTCCGCGAAAAAGACCTGGGCATCTGGCAGACCTGGAGTTGGGCACAGGTGGCCGACGAGGTGCGCTCGCTCGCCTGCGGACTTGCCGCGCAGGGATTCCAGCGCGGCGATCGCCTCGCGGTGATCGGCGACAACCGGCCGCGTCTGTATTGGGCGATGATGGCCGCGCAAGTCCTGGGCGGCGTGCCGGTGCCGCTCTATCAGGACGCCGTCGCGGCCGAGATGGTGTTCGTCCTCCAGGACGCCGATGTCGGTTTCGCCGTCGTCGAAGACCAGGAGCAGGTCGACAAGCTGCTGGAAGTCCTGCCGCAGTGCCCGCGGTTGAAGCAAATCTGTTTCGACGATCCCCGTGGCCTGCGTCATTACACGCGTCCGGAGTTGATGAGCCTGGATGATCTTCAGGCAACCGGCCTGGAGTTCGCCCGGCGCAAGCCGGGATTTTTCGCCGAAGAGATCGAGAAAGGCCGGGCAACCGACGTCGCGGTGATCCTGTACACCTCGGGCACTACGGGTAATCCGAAAGGCGTGTCCCAGACGCACGCGGCGATGATCCAGACGGCGCGGGTTCTCGTCGCCTTTGACGGCTTCGCCGAGAAGGACGACATCCTCTGCTATCTGCCGATGGCCTGGGTGGGCGATTTCCTCTACTCCTACGCGCAGATGCACATCGCCGGTTTCTGCCTGAACTGCCCCGAGTCCCCCGCCACCGTCATGACCGACCTGCGCGAGATCGGTCCGACCTATTACTTCGGACCGCCGCGCGTATACGAGAACATCCTGACCCAGGTGATGATCCGCATCGAGGACGCAAGCTGGATCAAGCGCCGGATGTTCCACACCTTCATGGGCGTTGCCAAGCGTGTGGGAATGAAAATTCTCGAAGGCAAGCCCGATGTATCGCTTGCGGACCGGCTGCTGTACCGGCTTGGCGAAATCCTCGTCTACGGGCCGCTCAAGAACGTGCTCGGCATGTCGCGCCTGCGCGTCGCCTACACCGGCGGCGAGGCGATCGGGCCGGACCTGTTCGACTTCTACCGATCGATCGGCATCAACCTGAAACAACTCTACGGCATGACCGAGACCTGCGTGACGGTGTGCATGCACCCCTCGGGCGACGTCAGGCTCGAAACCGTGGGCCCGCCCATGCCCGGTGTCGAGGTGCGCATCGCCGAGTCTGGCGAAGTTCTGGTGCGCTCGCCCGGCGTCATGAAGGAGTATTACAGGCAGCCGGATGCGACGCGCGAGGCGATCGACGCGGAGGGATTCTTCCACACCGGTGATGCGGGCTATTTCGATGCCGGAGGCCACTTGAAAATCATCGACCGCGCAAAAGACGTGGGCAAGCTCGCCGATGGCACCTTGTTCGCACCGAAGTACCTCGAGAACAAGCTCAAGTTCTTTCCCTACATCAAGGAAGCGGTGTGCTTCGGGCACGGGCGCGACAAGGTCTGCGTCTTCGTCAACTTCGACATGGAGGCCGTGGCCAACTGGGCCGAGAAGCGCAACCTCGCCTATACCGGCTACACCGACCTCGCTGCGCAGCCCGCGGTCTACGCCCTGGTGCGCGAATGCGTGGAAAAGGTGAACCGCGACCTTGCCGCCGACGCCGCGCTCGGCAACTCGCAGATCCACCGCTTCCTCATACTGCAAAAGGAGCTCGACGCCGACGACGGCGAGCTTACGCGCACGCGCAAGGTGCGCCGCCGCCACATCGGCGAGAAATACGCCGTGCTGGTCGATGCGCTCTACTCGGACAGGACGAGCTGCTTCATCGAGACGCAGATGCGCTTCGAGGACGGCCGCACTGGCACGGTATCGGCGGACCTGAGAATCATGGAGGCGAAGACCTTCAGTGTGGCCGCGGCGAGGGACGCGGCGTGAGTTCCGGCTCGCATTGTCCTGCGATATGACTACGGGCGGGAAAATCGGCGCACCTATCCTCGAGATCGACGAGGTCTCGCTCGCCTTTGGCGGGGTGGTCGCGCTCCAGGGAGTGTCGTTCAACGTGCGCGAGCACGAAATTCGCGCCATCATCGGCCCGAACGGCGCCGGCAAATCCTCGATGCTGAACGTGATCAACGGCATCTATCACCCTCAGCAAGGCGCGGTCACGTTCAAGGGAAGCAAGCGTCGCGACGTCGATCCCCACCAGGCGGCCGAGCAGGGTATCGCCCGGACATTCCAGAACATCGCGCTGTTTCGCGGCATGAGCGTGCTCGACAACCTCATGGCCGGCCGAACCCTGAAGATGAAATGCAATTTCCTGCAGCAGGCCATCTACTGGGGCAAGGCGCGGCGCGAAGAGCTTGCGCATCGCGCCAAGGTCGAGGAGATCATCGATTTTCTGGAAATCCAGCACATCCGCAAGACCCCGGTCGGCCGGCTGCCCTACGGCCTGCAGAAGCGCGTCGAACTCGGGCGCGCCCTGGCGGCGGAGCCGGTGTTGCTGCTGCTCGATGAGCCGATGGCGGGCATGAATCTCGAGGAGAAGCAGGACATGAGCCGTTTCATTCTCGAGGTCAACGACCAGCTCGGCACGACCATCGTGCTGATCGAGCACGACATGAGCGTGGTCATGGACCTTTCGGACCGGGTGGTGGTGCTCGACTACGGCCGCAAGATCGCCGACGGCACGCCGGATGAAGTCCGCAGTAACAAGGACGTCATCGACGCGTATCTCGGGGTAGCGCACTAGACATGCAATTCTTCTTCGAAGTCCTGATTGGCGGCTTGCTCGCGGGAGTGATGTACTCACTCGTCGCGCTAGGCTTCGTGCTGATCTACAAGGCCTCCGGCGTGTTCAACTTCGCTCAGGGCGCCATGGTGTTCTTCGCCGCCCTCACCACGGTGGGATTCATCTCTATGGGCGCGCCATTCTGGCTCGCCGTGGCGCTCGCGTTGCTCGCCATGGTGGCGCTCGCGTTCTTCACCGAGCGCGTGGTGCTGCGCCCGCTCGTCAACCAGCCGCAGATCACGCTCTTCATGGCGACCATCGGCCTCACGTTCTTCATCGAAGGCATCGCCCAGCTTACCTGGGGCGCGCAAGTGCACGCGCTCGACCTGGGAATCGCCGATGAGCCGATCGAATGGGTGATGGACAAGACCGGGATGAACATCAGCAAATTCGACCTCGTCGCTTCCGGGATCGCAGCCGCGCTGGTGGCGGTGCTCGCGGTGTTCTTCAACAAGACCCGCACCGGGCGGGCGCTGCGCGCGGTTGCGGACGATCATCAGGCGGCGCTCGCCGTCGGTATTTCGCTGCAGAGAATCTGGGTGATCGTGTGGATAGTCGCGGGATTCGTCGCGCTCGTGACCGGGCTGCTTTGGGGTGCGCGCAACGGCGTGCAGTTCGCCCTTACCTTTCTTGCGCTGAAGGCATTGCCGGTGCTGATCCTGGGCGGGTTCGAATCGATTGCCGGGGCCATCGTCGGCGGCCTTATCGTCGGCGCATCCGAAAAACTCGCCGAGGTCTACATCGGCCCGTACGTCGGCGGCGGCATCGAATCCTGGTTCCCCTACGTGCTGGCGCTCGCTTTCCTTCTGGTGCGGCCCGAAGGCCTGTTCGGCGAGCGGCGCATCGATCGGGTGTAAGAGCCATGTTCTACCGCGAAGCCGGACAGTTCAAGACCACTTACGCCGCCGACCAGCAGCTCTTCCCGATCCGCCAGGACCGGATCGCCATGGCGATCTTCCTCGTCTTCGCGTTCGTCGGCGTGCCGCTCGCCGCTGCGACGCCGGCGTTGGCCGGGGCGATCGACTTCAACTACTGGTTCAGCGGCGTGCTGATCCCGTTTCTCATCTTCGCGCTCGCCGCGCTGGGCCTGAACATTCTCACCGGCTACGCCGGCCAGTTGTCGCTGGGCACCGCCGCGTTCATGGCGGTCGGGGCGTTCGCCGCCTACAACTTCGAGCTGCGCATGCCGGGCATGCCGATGCTTCTGTCCTTCATCCTCGCTGGTGTCACCGCTGCGCTGATTGGCATCGTCTTCGGCCTGCCGAGCCTGCGCATCAAGGGCTTCTACCTCGCGGTGGCGACGCTCGCCGCGCAGTTCTTCGTGGTTTGGGCGCTGACCAAGTTCGCATGGTTTTCGAATTACAGCTCCTCGGGGGTGATCACGGCGCAAAAGCTCGTCGTTTTCGGCTATGCGTTCGATACTCCGGTGAAGCGCTATCTGCTGGTCCTCGCGATCGTGAGCATCATGGCGCTCGCGGCGAGAAACATGGTGCGCGGCACGATTGGACGGGCGTGGATGGCGGTGCGCGACATGGACGTCGCCGCCGCGGTCGTCGGCATCCCGATCATGAAGACCAAGCTCCTCGCCTTTGCGATCAGCTCTTTCTACTGCGGAGTGGCGGGCGCCCTCTACGCGTTTGCGTATCTGGGCACGGTCGAGCCGGCGGGATTCGAGCTCGATCTTTCCTTCAGGATCCTCTTCATGATCATCATCGGCGGAGTCGGCAGCATACTGGGCTCGTTCCTCGGCGCCGCTTTCATCGTGCTCCTGCCGATCTTCATGGACCTTTCGGCCACCTCGATCGAACGCTCTTTCGGCCTCGCCCTTCCCGCAGGGCTGGTGTCCAACCTGACCCTCATCCTGTTCGGCGCGCTCATCATCTTTTTCCTCGCGGTCGAGCCCTTGGGCCTCGCGCGCCTGTGGCAGATCGCCAAGGAAAAGCTCCGGCTCTGGCCGTTTCCACACTGAACCGGGCCGGTTTTCCCATCCGGTGCAATTGGTCTATAGTAGTCGCCGCTGTTTCATTCGGACAATCTGTAGGAGCATGGAGATTTCCATCCCAAGGAGGATTCCAATGTTGCGCAAATTCAGACAAGCCGCGTTGCTGGGCGTTGCCGCGTTCGCCGTTTCAGGCACGGCTTATTCGCAAAACGAGCAGTTCGTCCCCATGAACGGCTACTGGGTGGGCCCCTATGCCGCCGGGGGCTCGGGCATCTTCGGCGGGTTCATCGACTACCTCAACATGGTCAACGCGCGCGACGGCGGCGTGAACGGCGTCAAGTTCACCTATGAGAAGTGCGAAACCGAGTACAACAACGCGCGCGGCGTGGAATGCTACGAGCGCACCAAGAAACGCGGGCCGACCGGCGCATCGCTGGTGCACCCGCTCTCGACCGGCATCACCTATTCGCTCATCGACAAGGGGACCGAGGACCACGTGCCGATCGTGTCGATAGGCTACGGCCGCACCGACGCTTCCGACGGGCGCGTGTTTCCGTGGATATTTCCCCTCATCACCAACTACTGGAGCCAGAATACCGCCAAGATCAAGTTCATCGGCCAGAAGGAAGGCGGGATGGACAAGTTGAAGGGCAAGAAGATCGTGAACATCTATCACGACTCGGCCTACGGCAAGGAAACCATTCCAGTGCTGGACGCTCAGGCGGCGAAGTACGGCTTTCAGGTGACGCACATTCCGGTCGCGCACCCGGGCAACGAGCAGCAGGCGCAGTGGCTGCAGGTCCGCCAGATCAAGCCCGACTGGGTGATCCTGCGCGGCTGGGGCGTGATGAACCCGACCGCGCTCAAGTCCGCCGCGAGAATCGGCTTTCCGCGCACCAAGATCGTCGGCGTGTGGTGGAGCGGCGCCGAAGAAGACGTGATTCCCGCGGGCGACGCCGCCAAAGGCTACATCGCCGCGGCGTTCAACGTCTCGGGCAGCAACTACCCGGTGATCAGGGAAATCGAGAAGAACGTCTACGCCAAGGGCAAGGGCGAGATGGAAGACCATTCGCGCGTCGGCAGCATCTACTACAACCGCGGCGTGGTGTTCGGCATCATCTCCACCGAGGCGATCCGCACGGCTCAGGAGAAATACGGCAAGGGCAAGCCGATGACCGGCGACCAGATTCGCTGGGGACTGGAGCACCTGAGCATTGACGACAAGAAACTCAAGCAGCTCGGCGCGACCGGCTTCATGCAGGCGCTGAAAGTGTCCTGCCTGGACCACGAGGGCGGCGGCTCGGTGAAGTTCCTGCAGTGGGACGGCGCGAAGTGGAACACCATTACCGACTGGATCGCGTCCGACCAGTCGATCGTGCGGCCGATGATCGAGGAGTCCGCGGCGAAGTACGCCAAGGAGAAGGGCATCACCCCGCGCGATTGCAGCAAGGAAGGCTGAAGTTTTCGAAGAAGGAAGGGCCGGGCGCTGATACCCGGCCCTTTCGATTCCCCGGATTTTCCGATGTCTGCGATACCCGGTCCGCAGGCGCTGCAACCCTACCTCGGCGTCAACAACATCGAGGTCATCTACGATCACGTGATCCTGGTGCTGAAGGGCGTGTCGCTTGCCGTGCCCGAAGGAAAAATCGTCGCGCTGCTCGGCGCGAACGGCGCCGGCAAGACCACCACGCTCAAGGCGATTTCCAACTTGCTTCGCGCGGAGCGCGGCGATGTTACCAAGGGATCTATCGAATTCCGCGGGCAGCGAGTCGACCGGCTGAGCCCCGACGAGCTGGTAAGGCGCGGCGTGGTGCAGGTGATGGAAGGACGTCATTGTTTCGCGCATCTCACCGTCGAGGAGAATCTCCTCACCGGCGCGTATACGCGCAGCGCGGTCCGCGCGCAGCTCAAGCAAGACCTCGAAAAGGTCTATGGTTATTTTCCACAACTGAAGGCGCGGCGCGGCGCGGTCGCCGGCTACACTTCCGGCGGCGAGCAGCAGATGACTGCTCTAGGGCGCGCTTTGATGGCCCATCCCAGCATGATCCTGCTCGACGAGCCGTCGATGGGGCTCGCGCCGCAGATCGTCGAGGAGATCTTCGGGATCGTGAAGAGCCTCAACCAGAAAGAGAAAGTGAGCTTCCTGCTCGCCGAGCAGAACACCAACGTGGCGCTGCGCTACGCCGACTACGGCTATATTCTCGAAAACGGCCGGGTGGTGATGGACGGCGTCGCCGCCGAGCTCGCCGCGAACGAAGACGTCAAGGAGTTCTACCTCGGGATTTCCTCGGGCGCGCGCAGGAGCTTCAAGGATGTGAAACACTACCGCCGGAGAAAACGGTGGCTTGCATGAAGGGAAAGTGGCACATGAGAAATGCTTTCGCGCTTATTGTCCTCTGCGTTGGATGTGCGGCGGCTTCCGCACAAACCTATCCGGCCAAGCCGATCCGCCTGGTGGTCGGCTTCGGCCCCGGCGGCGCCGCCGACATCATTTCGCGCGCGATCGGCGATCCCCTGGGACGCGCCCTCGGGCAGGGCATCATCATCGACAACAAGCCGGGTGCGGGCTCGAGCCTCGCGGTGGAATTCGTCGCCAAGGCGGTACCCGACGGCTATACCATCCTGATCGCGAGCCAGAGCGGCATGATCGTCAATCCGGCGATCAACAGGAACGTTGGCTACGACACGGGGCGCGACTTTGCCCCGATCACCCAGGTTTCCAGTTCGCCCTTGGTGGTCGCGGTGAATCCGGCGTTGTCTGCGCGATCAGTGTCCGAGCTCATTGCCGACGCGAAGAAGGCGCCCGGCAAGCTCAACTACGCCTCCTCCGGCAACGGTTCGGTACCGCATCTCGCTCTGGCGCTCTTCAGCGCGCTCACCGGCGTCGAAATGGTCCATGTGCCTTACAAGAGCGGGGGACAGTCGGTGCAGTCGGTGCTCGCCGGCGACACGCAGGTCACGTTCGCGACCTCGCCTTCGGTGCTGCCTCTGGTACAAGGGGGACGGCTGCGTGCGCTTGCCGTCACCAGCCGCGCTCGCTCGCCGCTGGTTCCGAATCTTCCCGGAATGGAGGAAGCGGGTCTTGCCAACTACGACATGTCGGTCTGGTACGGCTTTTTCGCCCCTGCCGGGACGCCCGCTGAAGTCGTCAAGCGGCTCTTCGACGTCACCGTGCTCACGCTGCAGAACCCCAAGCTCAAGGAAATCCTCGCGCACGACGGCACCGAGACCGTGAGCTCGCGCTCGCCCGAGGACTTCGGCGCCTTCGTCACTCGGGAAACCAAGCTCTGGGGACCGATCATCCGCAATGCCGGGATGAAGGCGGAGTAAGGCGCCCGGGCCGCCGGCATGCCCGAGTACTACGATTCCCTGGAAACCCGTCCTCCGGAGGAGCGCGAGCGAGCCCTGCTCTCCGCGCTTCCCAGCCAGATCGCTCACGCCAGGCGGAACGCGCCGGGGTGGGCACGCATCCTCGCCGGGGTCGACGCCGCCGCGGTCGCGAGCCGCGCGGCGCTCGCCGGGCTTCCGGTCACGCGCAAGTCGGACCTCGTCGCGCTGCAGAAAGCGGAGCGCCCCTTCGGGGGATTGAACGCACTTCCCGTCGCTAAGCTCGGCAAGATCTTCGTATCGCCCGGGCCGATCTACGATCCGGAAGGACAGAGCCGCGATTGGTGGCGCACGGCCCGGGCGCTTTTCGCGGCGGGTTTCCGCGCGGGCGATCTGGCCGTCAACGCCTTTGCCTACCATTTCACCCCGGCCGGCTCGATGCTCGAATCCGGCGCGCTAGCGCTCGGCTGCGGTGTAGTTCCGAGCGGTGTGGGGCAGACCGAGATGCAGGTTGCGACCATCGCCGACCTTGGCGCGAATGCTTATATGGGCACGCCCTCGTTCCTGAAATTGATCGTGGAAAAGGCCGACGAGCTGAAGCGGGATATCAGTAGCCTGAAGAAGGCCGCCGTCGCCGCGGAATACCTGCCGCCGGCCTTGCGCGCGGCGATGCGCGAGCGCGGCATCCGCGTCATCCAGTCTTACGCGTCGGCCGATCTCGGCCTGATCGCCTACGAATCCGAAGCGATCGAAGGCATGATCCTCGACGAAGCGTTGATCCTGGAGATCGTGCGCCCGGGCACCGGCGACCCTGTAACTGAGGGCGAAGTCGGCGAGGTGGTCATCACCACGTTCAATCCCGATTACCCGCTCATTCGCTTTGGCACCGGCGACCTGTCCGCCGTAATGCCCGGAATCAGCCCCTGCGGGCGCACCAACACCCGCATCCGCGGCTGGATGGGCCGCGCCGACCAGACCACCAAGGTGAAAGGAATGTTTGTCCATCCCTCGCAGGTCGCCGAGGTCGTGAGGCGTCACGGGGAAATCGCAAAAGCGAGACTTATCGTCGACAACCCCGGCGGCGCCGATCGCATGACCCTGCACTGCGAAGTCGCGGCGGGGAGCGATGCGCTGAAAGCGGCGATCGAGGCGTCGCTGCGCGACATCACCCAGCTGCGCGGCGAAGTCGCGTTCAGAAAGGCGGGCGAGCTGCCGAATGACGGCAAGGTGATCGAGGACGCGAAGAAGTATGCATAAGCGCATTTCCGCTGCGGGCTGGATGCAGACGGCGGTAGGCGCCCTGCTCGTGCTCCTGCAGGGGTTGCCTTTCGCTGCCTCGGCCGAAGAGATCATCACCGTGTCCGGCCGCAAGAACGAGACCCAGTCCTATCTTTTGATGAACCACCCTCAACCCAAGGTCGTGGCGGTGATGTTTTCAGGCGGAGAAGGTTTGCTGCGCCTGCGCTGGGAAGGCAAGGCCGTAAAGACCGACGCAAGCCGCAATTTCCTGGTGCGCACGCGCGGCATGTTCCGCGATGCCGAGGTCGCGGTCGCCATTGCCGACTCGCCCTCGGATCAGCAGCGCGCGGGGATGGACGACGGCTTTCGCACCAGCCGCGCGCACGTCGAGGACATCGCCGCGGTGGTTAAGGATCTGAGGAGCCGGTTTCCTCTGGCAAAGATTTTTCTCGTCGGCACG
>Ga0137463_1000469_pt1 | contig 13915 bp, 13 predicted proteins | sample EasRivERMGT800_2_FD_102333 | JGI IMG/M metagenome (GOLD analysis project Ga0137463, IMG submission 102333) | Soil microbial communities from meander-bound floodplain in the East River, Colorado, USA - East River MetaG ERMGT800_2 | ecosystem: Environmental > Terrestrial > Soil > Floodplain ...
CGCGTCAGGGCACGGGGTAAGTACGACTGAATGGAACGGCGGTAGCGTGGGCAGCGTCGCCACCGAGATCCGGGGTTCCGTCGCGGTCGTCAGCTTCGACAACGCCGCGCGCATGAACGCGATCGACTCGGGCGTCGCCGAGGGCCTCGCCGCCGCCGCGGCGGAGCTGAAAGCGCGCAAGGACGTCGGGGCTCTCGTGCTGCGCGGCGCAGGCGAGAAATCGTTCTGCTCGGGGATCGATCTCAAGTTCGTCGAGCAGTTTCCCGACCGTGCCGCGGGCTTCGGCGCGCTCGACGAAACAATCGAGTCCTTCAGCCGCGACATGGCCGAGATGCCTTTCCCGACGATCGCCATGCTCCACGGCCACTGCCACGGGGGCGGCGTGCATCTCGCCGCGACGGCCGATTTCCGCTTCGGCGATGCGGCGCTGAAGCTTTCGGTTCCGGCGGTCAGGAACAGGCTCTTCTATCCCATACCGGCGCTCGAGCGCCTGGTGCTCATTCTCGGCGAGACGAAAACCAAGCGGCTGATGTACGAGGGTGAAACGCTGGACGCCGAAACTCTGCTCGCGTGGGGCTTTCTCGACCGCGTGTGCCCGGGCGCGGAGCTCGAAGGCGAAACGCTCGCCTACGCGGCGAAGCTCGCCGGTCAGCCGCGCGACGTGGTCGCGGTCTACCAGGAGATTTTCCGCGCGCTGAGGCGCGGGGACGCGGGAAAGGCGCGCGAGCTGCGGGCGCGCGCGAAAGCACGCGCAGCGAAGTAGCTCATTCGAGCCGTATGCCGGCGGCCTTGATGACTTTGCCGTAGGCGTCGGCGGTTTCTCGTATGAATCCCGGAAACTGCTCCGGTCCGGTAAACGCCACGGACATCGCGGCTTCGGTGATCTTCTCCTTGAGTTCCGGCGCCCCGAGCGATTTTCCGATGGCGGCGGCGAGCCTGGCGACGACGGCCCGCGGCAGGCCGGGCGGCCCGAAGTATCCGTACCAGGCGATCGGTACGTCGAAGCCGGGCAGGGCCTCCTCGATCGCGGGAATTTCGCGCGCGCCTTCGAAACGCCTGGCTTGAGTCACCGCCAGCACCTTGATTTTTCCCTGGCGCAGCTGCGGCAGGGCGGTGGCGAGGTTCGTCACCGAGAGATCGATCTCGCCGGCGACGAGCGCCGTCATCGCGGGGGCGACGCCCTTGAACGGCACGTGCACCATGTCCGCGCCGTACTGCTTCAGGCGCTCGCCGGTGAGGTGCTGGGTCGAGCCGATCCCCGCGGTGCCGTAGCTGAGCTTCCCCGGGTTGCGTTTGGCGTAGTCGATCAGCTCGCCTATGGAATCGACGGGCAGGGAAGCACGCGCCGCGACGCAGCTCACCGAAGCCACCGCGCTCGCGATGGGAGTGAGGTCGCGGGTCGAATCGAATGCGCCGGGCTTCAAGCCCCGTATCGCGAGGTCCGCCCCCACTGTATACAACAGGGTGGTACCGTCGGGCGCTGCGCGCGAGACGAATTCGGCGCCGATGAATCCGGCCGCGCCAGGCCGGTTGTCCACCACCACCGGCGCTCCGAGCGCTTCGCTCAGAAGCGGCTGCATGAGGCGCGCCGTGAGATCGACCGCGCCGCCCGGCGCGTAGGCGACGACGACGCGGACGGGCTTCGCCGGAACCTCCTGCGCGGGGACGCGCGGCGCCAGTCCGGCGCAGGCCAGAGCGGCGAGCAGCGAGCACGGTACCGGGTTCATGTTTTTTCCGTTTTCAATATACCATCAGCGTTCATCGCGGCGGAGAGAACAATGGATCTGAAGCTTGCCGGACGGACGGTGCTGGTCACCGGTGCGTCGAAGGGAATCGGCCTTTCGATCGCGCAATGGTTCGCGCGGGAGGGCTGCAGTCTGCGTCTGGCCGCGCGCTCGAAAGACCTGCTCGAGCGGGAAGCGGCTGCGATCCGCAAAGCGTCTTCGGTCGAGGTGCAGGTGTTTCCCATCGACCTCTCCCGGGAAGCAGGCCGCAAGCGCCTCACCGACGCCTGTCCCGAGGTCGACGTCCTCGTGAACAACGCGGGCGACATCCCGGCGGGGTCCCTCGAGGACGTCGATGACGCCGCCTGGCGCTCGGGCTGGGACCTGAAGGTGTTCGGCTACATCGGACTGACCCGGTTCTACCTTGCCAAGATGAAGGCGCGCCGGCGCGGCGTCGTCATCAACATCATCGGCACCGCGGGCGAGCGGCCGATGCCCGCCTACATCGCGGGCTCGATGGGAAACGCGAGTCTCATGTCGCTGACGATCGCGCTCGGCGCGGCGAGCCCGGAGTACGGCGTGCGCGTGCTCGGCGTCAATCCGGGGCCCGTGCTCACCGACCGCGTGGTCAAGATCTCCAGGAAGCGCGCGCTGGCCATGTTGGGGGACGAGGCGCGCTATCCCGAGCTGCTGAAGAAGAATCCGTTCGGACGGCCGGCGAACGTGGAGGAGATCGCCGCGAGCGTGGTGTTTCTCGCCTCCGATCTGAGCTCGTACACGAGCGGCACCATCGTCACCATCGACGGCGGATTTTCCAGGCGGCCGGCGGTGTAGCACTCCGTGCCCGGGAACTATTACCGTGACGAAGGAACGAATGATGGGATAATCTTCCCGCCATCGACGCGGCCGAGGTGCGAGTTTCGCCGCGGCGGCCAGTTTAGAACTTCACTCGAAGGAGCCTTATGCGTTTGCGTCTTTTCGCGTTTGTCCTGCTCGCGGCGGCGAGTTTTTCGGCCGCGGCGGCTTCCGTGGACGTCAACCTGTCGAACGACACGATCGAGGCCAAGTTCTACGCCAATGCCGGGGCCGCGGACTGGACCTTCGGGGGTCTGTACAACAGGGATACCAGGGACCGCGCCCTGAACGTGGGCCTGCTTGCGACGGGCGATTCCGCCATCGGGAATTCGCGAATCGAAGGCGGGCTGGGCGGCAAGCTGTATTCCGTGACGGTCGGCAACGGGGACGTTCTCGCGCTGGCGCTCGGCGGCCAGTTGCGCTGGTTTCCCGGGAACGGGTCGTTTGCTCTCGGAACCTACATTTTCTACGCGCCCCACGTCGTGACCGTGCTGGACGGGGAGCGGTTCTTTGACGTCGGCGTGCGCGCGGAGATCGAGGTGATCAGGAACAGCTTCCTGTACGTCGGCTACCGCCAGGTACAGGCCGAGCTCGACAACAACGTCAAGCTGAACGTGGATAAAGGCGGTTTCGTCGGCATGCAGATAAAGTTCTAGTTCCGCGATCCGGGCAACGGAACCGTCTCTGCCGGCATGGCTCCTGCGAAGCGGCTTTGCTCGAGCGAGCGGCGGCCCTCGTCTTCGCTGACCAGGTGCATATCCGTTTGCACCAGGGTCATCCCGTGGACGGCTTCGACCCACACGAAATAGGTCCGGTCGGCAGCGGTCTCGAAGCTGAGCATGCCGAGCACGCGGTCGCCCGAGCGCAGGAAAGTCCTTCCGGGCTCGACGGTCACAGGGAGGAAGGTTCCGTTCTCCAACTCGCCGACGTGCACCGCGTTCACCGCGACCGGCACCTGCGCGGCTCTCGGCTCACGGTCGCTCCGAAAAATGAATAGCAGCGCCCTGCCGGGCGGTGGGGTGATCCGCGGCGCCCCTTCCTGGGCGTGCGCGGGCGGTACCGAAAGCGGACTGAAAAGGACGGCGAGCAAGAGGGCACCGCTCACCGCAAAGCCTGCGCGCAGCTGATTCATGGGTGGGTCTCCATCGTGTTTCTGCTTCGCTCTCCCCATTGGGCCGGAGTATCCGGCGCTTCGTATTGTAGTGGCCAACGGACAAAATGGGAATTCCGCGGCCTTACCGCCGCGATCGGCGATCAGCCGCAGGTAACGCAATCCCGCCGCACTCGTGACACTTGCCCCGGCCTGCGGGTGCTTTGCCGGGTCCGGCCGCGTCTTTATCGGCGAGTCACGGTGAAAAAACGTGATCGCTGCCCCAAGACTTGCCTTTGCCGCGCTTGCACAATGGCGCTCATCGAGGCTCCAAGGAATTTTAGACCAAGATAATCCTGGGTCAGGCGCTTTGGGTTACAGAAGGAGACGCCGATGAAACGAATGCTCGGAGTGATGCTTGCGGTGGCGGAAATAGTGACGGCGGGCCATGCCGCTGCGCAATCCAATTACCCCGAAAAACCGATTCGCATCGTGGTCGGTTTCCCGGCCGGCAGTACGGCGGACATCGTTGCGCGGTTACTCGGCCAAAAACTTGCCGAGTCGCTGGGACAGCCGGTCGTCGTCGAGAACGTCACCGGCGGCGCCGGCGGCATCGCAGCAGACCGCGTGGCGAAAGCGGCTCCGAACGGCTATACGCTGGCACTCTCGGGCAGCTCTCCGATCGTCGTCAATCCCAGCCTGTACAAGCTGCCGTACGACCCGGTAAAGGATTTCGCGCCGGTGTCGCAGGTCTCCGTGTCGTCGAACATCCTGGTCGTCCCCAACGCGGTACCGGCGAAGAACGTCCGGGAGTTGGTCGCGCTGGCCAAAGCGCAGCCCGGCGGACTCACTTTCGCCTCCGGCGGCAGCGGCAGCTCGCCCCACATGGCGGGGGAATTGTTCAAGTCCATGGCCGGCATCGACATACGAGAGGTCCCCTATAAAGGGGTGGTCGCGGCGATACCCGATCTGCTCGGCGGCCGCGTCACGATGATGTTCAGCCCCGTATCGGTGGCCTTGCCCCTGGTGCGCGAAGGAAAGCTGCGCGGGCTCGCCGTGACGTCGTTGAAACGCTCGCCGGCAGTCCCGGATTTGCCGACCATCGCCGAGTCTGGCTATCCGGGCTTCGAGGTTACGTTGTGGCAAGGCTTGCTCGCGCCTGCCGGAACCTCGGCGACGATCGTCCGAAAGCTTCATCTCGAAACCGTCAAGGTGCTCGCGCTGGCCGATGTGCGCGCCAGATTCGCGGATCTTGGCATGGAAGTTCTCGGCAATTCTCCAGAGGAGTTCGCGGCGGCGATAAAGTCGGAAATTCCGAAGTGGGCGAAGCTTATCGCGGAGTCCGGGATCAAGCCGGACTAGCGGGTTCGAGCGGCGTTCGGAAACTTGGGGAAACAGATTGGATCGGCCGCGCGCCCTGGTGATCGGCGGATCGGTGGGCGGTTTGTTTACAGCCAACCTGCTGCGCGCCATCGGGTGGGAGGTCACCGTATTCGAGCGCGCCCGCGATGATCTGGCGGGCCGCGGGGCCGGCCTCGGCATCCACGAAGAGCTTTTCGCGGTCATGCGGCGGATCGGCATCCACTCCGACCACTCGATCGGGGTCGAGGTGCGCTCGCGCATCGCTCTCGACCGCAGCGGCAACGTCCTTTGCGAGGTGCCGCTGCGCGGAGTCGCCAGCGCCTGGGACAGCATCTACCGCGCGCTGAAGAACGCGCTTCCCGCCCAATGCCGCCGCTCGGGAATGCCGCTCGAGCGATTCGAGCAGGATGCGCGGGGTGTCACCGCGGTTTTCGCCGACGGCTCGCGCGCAGAGGGAGACTTGCTGATCGGCGCGGATGGCATTCGTTCCACCGTCCGGCGGCTGCTCATGCCGGAGGCCGAGCCTCGCTATGCCGGTTACGTCGCCTGGCGCGGCGTGCTGGAGGAAGGCGACGTGCCGGCCGCGCTGCACGACCTGATCTTCCATCACACGGTCTTCTGCTTCCCGGAAAGCGAGGTGGCGTTCTCGGTACCGATGGCCCCCGATGACAACCCCTCCCGGTGCGCTCGCCGCTGTCAATTCGTCTGGTTTCGGCCCGTCGATTACGAGACCGCGTTGCCGCAGCTGTGCACCGACGCGAGCGGGCGCCGTCACGGCATCTCGATTCCCGCGCCGCTGATCCGCTCCGAGCTGATCAGCGGCTTGAGGGAGCACGCCGAGGCGCGGCTTGCGCCGCAGATCGCGGCGCTGGTCGCGCGCACCGCGCAGCCGATCCTTTCGGCAATTTTCGATCTGGAGTCGCCGCGGTTGGCGTTCGGCAGGGTCGCGCTCGTGGGAGACGCCGCCTTCGTCGCGCGTCCGCACGTCGGCATGGGGGTCACCAAGGCGGCGCTCGACGCGCAGGGGCTCGCCGATGCGCTCGCTGCGTCCGGCGGCGATGTCGCGGCGGCGCTCGCGCGCTATGACCGCGAGCGGCGGCGGTTCGGCGGCCTGATCGTCGCGCGCGGACGCCGTCTCGGCGCCTATCTCGATGGGCAACGCAATCCGCCGGGCGGGCTGCAAACCATCCTGCGCGAGTGGGGCCCCGCCGGCATTATCGACGGGAAGCCGATCAGCGCCGCCCTTGCCTAGGGCGCATCGACGCGAGCGCTCGTTCCATGCCGTCCATGCGTGAGCGATTCCCATACGCTATGATTGCGCGCATCCTCCCGACGGCATTCCATGTCCCAGCCTGCGCAGCAGATCCGCTTCTGCACGAGCCGCGACGGCACGCGCATCGCGTATGCGACCTGCGGAGCCGGTCCCCCGCTGGTCTGGGCGGCGAATTGGTTCCACCACCTCGAGTTGGATTGGGACGGCCCGGTCTGGCGTCCTTGGCTCTCCATGCTCACGCGGCGCCACGCGCTCGTCCGCTACGATATGCGCGGCTGCGGCCTGTCGGACCGGGAGGGGGTCGAGTTCTCCTTGGAAAAGCTCGTCGAAGATTTCGAGGCGGTGATCGAAGCCGCCGGCATCGAGCAGTTCGTCTTATTCGGAACAGCGGTCGGCTCGGTGATCGGCATGACCTATGCCGTCCGCCACCCGGACCGAGTGAGCCATCTTGTCCTCTACGCGGGCTATTTCCGCAATAGATTGGCGGGCAGCCCGACGCCCCAGGAAGTGGAGGAGGCGCAAGCCCGGCTCAAAGTGATGGAACTCGGCTGGCCCAACGACACCCCGGCGTACGGCCAATTCTTCACGTCGCTGCATATGCCGGATGCATCGGCCGAGCAGTTTCAATCGTTCAATGACCTGGTGCGCCGGACGACGTCTCCGGCCAACGCCGTCGCCTTGATGCAGGCTCTCTTCCGGATGGACGTGCGGGAGATCGTGCCGAAAGTCCGCTGTCCGACGCTCGTGCTCCACTCCCGCCGGGATTCAATAATCCGGTTCGAGCAGGGGCGGTCGGTCGCCGGGCTCATACCCGGCGCGCGGTTCGTCCCGCTCGACAGTAGGAACCATGTGCTCCTGGAGACCGAGCCGGCGTGGCGGCAGTTCGTCGAGGCGCTCGACGATTTCCTGCCGGCGGCACCTGCACGGCCCGCCGGATTCGGAGGTACGCCGCTCGACGGGCTCACGACCCGCGAGCACGAAGTGCTGGAGCTCGTCGCCCAGGGACTCGACAACGATGCGATCGGAAAGCAGCTCCACATCAGCAAGCGTACCGCTCGCAATCACGTCTCCCTGATTCTCTCCAAGCTTGGAGTAAAAAGCCGCGCGCAGGCGATCGTGCGCGCTCGCGATGCGGGCTTCGGGCGCAAGACCCCCGGCTGATCCTCGTTACTGCACCTTCAGTCCCATCAGGCCGGCGATGATGTTCCGCTGCATCTGGGAAGTGCCCGCGGCGATGGTCGCCGAACGCGCGTCGCGGTAGTGGCGCTGCATGTCGAACTCCATGCTGTAGCCGTAGCCGCCGAAGACCTGCATTCCCATGTTGGCGCACTTCACGTAGGCCTCGGAGGAGAAGAGCTTCGCCATCGAGATCTCGCGCAGCGCGTCCTCGCCGCTCGCCGCCATCCACGCGGCGCGCCAGGTGAGCGCGCGGGCGGCCTCGACCTCGGTCGCCATGTCGGCGAGCATGTGCGCGATTGCCTGGTTGGTGCCGATCGCGCGGCCGAACTGCTTGCGCTCTTTTGCGTAGTCGAGGGCGAGGTCGAGGCAGGCCTGCGCCGCGCCGATGTTCCCCGCGGCCGAGGTGATGCGCTCCGCCTGCAGCCCGGAGAGGACGCAATCCCAGCCCTTGTTCTCGCCGCCGACGAGGCGCTCGGCAGGCACGCGCACGTCGTCGAAGAAGACCTCGTAGGTGCCGGTGCAGCGGCGCCCGAGCATGTCGAGCTTCCGGAGCTCGAGGCCCTTCGCCGTGTTGTCGACGAGGAAGAGCGACATGCCCTGGCGGATGTGCGCCTTGGGGTCGGTCTTCACGTAGACGTTGATGACGTTTCCTTTGGCGCCGGCACCCGTCGCCCAGAGCTTCTGGCCGCTGATGACGTAGTCGCTGCCGTCTCGCCTTGCGGCGGTGCGCATCGCGCCGATGTCCGACCCGGCGTTCGGCTCCGACATGGAGATCGACATCTTGATTTCGCCGGAGAAGAGCTTGGGTAGCCAGGTTCGTTTCTGCTCCTCGCTGCCCTTACGCGCGACGTTCAGCCCGCAGAAGACGCTCCCCGCGTAAGCCATGAAGAAATCCGCGCTCTTCCTCGAGATCTCCTCGGCGACGATCACGAGGTCGATGACGCTGCCGCCCAGGCCTCCGTATTCCTCGGCGAAGGGAATGCGCAGCAGCCCCAGTTCCACCCAGGCGTCGTAGAGCTCGCTCGGATAGGCCTGCTCGCGGTCCAGGCGCCGCACGTACTCGGGCGTGGCGACGCGGTCCATCGCCTTGCGCACGCTTTCGCGCATCATGCGCTGCTCTTCGGTGAAGCTGAAATCCATGGGCGACTCCGGGCAGTTGTCCTACCGTGTGAATTTCCTATCGGCTATCGGTTAGAATTTGTGCGCCACAAGAGGAAATGGGAACGAACCAACGCTCGAGATGAACTGACGGAATGCCCGCCGGCAATACTTGCCGAGCGGCAGGAGGAGATAAGCCGATGCGCGTGGGGATTCTCGATATTCTGGCACTGCCGTCTCGTCATCCGGCGAATACCGGCTATCACCTGCTCATAACCAAGCAATTCGCCAGCATTACGCCGCAGGCGATCGCGGTTTGGTGTCGCCGTTTGGGTCATGCCACTTTCTACGCCACCTATTGCGGGGTCGGCGATGCACACCGTCTGCTCCCGCCCGATCTGGATGTCGTCTTTATCGCCTGCTATACACAGGCCAGCCCCATCGCCTACGCCATCGGGATGCTCTACCGCAAGGCAGGCGCCCGCACCGTGATTGGCGGGCCACATGCCAAAGCTTTCCCCCTGGACTGCCTGCGTTTTTTCGACTTGGTGGTGAAGGAATGTGACCAGAACCTTATCGCCGATATCCTGGCCGGTCATTTTGATCCCGGTTCCCTGATCTCGAGCGCCCGGCCATTCGACGACGTGCCTACGGTCGAAGAGCGCATGCCGGAAATCCGAGCCTCAGCCTTTTACTGGGGTAAGCGGCCACTCTTCCTTTCCAGCGTCCCGATGCTGGCGAGTATGGGCTGTCCCTACCAGTGCAACTTCTGTATTGACTGGAACAACCCCTACCGCGCGCTGTCGCGCGACCGGCTGGCTACCGATCTGCGTTATCTCGCTCGACATCTGCCCGGCACCTTCCTCTTGTTCCACGACCCCAACTTTGCCGTCAAGTTTGACCAGGTGTTCGAGGTGCTGGAGGCACTGCCTCCGGTCGCGCGCCCTCGGTACATGATGGAAAGTTCGCTGACGGTCCTGCGTGGCGAGCGGCTCAAACGGTTGAAGGAGACTCGCTGCATGTTCGTGGCGCCGGGAGTCGAATCGTGGACAGACTACTCCAACAAAGCCGGATTGGGGCAGAAGAGTGGGATAGAAAAGGTCAATCGAGTTGTGGAGCATTTCCGGCTGCTCGCGGAGAACGTGCCCTATCTCCAGGCCAACTTCATGTTTGGTCTGGATACTGATCTGGGCGATACCCCGACGGAGCTGACCAAGCTGTTCATGGATCAGACTCCGTTCGCTTGGCCTGCGATCAATATCCCCGTGCCGTTCGGGGGCACGCCGCTGCACGAAGAGCTCTTGGGAAACGGCCGCATTCTAAAGGCCATGCCTTTCGGCTTTTATTATGCCCCTTACCTGGTAACGACGTTAAAACACTACGATCCAGTGAGCTACTATGAAAAGCTCATCGAGTTGTTCTCCCACGCGGCCTCGCCGTCCATGCTAAAACGCCGCCTCCAGAGTACTTCGTATCGACTGGTCAAACTAGTGCACTGGGCGCGGACGGCCAGCACGCGGGCGAGTCTGAAAAGCTATCGCCATATCCTCCAGCAGTTGCGTTCAGATGCTCAGTTCCGCGCCTTTCATGAAGGGCGCACTCCTGTGCTACCCGAGTTCTATCACCAAATGTATGAGCGCATGCTCAGGCAATACGCCGGGTTGCTTTCGCGAGCGGACCGGGCGCCCAATTTGGCGCGGCGCCCGGAATCAGACAGCGCAGACAAGCAAATGGCCGTCGTGCAGCTTAAGCGCACGGCAACACGTTCGGCTTTAGCCGGGTAGCATCGAATGGGCAAGGGGGTATTGGGTTACCCCCTTTGCGTTCCGTGGCGGAGGGATCATGAAAAAGAGGACGGGTCCCAGTCGGCGTCAAATCGTGACGCTGATCGGCGCGATTGGGCCGCTGGTTGCGACCGTTGGCGCGATGATCATGGTGTGGGCGCATCCGGTCACCTGGCGCGATGTGCTGCTGCTGCTGACGATCTATTTCTTGACGGGGATTGGCATTACCGTCGGCTTCCACCGGATGCTGGCCCACCGGAGTTTTCAGGCGCGCCCAGCCGTGCGTTTCTGCCTGCTGGCTCTTGGCTGCGTCGCCGGACATACCGACCCGCTCCGCTGGGCTTCGATCCATATCCAGCATCACGCCCGCTCCGATACCGAGGAAGACCCTCACAGTCCGCTCGAAGGCTTGTTTCACGCTCATTTCGGTTGGATCTATGATGGGCTCAACCCCCACCCGGAAATCTATGGCAGGTGGCTGCTCAAGGACCGGATGGTGTTGTTTTTTCAACGGACGTTTCTGTTCTGGGTCGCCTTGGGCTTTGTCGTGCCCTATTTGATCGATGGGTGGCGTGGGCTGCTGTGGGGTGGGTTGGTGCGCATGTTTCTGTCTCACCACATTACCTGGAGCGTCAACTCCATCTGCCATACGTTTGGTCAACGTCCGTTTGCCACTGGCGATCGCAGCACGAATCAGTGGCTGGTCGGACTACTGGCGCTGGGCGAAGGCTGGCACAACAATCATCATGCCTTTCCACAGTCCGCCTTTCACGGGCTGCGTTGGTGGCAAATCGATTCGTCGGCCTACGTGATCAGGCTATTGGAGAGGCTCGGGTTAGTCTGGCATGTGCAGCGGATCTCCCCGGCGGCGCAAGCGGCGCGGTTGGCTCGGCACACACAACGCGTTGCCACTCAATAAGAAGAGAAGAGCCCATGAAAAATCCGCTCTGGCTGCGCTTATTTTTTCTGTTTGTGCTCCTGCAGGCGCTGCTCGTCGCCAGTTCACTGATCCAGCCGACGTTGATTACGCTGGTGATGCCCTGGCCGGCCAGCCCGTTGAATGCGCGTTTCATCGGCGCGCTCTATGGCATGGGCGCTATGAGCGCCTTGCTCTGCATGCTCGCCGAGCGTTACGCCGCTGTCCGCATCTCGCTCATCGAAATCGGTTTTGTGACGGGGGGTCTGCTCCTGATCACCATTCCCCATTTTGGTGAATTCGCCTCCGAGACTTTCCCTTATCGCTGGACGATCTTTTATACCATTGACCCGCTGGTGACCGGCTTGATCGTGTGGTCTCTGCGCGGCCGCGACCTGGCGCCGCCTGGGTGGAACCCGTTCTGGCCGCTGTTCCTGATCTATTCCGTGATGCTGAGCGCGGCCGGGCTTGCCTTGCTCATGTTGCCCTCGATGGCGGTTGGCCTGTGGCCGTGGACGCTTCCCCCGATCTTGGGGCAAGTCTATAGCATCTACTTTCTGACATTTGCCCTGGGCGGGGTGTTGGCGATGCGTGAGCCACGCTGGATGGGAGTCTGGATTTACTGCGCGGCGAATTTTGGCGTGTTGTTGCTCATTGTCGCAGTCTCCCTGTACCACCGCGATCGGTTTGGAGCCGGGCCCGCAACCTGGGTATGGTTTGGTTTGTGCATCATCGGCCTGATCGGTTTTGCGGTTCCGCTTTTGCTCAACCCGCTTGCCCTGCGGAAGGTCCGGCTATGAAAGGACAACGAGACAATGTGCTCCGCTGGTATCTTTTGATATTGATGGGCGGTCTCTTCCTCCAAGGCGTTGGGTCACTGATTTTTCGGTTGATGCCGGCCCTGCCGGCCGGCATGCCCCTTCTGGTGCGAGGCGCCTTTGGCATCGACTTCTGGCATGCGCTGCTGCACATTGCCTGGGGGCTGGTCGGCCTGGCCGTATTAAGCACCAGTCGAACGAGCCGGCCGCTGGTGTATTTGGCGCTGATCTTTGGCGTGTTCTACACCGCGCTGGGGGTGTGGGGGGTGCTTGTGCATCACCCCTTGAATCTGGAACTAAATCTGCCCGAGAACGCCTTTCATCTGGTGGCTGGCCCGTTGGCACTGGCCATCGGCTGGCGGAGTTTATATCAAACGGCGGGCATGTCCGCACCTGGGTAAGTCCCGCGGGAAACGGCTCAAACGACCTCCGCTGCACGCAGCTCGGCGATCTCGGCCGCGGCGAAGCCGAATTCCTTCAGCACTCGATCGGTATGCTCGCCGAGCGCCGGCGGGGGCAGCGGCTCCGACTCGCGCTCGCCGCCGATTCGCGCGGCGCGGCGCATCGCGGTCCGTTTTCCGTGGCGCTCGTGCGAAAGCTCGTGGAACATGCCGAGGTGCTTCACTTCCGGTTCATCCATCGCCTCCGGGATCGAATGCACGACCGCCGCGGGCACGTCGTGCGCGGCGAGCCGCTCCGCCCAGTGTTCGCGCGGCTTCGCGGCGAACACCGGCCGCAGGGTCTGGACCAGGGCTTCGTAGTTTTTGATGCGTCCCATGCGCTCGCGAAAGCGCGCGTCCTCGCCGATGTCCGGGCGGCCGATCGCCTCGAGCAGCGCGCGCCAGAATTTCTCCATCGAGGAGACGTGGATGGCGAGGATCTTGCCGTCCGCGCAAGCGAAAGCGAACGAAAGCGAAACGGCGGCGCGCGACTCCGGCTGCATGACGTGCCCGGCGTGCGTGTAGGCGGTGAACGCATCCGGGATGAGAGCCATGCTCGCTTCCACCATGGTGACCTCCACGCGCGCGCCTTGGCCGGTGCGCTCGCGCTCGTAGAGGGCGGCGAGCACGGCCATGCAGGCCTGCATGCCGCTCACCTGGTCGGAGAGCGTCGGCCCGAGCGTTCGCGGGTCCTTCGGATCGACGAAAAGGCTCATGAGCCCCGAGAGCGCCTGGCCCACGGCGTCGTAGGCGGGCCGCTCGCCGTAGGGGCCGTCTTCCGAGAACCCGGAGATCGAGCAGTAGACGAGGCGCGGGTTCGCCGCGCGCAGCGTTTCGTAATCGAAGCCGAGGCGCTTCATCACGCCGGGCCGGAAGTTCTCCAGCACCACGTCGGCCTGCCGCGCCATCCTGAGAAATGCCTCCTGTCCGCGAGGCGCGGCGACATCCAGCGTGATGCTCAGCTTGTTGCGGTTGAAGGCGCAGAAGTTGTGGCTGTAGCCCTGCACGTTCGCACTCAACCCGAATTCGCGGAACGCGTCCCCGCCCTGCGGGCGCTCGACCTTGATGACCCGGGCGCCGAGATCGGCGAGCTGCAGCCCGGCGTACGGGCCTGCGATGAACTGCCCCAGCTCGAGAACGCGGATGCCTTTCAGCGGACTCGACATGAGCGCTTCACCTTGCCCCTCACCCTCTGTCCCTCTCCCAGAGGGAGAGGGAAGTTGGACACGCTTCTCACTTTCTCTTGTAGGTTTCCAGACCCGGGCGATACGCCTTGTCGTCGAGGAACTGCTTCATACCCTGTGCGCGTCCGCTCTCGCGGTCGAGGAAGCGCATTTCCATCTCTTTCGCCTTGAGGTAGTCGGTCGCCTGCTCGA
>Ga0137463_1000470_pt1 | contig 13895 bp, 19 predicted proteins | sample EasRivERMGT800_2_FD_102333 | JGI IMG/M metagenome (GOLD analysis project Ga0137463, IMG submission 102333) | Soil microbial communities from meander-bound floodplain in the East River, Colorado, USA - East River MetaG ERMGT800_2 | ecosystem: Environmental > Terrestrial > Soil > Floodplain ...
AGATCGCCCAGCCGTCCGCCGAGCAGAAGGAAGCCGCCGTAGGTGAGCATGTACGCGTTCACCACCCAGACGAGCGAAGTCTCCGTGAAGAGCAGATCTTCCCGGATCGAGGGCAGCGCGACGTTCACGATCGTCGTGTCGAGAACGATCATCAGCTCTCCCAGGCAGAGGACGATGAGCGCCAGCCAGCGCTTGCGGGCGTCTATGCGGCTTGTCACGGCTGTTCTCCCTTCGGCGCGCCGCGGCTACTTCTTCTTCGCTGCTATCTGCGCGCGCATGCGATCTTCCTGCTCCCTGAGCTCGGGCGTGAACTCGGCGCCGAAGTCCTCCGCCTCGAACACCTGGCGAATCTCGATCTCGGACTCTCCTTTGAAGGGATTGGGGCAGCGCTTGACCCATTCGATCGCCTCCGCCTTGGACTTCACCTGCCACAGCCAGAAACCTGCGATCAGCTCTTTCGTCTCGGCGAAGGGCCCGTCGATCACCGTGCGCTTCGTGCCCGAGAACCTGACGCGCGCGCCCTTGGAGCTCGCCTGCAGCCCCTCGCCCGCGAGCATCACGCCGGCTTTCACCAGCTCTTCGTTGAATTTCCCCATTTCGGCGAGGAGCTTCTCGTCGGGGAGAACGCCCGCCTCCGAGTCCTTGGTCGCTTTAACCATCACCATGAATCGCATAGAAGTTTCTCCATTGGGTTGGGAGCCGGGCCTCCGGACGGTTTCGACCGGATGGAAAACCTCGCTCTGACTATACGACGAACGAGACCGGTCAGAATCGACAGGTTGAACGAACTTCTTTTAGTCATCTATGGCCTGATAGGCCGAAGTCCAGAAATCGCGGTTGACCCCGGGGGCAACCGGCGAATCCCAGACGCGCTGGGTCATGAGGATGCCGGTCATGTCCTCCCTGGGGTCGGCGTACCACGACGTGCCGTAGCCGCCGTCCCAGCCGTAGGTTCCGATCGAGCGCGCCAAGTCGTCGCGCCTGGTGACGACGGCCATGCCGAAGCCCCAGCCGCGATCGTCCCAGAAGCCGGGAAAGAAATCGGACGCCGCTTTTTGTTCCGCGCTGATGTGGTCGGCCGTCATCAGCTCGACCGACGGCCGCGAAAGGATGCGCTCGCGGCCGTGCATGCCCTTGGCGAGCATCATTCTGCCGAAAGCGAGGAAGTCGTCCACCGTCGAGACGAGCCCGCCCGCGCCCGACTCGAACACGGGAGGCCGCGCGAAGCGCCCGCCGCGGACCTCGTCGAAGAGCACGGTCTTGCCGGTCGCGAAATCGGTCTGGTAGGCGGTCGCGAGGCGATCGAGCTTCGCTTCCGGGACGCTGAACGCAGTGTCCTTCATGCCGAGCGGCGCGAAGAGGCGCTCGCGCAGGAAAGTCCCCAGCGTCTTGCCCGTCGCGCGCGAAATCAGGATGCCCAGGATGTCGGAGCCGCTGTTGTACATCCACTTCTCGCCCGGCTGGTGCGCGAGCGGCAGGCTGCCCCATCGCTTCATCAATTCGTCGGCGGCATGCACGGGCAGATTCGCCGAGGGCGAGACGCCCGCCTCGGACATCGCCTTCTGGATCGGGTGCTTCTCCGGATAAACCATCACCGCGCCGATGCCGAGGCGGAAGGTGAGCAGGTCGCGCAGCGTGATCGCGCGCCTGGCCGGCACGGTGTCATCGAGCGGACTGTCGATGCGCTTCAGGACTTTTCGGTTCGCGAGCTCGGGCAGCAGCGGATCGACCGGATCGTCGAGCCGCAGCTTCGCTTCTTCGACCAGGATCATCGCGGCCGCGGCGGTGATCGGCTTCGTGATCGACGCGATGCGGAAAATCGTGTCGCGCCGCATCGGGTCCTTGCCGCCGAAGGCCTTCACGCCGATCGCATCGACGTGCGTCTCGCCGCGCCGGCTGACGAGCGTCACGAGCCCGGGCATCCGGCCGCTCTCGACATGGCGGGCCATGGTTTCGTGCATGCGGGCGAGCCGCGCTTTGGCCAGTCCACCCTTGCCCGGGCGCGGACTGGCGGCGATCCGCGGCGACTGCGCGAGCACGACCGCGGGTGCGGCGAACGCCGCAGAAGCCGCGACCGATTTCAGGAACGACCGGCGGTCTGTGCTCACGACGACACCTCCTTCGCCAAGTACTCTCCGAGGCGTGCCAGGGTCTGGTGCATGCCCTCGACGGCCCCGTATTTCTCGACCACGTAGTCGCGCGCCTTGGCGGACGGGAACACCGAGCGCATGTCGAGGCGCGTCTTGCCGCCTTCGTCCGTGAACATCACCGTGACGTGGAAGCTCACGGGCTCGAGGCCACGGTCCTCCTTCTCCCCGGTACCACCGTGTTTGTACACCAGTCGTTCGGGTTTCACGACCTCGATGAAGGTGATCTTGTTCTGGTAGTCGCGCCCGTCGGGACCGTGCATGACGAAGCGCCAGACGCCGCCCGCCTTCACTTCCATCTTATGGGTCGTGGTGGTGAAGCCGTTAGGGCCCCACCACTTGCCGATGTGCTCCGGCTCGGTCCACACCTTCCACACCAGCTCGCGCGGCGCGTCGAAGACGCGCGTTCCGCGGATCTCGCGGTCGCCGACGAGCGCGGCGTTCCTACTTTCTGCGGCCATGCTTCGTCTCCTCGGCGATCAGGTCCGCGAGGCGCTCGAGAGTTTCGCTCCAGCCCTGGTTCTGGCCGAGGCCGGGCACGCCCGGAGGCGTGGTCTGCCGCACGATCAGCTTCGTCTTGCCGCCCTCGTCGGCGAACGTCACGGTGGTAACGAGCTCGTGGCCGGGGAGGTTGTCCAGGATCGCGGTGAAGACGATGCGCTCGTTCCGGACGACCTCGCGGTACACGCCGTGGAACGGGTTGTCCTGACCGTCGGGTCCGCGCATCACGAAGCGGTAGGCGCCCCCGGTGCGGAAGTCCATCTCGCAGCCGGGCAGCGTGAAGCCTTTCGGGCCCCACCATTTGCGAATGTGCTCCGGCTCGGTCCACAGCTTCCACATGAGCTCGCGCGGCGCGTCGAAAACGCGTGTGAGAATCATCTCGCCCGCATGCCTGCCTTCGACGAAATTTTTCAGCGAAGTGCCAACGATTTCGGTCCAGCCTTGCTCGAAATTCTTCCTCGCGAATGCGGGGAGCTTCGGGAAGGTCTCCAGGCCCGCGTGCGTCAGCCTCACCCTCGTCTTCACCCCTTGGGCGAACAGCTCGAAGGTTACGAGCGAGTCGCCCGCGTGGCCTTCGTACCGCCACGTATACGCGAGCCGCTTGTGCGGAATCGCTTCGGTGACCTTGCAGCGGTGGGAATACCTGAAACCTTCGTGTTCGACGTCGAACTGGAATTCGAAGCCGACGACCGGCGCGAATTCGCGGAGGTCGAAGGACCATTGCTTGATGTCCTCCCTGTCCGTGAGCGCCTTCCACACCAGGGATACCGGGGCGTCGAAAGTGCGCTCCACGACGAGCGGCTCGTCCTTCGTCACGACGTTAAGTTTTGCGGCCATCTTTCTTCTCCTTGCGTTGAATTTCGTGCACCTTGTTCTTGTGCTGCAGTTCCTTGAGGTAGCTGTCGAGCTTGTCAAAGCTCTCCTCCCAGTGGCGCCGGTAGTACTCGACCCAGTCGGCGACGCCCTTGAGCGGATTGGCTTGGAGCCGGCAGGGCCGCCACTGCGCCTCGCGTCCGCGCTCGATCAGGCCCGCGCGCTCCAGTACTTTCAGATGTTTCGAGACTGCAGGCAGGCTTATGTCGAAAGGCTCGGCCAGTTTCAGGACCGAGGTCTCGCCCGAGGCGAGGCGGGCGAGGATCGCGCGCCGGGTGGGATCGGCGAGGGCGGCAAAGGTGGCGCTGAGACGATCGGGCGACATGTTTCTGGTTGGGCCGTATTTAACCTTTAGGTTAAATACAAGCCTGCGGCTTGTCAAGTGAGGGTAGGCAGCAGGGCTTGACAAGCAAAGCGTCAGCACTATATTATTCATATATGAATAAACCCGCCAAGCTGCGTTCTGCCAGCCCAGCGACCCCAGACGGTCGGGTGATGTATTCGCTCGTTCGAGCCGCGCATGTGCTCGAAACGCGGCTCGAAGAGGCCTTGGAGCAGGTTGGGCTGTCGATGCCGAAATTCGGCGCGCTGTCGCATCTGGTCAAGGAGGGCGAGCCGCTGAGCTTGAGCGAATGCGCCACGAAGATGACCTGCGTCCGCTCTAACATCACGCAGCTCGTGGATCGTCTCGAGGCGGACGGGCTCGTGCGCCGCGTGGAAGATCCCGAAGATCGCCGTGCAGTGAGGGCCGTCGTCACCCCGCTTGGCAAGGAGCGGTATGCCGCGGGCGTGCGGCAGGTCGAGAAAGTGCAGGCGGAGTTCGCCGAGACGCTTTCAGGAATCGACCAGGGCTCGCTCGAGCGCGTGCTGTCGGCAATCAGATAGGTTTTTTTTGATTGAATAGTACATATATGAAACGTGCAGATAAGAAGCTTAATCCGCAAGGCTTTTTCCAGCGATCGAGAGATCACCTACTCCAGGAGAGCACCATGAAGAACATCTTGCTTGTTTTGAGCAGCCCCCGCGGCTGGAAGTCCCATTCGCATCAATTCGCCAGCCATATCGTCGATGACCTGAAAGCGCGTCACCCCGGCGCGAGGGTGGTCGTGCGCGATGTGGCGAAAGAACCCCTGCCGCATGTCGGCGAAGCGTTCGGTACCGGCCGTGTGCTGCCTCTGGAAAAACGCAGCCCGGCGGAAGCAAAAGCCCTCGCGTTATCGGACGCGCTGGTGGACGAACTCGCCGCAGCCGATGTCGTTGTGCTCGCGGTTCCCATGTACAACTTCGGACTGCCCTCCAGCCTGAAAGCGTGGATCGACCATATCGTGCGTCCCGGGCGCACCTTTTCCTACAGCGAGAAAGGCCCCGAAGGACTGCTCAAGGGCAAAAAGGCCGTCGTCGTGGTCGCCCGCGGCGGCGTCTATTCCGAAGGCCCCGCGCAGCAGCTCGATTTCCAGGAGTCCTACCTTCGCGCGGTCCTCGGATTCATCGGCATAACGAACGTACACGTCGTGCGCGTCGAAGGCGTGGCGATGGGCGAAGAGGCCCTCAAGAACGCGATGGCGTCCGCCAAGGCGCAATCCGAAGAAGTGGTGCGCGAGTTCGCGTGATCAGAGACTCAAACGGAGATCGGCCATGAGCACGTTGTTGCGCAATTTTCTCAAAGGCGGCCTGTACCTGGCAGCGATCCTACTGTTGCCCGGCGCTCTGATCGGCGCGCCGATTCTCTGGTGGCTCGGCCACCGCCGAAAAACGCCGCCGCAACCGACGTGGAAAGCATGCTCCTGACACAACGTTGTCAGCAGCCCCGGCGCAACCTTGCTCACTGCCAATGGCTCTATCGAAAGGAGTTGAATTCCATGCATAACACCCTCAAGACTGCGGCGATCGTGCTCGCGCTTGCCGCGCCGGCTTCCCACGCGGAAGAGCTCGCGCCGGATGCGCTCGTCAAGACCATTTCGCTGGAGGTGATCGCCGCGATCCGCCAGGACAAAGACATCCAGGCCGGCAATCCGAATAGGATCGCGGGCCTCGTCGAGGCGAAGATCCTGCCCCACTTCGACTTTGCGCATACGACCCGGATCGCGATGGGCGTCAACTGGCGGCGCGCCAGCCCCGAACAGCGCGAGCAGCTCGTTCGGGAATTCAGGACGCTTCTCGTGCGCACCTATTCCAACGCGCTCGCCAGCTACCGCGATCAGGTGATCGAGTTCAAGCCCTTGCGCGCCCAGGCCGGCGACGCGCAAGTCACCGTCAGGTCCGAAATCAGGCAATCGGGGGCTCAAGCAGTTTCGATCGACTACGAGATGGAGAAAACCGCCTCGGGATGGAAGGTGTACGACGTCAAGATCAGCGGCGCGAGCCTCGCCGCCACTTACCGCGACACTTTCGCCCAGGAAGTCCGCAACCGCGGCATCGACGGCCTGATCGATCTCCTTTCGGAGAAGAACCGCCAGAACGACGCGCGGCCGGCCTCGGTCAATACGTAGCTAGGCCTTACCGCGCCCAGGACCACGTCATGGCCGCGACCGTCTCCGCTTGCCGTTTGAATCACCATCAGCTTGAACCCGTGAACTCGGAAAGCTGATCGCAAGATGCGGGAAGCGACTCGTGCGGTACTCGAATCCTTCAGGGTTTTCCGTCGCTGCGGGCCGCGCGGCGACCACCGGCCTCTTGCTGGGTTTGGTGCTTTTCCTCAGCGCGCCGTCTTACGCGCTGGACGAAACCAGGGCGGACTTGCGCTTGTCGGTGTCCGATGACTTCGTCCATGCGCGCGGTTCCGTGCTGGTTTCCGCGCGCTACGGCGGCAGCTGGGGCGCGAGGCTCGGATTCTGGGCGCGCGAGTCGCATGTCGAGCCGAGCGCGGCCAATTTCTTCGTCGGCGTCGACCACGTGTGGACCTACTCGAAGTGGCGAGCCGGATTGGGCGCAGTCTGGATCGACGAGGTCAACGATCTCAACGGCACGCATTTGGATTTCGACGTCTCGCTCGGATACGATCTGTCGGGCCGGGCTTTCGTCGAATACCGGCATCATTCGCACGGACGGAAGCTTGGAATCAGCAAGGACGCGTCCAACGACGGATGGAACCTGATCGGCATCGGTCTCATCTTTTGATCGCATGACCGCTCCCGGCCGGTTTGGCGACATGGCGGGAAACGACCCCAAGCGGTCATCTCCGACGACTGAAAATCCTGATGTCGGGTTCGAGCCCCCCCGGCCTATGTTTTCAGCCGATACCCGGTCTTGAAGATCCACGCCACGATCACGAGCGAAACCGCAAGGAACACGCCGGTCATGGCGAGGCTGACGCCGACGCCGACGTCGGCGAGGCCGTAGAAGCTCCACCGGAAACCGCTGACCAGGTAGACCACGGGGTTGAACAAGGAGACCGTCTGCCAGAAGGGCGGCAGCATGTCGATGGAATAGAAGCTCCCGCCAAGAAACGTCAATGGCGTGATGATAAGGAGCGGTATGGCCTGGAGCTTCTCGAAATTGTCCGCCCAGATGCCGATGATGAAGCCGATCAAGCTGAAGGTCACCGCGGTCAGGACGAGAAAGAGGACCATCCATAAGGGGTGTTCGATCCGCACCGGCACCAGGAACGCCGCCGTCGCGAGGATGATGAGGCCGAGGATGACCGACTTGGTCGCCGCCGCCCCCACGTAGCTCACCACGATCTCGAAATAGGACACCGGCGCCGACAGGAGCTCGTAGATGGTCCCGACGAACTTGGGGAAGTAGATGCCGAAGGACGCATTGGAGATGCTCTGCGTCAAGAGCGACAGCATGACGAGTCCCGGCACGATGAAGGCGCCGTAGCTGACGCCCTCGACCTCGGGGATGCGTCCGCCGATCGCTGCGCCGAAGACGACGAAGTACAAGGCCGTCGAAATCACCGGGGCGATGATGCTCTGCATCAGAGTGCGCCTCGTTCGCGCCATTTCGAACCGGTAGATCGCGCGCATCGCGTAAACGTTGATGGCGTTCATTTCTTGTCTCTGACCAGAGTGACGAAGATATCTTCGAGCGAGCTTTGCGTCGTGTGCAGATCCTTGAACCTGATGCCCGCCTGGGTCAGGTCCTTCAGCAGCGTCGCGATCCCGGCCCGGTCGCTTTGCGCGTCATAGGTATAGACCAGTTCGCTGCCGTTTCCCGAGAGCTCCAGGTTGTAGGCGGAGAGCCCGGGCGGGATGCGCTCGAGCGTGTCCTGCAGCTGCAGCGTCAGTTGCTTGCGGCCGAGCTTGCGCATCAGCTCGGCCTTGTCTTCCACCAGGATGATTTCGCCCTTGTTGATCACCCCGATCCTGTCGGCCATCTCTTCGGCCTCGTCGATGTAGTGGGTGGTCAGGATGATGGTGACGCCTTCGGCTTGGAGCGAGCGCACCAGCTTCCACATGTCCTGCCGCAACTCGACGTCGACGCCCGCCGTCGGCTCATCGAGAAAGAGGATCCGCGGCTCGTGCGACAGCGCCTTGGCGATGAGCAGGCGCCGCTTCATGCCGCCCGAAAGGGTCATGACCTTGCTGTCTTTTCTCGCCCACAGGGAGAGGTCCCTGAGCACCTTCTCGATGTGCGCGGGGTTGGCGGGCTTGCCGAACAGTCCGCGGCTGAAGGACACTGTGTTCCATACCGTTTCGAAGGCATCAGTCGTCAGCTCCTGCGGCACGAGACCGATCAGGGAGCGCGCCGCGCGGTAGTCCGCGACGATGTCCCGACCGTCCACTCGAATGCTGCCTGCGCTCGGATTGACGATGCCGCAGATGGTGCCGATCAGCGTCGTCTTCCCCGCACCGTTGGGCCCGAGCAAGGCGAAGATCTCTCCGCGGCGAATCTCCAGATTGATGTCCTTGAGAGCCCGGAGACCGGAGGCGTAGGTTTTCGAGAGCTTATCGACGGAGACAATGCCTTGCATGGAAAGGGCGATCACCGATGGCTTGGAGTTGGTAAAGACAGCCCCCTATCCAGCGGGAGCCGGCTGGCCCGGGAGCTCAGCGCCGGCGCCGGGACCGATTGCCGAATCCGCCGCGGTTCTTTCCGTGGGGGCCCCCGCCGGGCTTGGGATTGCCCGCGGTGATCGGGGCGTTCCGCCGGGCACCCTGCCCCGGCGCCTCCTGTCGATTGCCCGAAGCGAGCTTGATCTCGAGCTCATTCAGCTCGTCCCATTGGGCGTCGGTTCGCTGCCCCTCCGGAATGGCGAGCAGCTCCTGCAGGCGCTGGCGGGGGGAAATGGGTTGCGGCTCGTTCATGGCGGTATTATCCCATCGTTCCCATGAAGTTTCCGATAGCCAAGAATTCGCTGTTCGCGATCCTGCTGCGCTCGCCGTGGTGGATAAGCATCGCCATCGCCGCGGGGATCGTTGCGGTGGCAAGGCTCGTGTTGCCCGAGCTCTATGCTTTCGCTTTCTTCGCCGCGCTGCCGTTCATCGTGATCGGTGGCGTTGCCGGCTGGCGGCAGCTTTGCGCGCCGAGCGCCGCGCGGGTCGCCGGTACGCTCGAAGCGGTTCGCGCGATGTCATGGGGGGATTTCTCCAGCGCGCTGACGGACGCCCTCCGCGACGACGGCTACACCGTGAGCCTTCTCACCGGCGCGGCGGCCGATTTCGAGCTCACCAAGGCGGGACGCATTTCGTTGGTCGCTTGCAAGCGTTGGAAGGCTGCGCGCACCGGCGTCGATCCGCTGCGCGACCTGTATGAAGCCAAGCGCGTGCGCGAGGCACACGAGTGCATCTATGTCGCCACCGGCGAAATTACCGACGGCGCGAGCGCGTTCGCGCTCGAGAGGAACATCCGGCTGATTCACGGCGCAGAGCTTGCGAAGCTGCTGCCGCGGGTCCGGCGCACGTAACCGCTTTGACCGCGGAACTTCCCGCCGTTAAGCTCGGCTCTCTATGTCGTCAAGCGCTGTCATCCTCTTCGCCCACGGCGCGCGCGAGCCCGAATGGGCGCAGCCGTTCGAGAGCGTCCGCGACCGGCTGCGCGCGGCCGGGACGCCGGTCGAGCTCGCCTTCCTTGAATTCATGTCGCCCTCCCTCGACGAGGCAGCCGAGCGGCTCGCCGACAAAGGAACCGTGATCATCGTGCCGCTGTTTCTCGCGCAAGGAGCGCATCTGAAACGCGATCTGCCGGCGATGGTGGCGAAGATCCGCAAGCGCCACGCGAAGACCGAGTTCCGCGTGACGCCCGTGCTCGGCGAGGCGCCGGAGATCGTCGCGGCGATTACGGAGTGGGTTCAGCGCGCGGTGCGCTGACACCGCGAAGAAAGAAGTGAAGCTGGCCGATAAGCCGGGTTCTGTCGTGAACAGTCATTCCTCTAGGCCCCGGGTTACCCCGAGGCTCGAGCCATCTACCCGCGGACTCGGCGAGCCACGTCGTCGTCCGCCTATTTGATGTTGCTCCGGGTGGAGGTTGCCTCGTTTCACCCGCAACACCGCGGTTTTCACCGCGGCGCTGCGACTCGTCTCTGTGGCCCTCTTCGTCGCCTTGCGGCGCCTGGGCGTTACCCAGCACCCTGCTCTGTGGAGCCCGGACTTTCCTCTGGCAGCTGAAACATTTGCCAGCGACTGTCTGGCCAGCTTCGGCGGCGATTTTACCGCATTGCGGCCCAGGCAGCTTGACTTCGCGAGTGCCGCGGCGTAAGAACAGTCCGGCACTCGTGTTTCTAAGAGGAGAACGAGCATGCGACGTAGAATGTACTTCCTGTTGCCCGATCTGGGCAGCGCCATCAAGACCGCCAACGATCTGCTGCTCGCGCGGGTCGAAGACCACTCCATGCACTTCCTCGCCAAGCGGGGAATGTCGCTGGGTCAGTTGCACGAGGCAAACATCCTGCAGAAATCCGATGCCGTGCATGGTGCCGAGCTTGGATTCGTGATCGGCGGCTTGGGCGGGTTCTTGATCGGTATCTACATCTATCTCACGCCCCCCGAGGGGGTCGTGCTGCAGCTCGTTACCGTGCTGATCGCCACTGTTATCGGCGCGATCTTCGGCGCCTGGGCGGCGAGCCTCGTGGCCCTGTCGGTCCCGAACACGCGGCTGAAGCCTTTCCAGAAGGACATCGACGCCGGCAAAATCTTGTTGATGGTGGACGTGTCGACGTCACGAGTTGAAGAGCTGCGGGAACTGGTCAGCCGCCGCCATCCAGAGGCGATGGCGCACGGCATCGAGCCCACCATTCCGGCGTTTCCGTAAGACCGGGGTCTGTCCCCGGTTTTACCTTGCACTCGGCCGACCGGGCCGGAATTGCGAGGCGTCGTCGTAATATTCCTCGGAGCCGTTGGACGGGTCCCAGCCGGGAATGCCCAGAATCGGCAACGGCGACAGATTGCGGGTCGAGGCGAGAGCCTGCGCCTGCGAAAAGTAGTCCGCCGCTCGCGCGTCCAGTTCCGAGAGCTGCCCCTGGATCGGCGCATCGAGCAGGCCGGGCGCGGTATCGACGATCAGGGCCTTTGCCGTCACGCCCTTGTAAGGCTCGAGCGCTTTTTCGTAGATGGCGTGGCCGAACACAAAGAAGCGCATGGATCGAAGCACGTCCGTTCGGCGGCTCCAGAACAGCTCCTTCCATCTGAAATCGCGCAACAGGACCGGCAGCTCCGCGTCCGCACTGGCGACAACGATCCCGCCCTCGTCGAACAGGGTCAGCACGTCGCGGGCAGTGCCTCTCAGGCGCTCGCCGCGGCGCGCGCGGATTTCCTCGCAATGGTACCGGTTCAAAACCGCCTTGGTTCTCGGAAATGCGAGCCACACGAGCGCATTGAACAGATCGTGCCAGTTGTCGGGGCGCGTCTGCACCTCTCCGGTCTCGAAGATGCGGACTTCATATTGCGCCGAGAATTCCCTGGAGGGCGCGGCCGGCGGCACGAAGCGGATCGGCGCGCCGCCACCGCTCACCCCCCCGGAGACTAGCGCATTGAGCTCGTCGTGTCGGGGAAGCCGCTCCGGCGGCAGGCGTCCGAGCAGAGGCATGAGCGCCGTGAAGATCGGCGCATCGAGCGCGCGTGCCCGGCGCCCGGAGGTCATCCTCCGGCGAGTCTCCACCCGACGGTTTCGCCCGCGCGCAGCGGCACGAGCGTCGCCGCGCCGAACGGGATCTCGTCGGGCACCGTCCAGGTCTCTTTGCGTAAAGTGATCGAGCCCGCATTGCGCGGCAGCCGGTAGAAATCCGCGCCGTAGAAGCTCGCGAAGGCCTCGAGCTTGTCGAGCGCCCCTGCGCGCTCGAAGACCTCCGCGTAGAGCTCGATCGCCGCGTGCGCCGTATAGATGCCGGCGTGCCCGCACAGCGTCTCCTTGTCGGCGCGGGCATGCGGCGCGCTGTCGGTGCCGAGGAAGAATTTCGGATTGCCGCTCGTTGCCGCGCGCACCAGCGCCTCGCGGTGCTCCTCGCGCTTGAGCACCGGCAAACAGTAGTAGTGCGGCCGGAGACCGCCTGCGAACATCGCGCCGCGGTTGTAGAGAAGGTGGTGCGCGGTGATCGTGGCGGCAATATGAGACCCCCCCGCCGACACGAACTCCACCGCCTCGCGGGTGGTCACATGCTCGACCACGATGCGAAGGCGCGGGAAGCGCCGGGTGACGCCGGCGAGGACCTTGTCGAGAAACACGCGCTCGCGATCGAAAACGTCCACCCCCGGAGTCGTGACCTCTCCGTGAACGAGTAAGGGCAGCTCCTGCTCTTCCATGGCGGCGAGCGCCGGATGGGCGCGCTCGATGCGCGTGACCCCGGCCTCCGAATTCGTCGTTGCGCCCGCCGGGTAGTATTTCACGCCGCATATGAAGCCGGATTTTTTCGCGCGGGCGATCTCCTCCGCACTGGTGTTGTCGGTTAAATAGAGCGTCATCAGGGGCTCGAAATGGGAGCCCTTCGGCACAGCGTGAAGGATGCGGGCCCGGTAGGCCGCGGCGAGCGCGGTGTCCGTGACGGGGGGCCCGAGGTTGGGCATGACCACGGCCCGGGCGAACACGCGCGCAGTGTGGGGAAGCACGCTCGCGAGCGCGGCGCCGTCTCGAAGGTGCAGGTGAGCGTCGTCCGGACGGGTAAGGGTCAAGGATTGCACGAAATTACGGGCGCCGGGTATTCATCTCATGCGCGAGCTCCAGCGCGCGCGCGTAGACGGCCTTCTTCTTCGCTCCGGTGAGCTTGCAGGCGAGCTTGACCGAGTGCGCCAGCGGCAACTCGGCTAGGAGCGTGGTAAGCACCCGCTCCCAATCGAGCTTCACGCCCTGGTCCCGGACCGCAGCCCGCTCCGCAATCAGCACGAACTCGCCGCGACGGCGGTCGGGATCCGCCTCGAGCCAGGCCGCGGCTTCGCCGAGACGGCATCGATGAAACTGTTCGAACATCTTGGTCAACTCACGCGCGATCACGATGATGCGTTCCGTCCCGAGCGTCGTCGCCATGTCCTGGACGCATTCGACGACGCGATGGGGTGCTTCGTAGAGCACGAGCGTATACGGCAGCACGCCCAGGGCTTCGAGCGCCTTGCGCCTTGCGCCGGGCTTGGCCGGGAGAAAACCCGCGAACAGAAATGGTCCGTCCGCGATACCCGCCGCCGAGAGCGCGGTCACCGCGGCGTTCGGACCGGGTACCGGGACGACTTTGAATCCTGCGGCGCGCACTTTCGCGACGACCGTCGCGCCGGGGTCGGAGACGGCCGGGGTGCCGGCGTCGGTGACGAGCGCAATGTTTCTGCCCCGCGCCAGTTCCTCGACGATCCAGTCGGCGGCGCGCCGCTCGTTGTGCTCGTGCACGGCAACCAGCTTTGCCTTCAAGCGGTGGTGCGCAAGGAGCCGCGCAGTGACGCGCGTGTCCTCCGCGGCGATCGCATCGGCGCGGGCGAGCGAATCGAGGGCGCGCAAGCTGATATCTTCGAGGTTCCCAATGGGCGTGGCGACCACATATAATTGACCCGCCCCGCTCGAACTCCCGCCATGCCTGCCGGTCCTTGCGCCCAATTCTGCTTCGCTTTGTCGGCGTTGTTGAGTCCGGCATTGTGCGCGGCTGTCGACGATCCGGCAAGCCGGCCCCCGGGCGAACGGCCTTTCATTGGCCTCTTGCTCCCGCTGAATGCTCCGGAGTTCTCACGAGCATCCGAGGCCGTGCGCCTGGGCTGCCAGGCCGCGCTCGCTTTCGCGGAGAATCGCCAGTCCCTGCAAGTGGCACGCACCGATGCCCAACCCGAAAGCATCCTCGCCGAATATGCAGCTACCGTGCAGCGCGGCGCCGCCGTGATGATCGGCCCGCTGACGCGCTCGGGGGTCACGGCGCTCGCTCAAGCGGGCCGCGTCAGCGTGCTCACGCTCGCTTTGAACGTCACAGACGGCGACGTGCCGCTCCCGCCGCGCCTCTACACCTTCGGTCTTTCCGCGGAGACCGAA
>Ga0137463_1000471_pt1 | contig 13891 bp, 14 predicted proteins | sample EasRivERMGT800_2_FD_102333 | JGI IMG/M metagenome (GOLD analysis project Ga0137463, IMG submission 102333) | Soil microbial communities from meander-bound floodplain in the East River, Colorado, USA - East River MetaG ERMGT800_2 | ecosystem: Environmental > Terrestrial > Soil > Floodplain ...
AAGGCCAGCAGGGGGAATTTATCACCTTCTGCAAAACCAAGATAGATCTCTTCTTCTTTGGTGCCTGCGATTTTAATGGTTTGGTCAGTGACATCAATGGGTTCCTGGGCATGAGATAGGGTATTTGCGAGAACAAGGTTGAGGAAGCAAATAAAAACAGGATGCCGGTGACAATTCTTTTCATAGCAAAAGGTCAATGGTTCTAAATATAAAAAATAATGGGCAAAAGTAATTGACATTTCGGCTTTTGGTGATCAATTCATAATCTGACCAATCTTCGTTCAACACTTTGACGACAGTTTCTGTATAATCCTCGCAATAGATTGTCTAAGATCTTTAATGTTTCACATATTTCAAACTTATTCCAATGGCCAGAAAACTTACTAATGTGGCATGGAATTTTTCTTTATAGTCGATTCCGACTGCGACTAAATCCTGATCATGACTCTGGCAATTACAGGAAACTGCCTGCTGGTATTCTTTTAATCGTCTCAATCCTGCCTGGTCTGCCAGGGAACTTACAACACTGAAGATATCAGCGTTTGTCTCTCCGCCTAGTAACCAATAAGCAACGATTAATTCTGCTGCCAGATCAATATTCTGCTTTTCCAAATGGAAGATGGCAAAAGAAAGCAATGATTCCGGCTTCAAGTCTTCATAAGCATTGTTGAGGGTTTGAAACTTGTTAAGGTAGAAGACAGAATGAACAAGGCTATACAATAAAGAAGATGGCACCGTGTCTATTGAGTAGTTTGTCAATAGTGCCGCATTTGCCGAAAGGTGTTCCGAGAGCCTGGCGTCGGTATCAGCCAGTCCTGAAACTCCGAGACCCAATAAACTATCAGCATGAAGTTCTTCCAGATTCATGGAACTCAAAGACGAATTATTTTTTAATGACTTCACCAGGCTCTCGAATCCTTTAAACTTTGTTTTGCTGATTTTCTTTAACAGTGCAAACGGCACCAGGCAAGCGAGTTTATCAGTTTCAACAAGTGCGTCGGAGAGGGCTTTCCAATCGGTTCTTTCGTCCAGTTCCAAAAGGTAATTATTAAATTTCTGCACCAGGCTATCAAAATTTGCTTTTTCTTTTCCTGCGAGCGAAAGGTTTTGCTTCAAGGCATAGATGACAAGAGATAAATTTCCTGCAGGAGCATTATCATAATTACCGTTTTCAGATAATTTTTTTGGAAGCGGAAGGTAGGAGTGGAGGTGCTCTTCAATATAATCCAGCAGTTCAGCAAATCGTTGTTCACCCTTTGGTATGTTTAGCAGCGATTGGGTCTCAGTTTCATTTACCACGAATCGATGGAGTAGTTTGAAATTTGAGCTCGTACCATGAAGCTTATCATTCAATAATTTCGTCGCCGCCGCTGGAGCACCCTGGAACAATTCAAAAAAGTCGACTGACAAATAATTAGGGTACCTCTTCCATTGTGTGTTACAGTCATTAACATGGCTGTTTAGCAGGGTTGAAGTATTGAGAGAGGCCACAGCACTAAACCAGCTAGAAAGAAATGTTGCACTAAAAGTATAGAAATGGTTCAGTGCGCATAGGGCTTTTTGATCCAAGGGACTTGACTCATCTCTTGGATTGACCCAGGTTGCTGGGACGGTGCTGGCATTGCCATAAACCGACTCGGACATATAAGTCCATTGGTACGGAAATGGGTTTGGCACGGAAGAGAATGGAATCAACCTATAACCATTTTGAAGCAGCCAGTTTATAGTAGGCCATCCCTGGGTTGCCACATTCCAACCCTTATTCACCTGATCGGCTAAAAAACACATATCCCACATACCCAGATCAACAAAGACCTGGCGGACAAGATTCCTGCTGTCAGCGGGAACATAATCTTCAAAGATCAAAGTAATCACTTCATCTTTTTGTTTATCCAGAAAGTTCTTTACCTGCACCATCGCATCAACTAATTTAATATAGGAAGCAAAAGGTTGAAGCACCCAGGGAGGAAAAGATTTGTAATTATGAAACAGGTAGATAGCGCCATCTTTGATCCATATATCCAGCATCAGTGCGGTAACTCCCATGGCCATCTGGTCCTCTATGGATTCACTTTGCTGCGCATAATAAAACCCCTGATCAAAATTTGCATATGAATTATGGGTTGCCAGATAAGCATTCTGGTTGTAAGGCTTGCCGTTATCACGTCCCAAATTAAAATCGGCCTGTCCCTTAAATTCCATACCGTCATTGCAGGGACCGCTTGGCAGTCCTATATAAAAGTTATCCGATGACACTTTGAAAGTGAGCGGACTTTTTTCCGCATCCGTGTCGGTCATATAGCACTCCTTGTCTTTCTTTTTGTTTTGGAATATTCTGGCGTCGTCCAGGATGGCTGTTATATTCCAATAATCAAAACCCGGGTGTAAAAAACCTGTATTGTACTCGACGTATACAAGCGGGTAGCTTGTAGCGGTGGCAGAGATCATGGTGCGGGTCATTAGGTATGTGGTATCATCACTGTACCGGTGGGACAGTGTGAGGGACCGGATCATCTGATCAAAATCATTCCTGACCTCGATAAAGGCCATCGTATTATACCCGTTCGGCGTCTTCCAATCATCAGTACAGGCTCCGCTGGGAATAGTGATGTAAAAATTTGCAGGAGACACTGCGAAGGTCATTGACTTTCCGACATCACTGCTGTACAATACACATTCCTTATCTTTTTTTGCATTTGAAAAAGCGCTGAATGCCGTGCCTCCTTGGTTATCGTAAGGCGGAATATCCAAGACAATTGACACGTTCCAGTAGTCAAGGCCGGGATGCAAAATACCCGTGTTAAAATAAACAACAAAGCCATCGCTGGATGTAGCCTGGGTGTCGAGGTCATTCCATGTGTAAGATTGGGGTTTATCGTCGCTGTACTGATGTGACAGTGTAATATTCGCCTTTATTGGAAATTTGTTTTGCATTTTGACACACGCAAAAGAATTATAATTATTGGAACCGGACATCGAAGTAATACAGCCACCAGATCTTAAATTAATATTAAAGCCAGCTCCTCCTACTGAAAAGGTCATCGTCCCCTTTTTCTGCTCATCATCTGATTTCATCATACATTCTTTCCAACCGTCGTTTTTCCAGGAGATACCTCCCGGGAAAACAACTTCAATTTTCCAGTAGTCCAGACCATAGTGAATAAAGCCTGTGTTATAGCCGGCTAAAAAAACGGGATCGGTAACCGCAGCGGGCGCTACGTTCTGCCAGGTCTGCGAATGTTCGGCATCATCACTGTACTTGTGTGTGATAGTTATGGAGCCTACTTCAAAAGGAAAATCATTGCGGACGTTGATGGCGGCTGTGTTTGAATAACTCATATAATTTTATTTTTGCAGTTAATGAAATTTCGATAGCAAGAAACGGGTGTAAAAATTTACCTTATTTGTTGGCGGTGTTAATGATAGGTGATATTGGTCGGGAAGGCAGCTAAATAGCAACAACAATAAAGGTGACTTATTTAGAAATATAGAATAACCGTAGTACTACGGTAATTAATTCAGTAGTACCCGTAAGTCGTTAAGGAAGATCTGTAGTTAAATTGGAATCAAAAAGCTGAGGGATGCAATGCGCTACACTGAAACCTTCGTTGGTATTCGGTGCAGGTTGCACGTCGCAACAAAAGTGTATTAGTAGCACCGCCAATCAATGTAAATTTGCTATAACTAATTAATTATGCCAACAGTCGCCTTAAAAAAAGAAAAATCCGAGGGAAAAAAACTGCAGCTTTCTTAAAGCAGCATGGCCTGCCCAAAGCTTTTGCAAAAAAGACCAAATAATTATCTGTGGGATTTTTGGTTTTTATACTCCTAAAATAATATAGGCGATGTTATACTTTTTTTCAAAAATTCCTACGAATTTTAATTGCCTTGTATATCTTGTAAATGTACAGTGAAAGGAATAAAAGATTGAATGCAAATCCCACCCATTCCAATTTCCGCCAATTTGGTAACCTATAAAAAAAGAGAAAAACAAAGATTGAAGATACTATTGCGACGGCGGCAACTTCAGAAATAAAAATATGTATTTTACATCTCTGCTTTTTTAGAAATGGTGGCCCGCTAACAAATAACTTAGGATATGTAATTGGAATGTTAGTTAATATCCCTTTAGATTCAGATGATCAAAGTAAATTTGATTATCTTGCGTAGAGTAAAGCTGTTACGGGCACCCAAATAAACAAGTTCCTTTCTAATGTTCAATCTCAGAATGAAAAGTAAAGAAAATCGCCGTAAACATTAATCAAAGAGGATTTTCAACGTAATAAATTTTACAAGCTTGACAGGCAAGAGTTCGAAATTTTTAAAGGAAGATCTAATGTCAATAATGGGAATTTGACGACTTTTAAAGTTGGCCAAAATTGGTAAAAGGTAAACGAGAATCGCCAACTCTTATGTTTTTAGCCATTAGGATTAGTTGTTTCTGCCATTGTTGATGAACTGCCACTTGCTCCAGTCGCCCCAAAGGCGACCTGACTGTTTTCGAATTCGAGTAACTCTGACAGAATCCAATTCCAACAATTTAGCAAAATCAGCCTTATTAAAAGTGTTTCCGTTAATATCCAGTTTTTTGAAATTTGCATATCTTCTTATTTCAGTAATATCATCGCCGGCAATAGCAATAAATTCATCGTCAAAAATATCCTTGTAATAGACTCCAATTACATCAACAGAACCTTCCAACCAATTAAGATCGACCTTATCATTTCTTCCTAAAGAATAACTTTTCACGGCAGGTGATTTCCAATCTCGATTTCTCGCAACCTTATAACTTATCAGTAAGTTTAGAGCCGGGCCATTTCCTAAATTTAGTATTTGCCAAGTTTCTTTACCGTTAATTACTTCAGTTTTAAAAGTAAGTGTTGGTGTATTTATTGATCTATTATATTGATAAACTAACAACGAGAAAATTATAACATTGGAATTGCAAATATTAACCATTTAATTTTTTTTCCCATAATCGTGACTTTGCCGTTTTTGAGACAAATTACTACGACCATAAACAGTATACTGAACAGATAGTGAATCCTAAAACCAATCAACGTGCCTGTGACTGGGTTAACGACTCTTACCCGTTAATCCTAAACACATACTTTAAATATAAAAAGAAGAAAACAATAGAAATTACTAGAATAAGTAAGCCAATTACAGCTGAATCTATTTTAATACCCTCTTTGCTAATTTGGAAAGAGGTGCTGTTATTTGGATCTACTGTTTCGACAATTCCTTCATTTTTCTGTTTAACTCATGCTCAGTTAAAAATTCGGGGATGACCTCTCTTTTAGTCATTTTAAATCCGACAAATGGATCTTTATCGAGCCACCCATTTCTAATGCAGCGATTAACAATTTTCCTGAAATTGGATATATATTTTATTGACGTATTGTGATTACAATTGCGAATTGATTTTAGCCAAAATTCGTACTGAGAAACAAATTCATAATCCAATTTTTTTATATCCATGTCGGAGACACCATATTTCCATTCCATAAATGATCTTGTATGGTCGAAGGAGGTCTTATATCTTTCCAATGTAGCGGGAGAAAAATCTTTATCAATTAAACTTTTTACTTCATCATTATGCTGCTGAAAAATCTTCATTAACATTCTTGCAGTTTCATTTGTTCCTTTAAGTGTGTTCCTCAATCCTTCTGAAGTGATGCCTTCATTTTTTTGATGGGCTGAACCGGATTTTTCATTTGTGTTTTTGTGTTGCTGCTTTCCATGTTTTCGGCGAAAAAGTTTTACCTGTGGCTTTGCATAATGTGGTTTTATTTTTTAAGTAAATGCTTTATGAATTCTTTAGATAAAAAAAACCCGGAATAATTCCGGGCTTTTATCATCTGTCGTACACTGCTCATCATAAAAAAACCATCTTGTTTGATTCTTCAACTTTCTTAATCTTTCCTGTAATTAATTATATGCCTTCAATCAGTGCTTTTGATGTTTCCATTGTACCAACCAGTCCAACATAAGGGGCAATTCATTGGATTGACTAAACATAAACTCTTTGAAATCTTTCCTGGAAAATTTCGTTTCTTTATTGAATACGGCAATATCCAGGTAATCATCCAATGTAATCTTCCCGATTTCATATACATTAAAAATACCATTGTGCAGCCGTTCCATCTGCTCATAGTCCAAGCCGAATAACCTGGCTGCTTCCTGCCTTGATTCATGTCCCCATCCATCGGACAGTAATACGCCACCAATATCAAGAAATAATATTTTAGGTATTGCATTCATGATTTCCTGTTTGACACATTGCAGGACGATCATAACCTCGTGTTGCCACGTATATCGTCCTGGTTAGATTTAATCCTGTCTTTTTTCTTAATGAACATTCATCTCAACTGTCTTAAATTTTACAGCCTCTTCTGATCCACCAGTTGCATTGCCTGCACCGTAAGAATGGGCGCCTGTTCCTGCCAATTTACCACCGTCAACAATCAGGTATTCAGAACGCAATGGTTTACCTGAAAACCAGCCCTCCAGTATTTCCCGGGTGCCGGCTGCGTAGCGGGCTTGCGCTGACAAGCTTGTTCCGGAAATATGCGGCGTCATACCATGATTTGGCATGGTCCGCCAGGGATGATCTTTAGGAGCTGGCTGAGGAAACCATACGTCTCCGGCATATCCGGCAAGCTGTCCACTTTCCAATGCATGTACAATGGCATCGCGATTACATATCTTTCCGCGGGCAGTATTCACCAAATAAGCGCCACGTTTCATTTTACTGATAAGCGCTTCGTTGAAAAGGTTTTCTGTTTCGGGATATAAAGGGCAATTGATGGTTACCACATCGCAAACTTTAACCATTGATTCGACATCGGGATAATAGGTAAGATTTAGTTCTTCTTCAATTTTTTTTGCAAGGCGGTGACGATCGGTATAATGAAGTTTAACGTCAAAAGGTTTTAACCGACGCAAAAATGCTAACCCGATACGGCCGGCAGCTACAGTGCCAACGTTCATTCCTTCTATATCATATGAACGCTCAACACAATCTGCGATGTTCCATCCTTTATTAATTACCCATTGATAAGATGGGATGTAATTACGAACCAGTGACAAGACCATCATCACCTGGTGCTCTGAAACACTTATGCTATTGCTGTAAGTAACTTCGGCAACAGTGATACCATTTTGCATGGCAGCCTCCAGGTCAACATGGTCAGAGCCAATACCAGCTGTTATAGCTAATTTCAATTTTTTTGCTTTTGCAATTCGCTCTGCAGTTAAATACGCCGGCCAAAAAGGCTGGGATATGACTACTTCTGCATCAGCAAGTTCTTTTTCAAACACTGAATTCTCTCCGTCTTTATCAGATGTAACTACAAATTCATGCCCCAGATTTTCAAGAAATTTACGAAGGCCGAGTTCACCTGAAACACTTCCAAGAAGTTGTCCTGGAATGAAGTCTATCTTCGATGGAGTGGGCAGCGTTTGACCACCCGGGTAACCTGTCAATTCCGGAATACTGTCGCGGATCGATGTTTTAGGATATCCTGTAACAGGATCATCAAATAAAACACAAAGAATTTTTGCCATGATATTTTATTTTATTGTTAGAGTTAAAAAATAGTTCTTTAAAAAAAGATTTTTGGATTCCGTTTCAATTTTATTTCACCTCAACTATTATTTGCTTCAAAGTTTTTAATTAATAGTTCACCGAGTAAATGCAAACAGGTCAAAGAAAAGTTTATACCCGGGAGGATGCCTCCTCCTGGTAAAAGAATTCTTTTATGGTTTTCAATAACACAAATCACCTATGTCTGCCACCACCGCCACCTCTACCTCCATTTCCCCCAAAAGAGCTTCTCCCACTTCCTCCAAACGAGCCTCCTCTATTGAATGCCCCCTGATCAATATGTGTTGGCAATGATTCAATATTGCTTCTTTGTTCCGCTCTTCCGATCGAGGGATTCTGCCCTTCGTTTCGGATAGGATTTATCTGTCCGGCTTCTGCGCTACGGAATTCATGTGGCTGCGGATTTTGAACCGATGGCCTGTATATTTTCATTACATTTCCCTGGTGCCCGGCCCGGTTGATCTTATGAACATCTTTAAAAGTAACCGGGTTTATTGTCCTGTTTGTATATTTCTCCACATCATGCACATCAGGGCCCTTTGCATAATAATTATGAAGACCGGTAGTATTAAAATTATTAATGATTGTGATACGGCCTGCGAGATCGTTGATACGGCCACGTCCTTCAATTACATTTCCAAGGTTCCTGTCATATATATGAGCACGGTCGCAAACATTCCAGTAGAAAGCATGTGGCCGCCATGAACCGAATTGAAGGCCAACCTGTACACCTGGCATGATTGGCGCCCAGCAATAATAATCATCCACAGATCCCCAGGTAACCCAGGCAGGCGACCAATCATATCCCGGAACCCATAACCATCCATAACTATCATCATATAGCCAACTGCCATAATGAAAAGGCGCCCAACCCCAGCTGTAATTGGATTCCCATGCCCATCCATCATTTGAATACGCCCAGTTACCATTGGTGGCATAAGGCCTGAAGTCCCCATCAATGCGGGGGTTCCATACATGCCCGTATGTGGGGTAGTCAATCCACGTACCATAGGGAGATAAGTTATCATAAAATGTTTGATAGGTTATCGTGCCTGAAACAGGCGAAGTTTGCGCTGCTGTTTGAGCACTGATGGAACCTGAAAGCATTGCTATCAGTATGAGTGACAGCAAAACTGAATTAATTATCTTTTTCATTTTTATATATTTTAAATTGTATACATTCCCTTTTCCGGAATAATAATAAGCGGAACATTTATATGTCTCAATACTTTCTCAGCGAAATTGCCAAATAAAAAATGGTTGATCCCCTTGCGGGAATGAGTTCCCATTACAAGTAAATCCGGTTTTTTTTGTTGACATGCCTCTGCTAACGCTAATACAGGATCGTTAAGAGGAAAATCAATCGTGCCCGTAACACCTAATTGCTTTTGGATATCTCCTCTCGTTTTATAACCATCTTCCCTTATTTGACTAAAAAGTGTTTCTTCGGTCTCTGTAGTACGGTCTATCAGATCATAGCTCATGACAATATCAGGGTAACCCATCACTGCTCCAATGAAACGATTGTCGATCACATGTATAAAAGAAAGTGTGGGCACTTCGCTTAGTTGATCCAGGAACTCCTTTAAAAAATCGGTGATCCGTTTAGTTAGCGGCGAGTTGTCCAGTGCAATTAATAACTGCATATCTTATATTTTATGTTTTTAAACGCAGGAATAAAGGCCCCGTATTTAAACGGGACCTGGTTTTCCTAATTACCCGCATGAAGTGCCTTATGAATTAGTTTTGGGCAGATTGAACTTTTTGAAAATGGATGTAACGTCAGTCTGCATTTCCTGCGTCGTTACAGTTTTACTGCTTACATCTCCCTGGGCTGAACCCTGCCAAATCAATTTGTTTGTTTTAGCATCAACCATATTCACGGTCAAAGTACCTTGCTTGAATGGAATGTTATATGTGTGGTATCCAATCAGGTCATTAGGATAATACATGTAACCCCTTCTGCGTCTCCATCCGTTATAATAATAATGCGTATAGGGGTAACTGTAAACTGGTTCCGATACCTGGTTAACTTTTCTTTCCACCATAACGTTGTAATCCAATATCACATCGGGATTTTGGTTTGTCTCCTTCCATCCCTGGTTTTCCAACTGTATGCTGATGGCATTTTTGATGTTGTTGTCAACAATGTCATTGTCGGCAATGTCTTCCTTCTTTTCCCCATTGACGTTAGCCCATCCAAAGGTCTTGTAATTGCTGAAGTTGACCCCGGCTGCAGTTTCTACATGAGTTGTAACTGCACAACTGCTGAAAGCGAAGGCAGATACAACTGCCACTGACAAACCTAAAAAGTACTTTTTCATTGTTTTAATTTTTTATTATTTAATTGAATTTGTTTTTCGTTGTAAAATTAATTTGGCATTCATTGCTTAATAATTGCATATCGCTGAAGAGGCAAAAACTATCGGCGATTCATATCCTGTTGACTGCAGCATCGTTTATCTTAATAATGAATTGTTGATTGGGGTGTGATATATCCAGATTAAAATCACCAGCGTTGAATTGTATGAACATGGAAAGATTAAAATTTCCATCCTGGTCGGATCCGGCAGGCAATGGCAAGTATTCAACCTTTACTGCTTTGGTGATATTGTTCATCGTAACGAAACCCTGCGCGACAAACACTTTAGTTGAAGTAATCTCATCCTGTATCTTCCATGGATTTATTGTCATTTTAAGATCAAATGGCAAATCCGGAGCTGATAACAAAGTATTATCTTCCGGTATATAATTTATCAAATGGTACGGAATGTTTATTCTTACGTTTAGTTGGTTGGAATTATTCGATAATGATATAATAGTTCCCTTTACGATGCTTTCATTATAAACTGCTCCATTCACTTGCAGCATCACTGCGTCAAAAGCCTGATAGGAATTATAGACTTGCGTATTTCCAGGTTTTGAGATCAACATGAGTAGCAGAAATACTTCTATTGATTTTAAAATATTTTTCATTATTATGATTTGACTTCCTTAGATCTAACTTTTATTCCCATTATCGCTAGTTATAAAAATTGGAAATTTGAATTTTATTTCACAGTTATCAAACTGCAAGTCGTACAGATAAAAACTGATATTCCATTGAGATCCGATACACTTATCAGAATTGAGAACGCTATCTAAAATGAGTAGCCCGGAACAAGCGGTAAGATAATTGCCGTCGTTAATAGTTCCATCCAATGGAAACACCAGGCCATCGTTTTCAGAATCGTTCAGGTTTATCTGCGATGAAGCGTGTATAGCGGTTTCTATTTGAACCCTGCCCTTATGATAATCACGACAATTCTGTTCATTATGTTTATTTGATACCATCATGAAATGCCAGTCACGTTCCAGTTTCAGGTTGCCATTTTCAAAGTCAATTACTACTTTCATTAATGGAAGATGCTCAGCAACTATGTGATTTTTTTTTATTCCTATTAATGCAACGGCCGATGTCGGAATTGTATATCCGAATTGTTTAAGAAATATTGGCTTTTTCATAATATACTTTTTGAAGTGTTGATGTAAACTTACTAGTGTCTAAAGCCGGGAATGTTTGACGTTCGTTGAACAGGCAAAAACTGTCGGTTGAAATGGAAAGCCTGATTGTTGATAGAAATGTTACAGTATCATTAGCTTCTATAGCAAATAATAAATAGTAAGGCATTTATGCAAAATGGAAAAATCGCCAAAGAGATTGAAGAGAATTTATTATCAACCAACATGGAACTTTTGCCATTTGGTTTAATGGAATCCAAAAGTTGTTCAAGAAATAATTACTCTGATTGTATTTACTGCTTCCTTATTACTTCCATCCACCTCCTAAGTCACGATATAAATTTAAGATAGCCTGAAGTTGTTGTAGTTGGTCGTTAACCTGGTTCAATTGCGCAGACAACAAGCTTTGCTGAGCGGTTAATACTTCGGTATAATTAGCGGAACTGTAACGCACTAATAGTTGAGTATATTCTACTGCCTTTTGCAAATTCACTATCTGGCTATCACGAAGACTGGTTTTTTCAACCGTGCTTTGATAAGAAACCATATCATCAGAAACTTCTTGTCCTGCTGTCAATACAATATTCTGAAAACTTAGCAGGGCCTGGTATTGTCCTTCTTGTGCAACTCTCAGTCTTGCCCTGTTGATACCCTGGTTTATGATAGGTTGTGTTAAGCCAGCTGCAATGCTTCCTACCAGTGAAGTCGGGTTAAATAAGTTAGAAATAGAAGAACCACTAAAACCTCCGGAAGCAGAAATGATCAGGTCCGGATAAAAATAAGTTCGGGCAACATTGGTCAATTCAAAATTGTACCGGAAGTTCAATTCGGCTTCCTGCACATCAGGACGATTGCTTAGCAATTGAGCCGGAACTCCTGTATGTACTAAGTTACCTGGTTCTTGCTCCGAAAGTTCACCTCGTACTATTTGTCCAGGCTTTCTTCCCAATAGTATGCTAAGTGCATTTTCAGTTTGCCTGATCAATTGTTTCAAATCCGGGATCGTTACTTCAGCAGCATACCTGCTTGCTTCACTTTGAACAACAGCTGCTTCAGTAATCACATCAGCTTCCTTTAATGCTTTCATAATATCAACTGTACTGATCCAGTTCTTAACTGATTCCTCGGTAATCTTTAACTCCTGGTCAAGCCCTTGCAGGTTATAATAATAATTAGCAATATTCGCTACAAGGTTTGATTGTACGGTTACTGATGAATGCGACATGATCACTGATTGGAAGTAATCAAGAGTAAATAATAAAGCCCATTCAAATATATCAGGATAATTATACTTCCTCCAGGTATTGTACGCACAATTGAATATAATCACACATCTCTTGCAGTTCTGCATTAATAAGCTCCGGGTTATTAGTTGGCTGTGCTTTAATCTTTTTTATTTTCACTTGTATATCCTGCAGGGTTTGAATTGCCCGTTGTGTTTTACGGTTCAACTTTCGTTCATCTTTCTGTTCAGTCTCTATAGCTGTAAAATTATTGACACCGATACCGATAAAGATTGAAGCGATTCCTGCTATGCCTAATTCCAAAGGATTATCATTTGTAAAAAAGGTAAGAAACATAATGCCTACCCCTGCAAGAATAAATGTTACTACCCGGGGGTTTAAGAATGTTTTTCTGAAATGCCTGGATTTGTTGGTATAACTCATGATGAGCCAATTTTTTTTTAAGATGTTATTTGTGCAGGAAAACCGTATGTGTTCAGGAATATAATTGCATGTACTATATGTGATTTTATTTTTTTAAATGCAATTACTATAAAAAAAATTACCCTTTCCCGATAAACATTCCGGCCAGGAAAACAATTACACCACCTGCCAATACCTGCACCATGGTTTTTGCCAAAGGGGTTTGCATATACCTGTGCCGTATAAAAGCTATAGCCAGCAGTTCAATACCAACAATGATTGTTGCAATCATCATAGCAACTGAAAATTGTGCAAATAAAAATGGCAATGTATGACCAATAGCCCCGGCAAAAGTCATAAGACCTGATGCAAGGCCCCGTTGCCATGGATTACCACGACCGCTTAGTTTCCCATCATCACTCAATGCTTCAGAAAAAGCCATACTGATACCTGCGCCGGCTGCAGTAGCCAGGCCAACAATAAATGTTGTGTGCGAATTATGCGTGGAATAAGCTACAGCAAACAAAGGCGCCAATGAAGATACAGATCCATCCATTAAACCGGCAAGGCCCGGCTGAATGATATGCAGCACTAAATTACGTTGCGTCGTTTTCCCAGTTATCATAATGTCCTTGTTTGTGCCTTTGGCAATTGAGTATTTCATGCACAAATCTATTTTTATCCATCGCCATATAATTAACTAATCGGTGACGAGGCAAAAACTTTAGTTGAAATCTTAAAAGCGCAGGATTGTAAGATGAGATAAATAATGTAACCAGGAGATTCTCCTGAGATATCGTTGAGCTTCATGAAAGGGAAGTATTATTGAACTATTTTACTGAAGCCTTCTTGGTTTGTAAAAATTTTATTTCGTTGTGACTAATATATTTACCGACCATAATACTAATTATAAATACACTATAAAAGTGCCCTATAAAGCCAATCAGCATTACTGCCCTTTTTGCAACCAATGTTACAGGTCTTACATCGCCTAAACAGGTGGTCGTTAAAGTTTGAAGACTAAAGTAGTTTAAATCACTTAATCTTAAATTTTTTTGCCCTAACCCAGAAGATGAATTAGGATGCACTACCTCAATTTGGAAAAATAAAAATGTTCCTGTCAGGCAAAGTAATA
>Ga0137463_1000472_pt1 | contig 13856 bp, 14 predicted proteins | sample EasRivERMGT800_2_FD_102333 | JGI IMG/M metagenome (GOLD analysis project Ga0137463, IMG submission 102333) | Soil microbial communities from meander-bound floodplain in the East River, Colorado, USA - East River MetaG ERMGT800_2 | ecosystem: Environmental > Terrestrial > Soil > Floodplain ...
ATGGGCGTGCTGCCCTTCCAGTTCAAGGGCAGCGACACGGTCGCGTCGCTCGCCATCACCGGCGAGGAAACCATAGACATTCGCGGCGTCGATGGAGAGATCAAACCGCAGCAGGATGCGACGCTGGTGATCCGGCGCAAGGATGGCAGCGTGAAGGAAGTTCCGCTGCTGCTGCGCATCGACACGCCGATCGAAGTGGACTACTACCAGCACGGCGGCATCCTGCCGTTTGTGTTACGCGAATTACTTGAAAAAGCAGGACCCTCGGTTCGCGCAGCGGCGTAAGACAACGGAGGGCTTCTCGTGCTTTTGAAAATTGCGGTATTCACTGTTGCCGCGTGTTGCGCGGCGGGGGCGCTGGCGCAGACTTCGGCGTCCTACCCGTCCAAGCCGATCCGCCTCATCGTGCCCTTTGCACCGGGAGGCAGTTCCTCGATCGTCGCGCGCGCCTTCTCCGCCGAGATGAGCAAGGGGCTTGGCCAGCAGTTCGTGGTCGAGAACAAGCCCGGTGCGGGCGGCAACATCGCCATGGAAGAAGTCGCAAAGGCCGAGCCCGATGGCTATACGCTGATCATCGGCCATGTCGGCACGCTGGCGATGAATCCGTACATGTTCGAAAAGCTCCCCTACGACGCGAACAAGGACTTCCGGCCGGTCTCGCTCTTCGCCAAGGTGCCGACCATCTTCGTCGTACACGAGAGCGTGCCGGTGAAAAACCTGCGCGAGTTCGTGGCCCTCGCCAGGAAGCAGCCGGGCAAGCTCAACTACGGCAGCGCCGGGAACGGCAGCGCCGGGCACCTCGCCATCGAATATCTGAAGCTCGTCAGCGGCATGGACATCCAGCACGTCCCGTACAAAGGCACGGGCCCCAACCTCATCGATCTCGTCGCAGGGCGCACCCAGTTTTCCGCGGCCGGCACACCGCCGTTCATGCCACACGTGAAGTCCGGCAAGCTTCGCGTCGTCGCGGTCGGCACCACCAAGCGCCTGCCGATCCTGCCCGACGTCGGCACGGTAGCCGAACAGGGCTACCCCGGTTTCGAGACATCCCAGTGGTACGGGCTGAACGCACCTGCAAGGACGCCCGAGGCCATTGTGAACCGCCTCGCCGCCGAGTCCGCCAAGGCGGCCAGGAGCGAGGCAGTGGAAAAGCAGCTCGAGCCCGACAGCGCCGAGCTGATCGGCTCGACCCCGAAGGAATTCGCCGACTACATCGCGACGGAACAGGCGCGCTGGAAGGAAGTCGTGCAGAAAGCCCACGTCAAGGCGGACTGATGCAGCCCTGGGACGTGATCGTGGTCGGCGGCGGCAACGCCGCGCTGTGCGCCGCGCTTTCGGCGCGCGAGTCCGCCGAGCGCGTGCTCGTGCTCGAGCGCGCGCCCGAAGCCGAGGCCGGCGGCAATTCCCGCTTCACCGCCGGGCTGATGCGCATCGTCTACAACGGCGCCGACGACCTCGGCCAGTTGATCGAGCTGTCCCTCGATGAAATCGAGCGGACGGATTTCGGGACCTACACCACCGACCAGTTCCTCGACGACATGGCGCGCGTCACCGAGTACCGCTGCGATCCCGACCTCACTGAGATCCTGGTCAAGGAGAGCTTCCCGACCGCCCTGTGGATGCGGAAGAAAGGCCTGCGCTTCACCGCGGCCTGGGGCCGGCAGGCGTTCAAGATCGAAGGCCGGTTCAAGTTCTGGGGAGGCCTCACCCTCGAAGTGGTCGGCGGCGGCCCGGGACTCGTCGAGTCGCTGACGCAGATCGCGCGCAAAAGCGGAATCGAGATCTGGTACTCGGCGCGTGCGATGTCGCTTATCGCCGATGACCACGGGGTTCGCGGTGTGCGGCTGAAGCACGAAGGAAAGACGATCGACGTCGGCTCCAAGGCGGTGGTGCTCGCCGCGGGCGGCTTCCAGGCCAACCCCGAGTGGCGCACCCGCTATCTCGGCCCGGGATGGGAACTCGCGAAAGTGCGCGGCACGCGCTTCAACACCGGCGACGCGATCCGCATGGCGCTCGACGTCGACGCGGCGCCCGTGGGCAACTGGTCGGGATGCCACGCCGTCGCCTGGGAAAGGAACGCCCCCGAATTCGGCGATCTCGCCGTCGGCGACCAGTTCCAGAAGCATTCCTATCCCTGGGGCATCTATATCAATGCCGAGGGCAGGCGCTTCGTCGACGAGGGCGCGGACTTCCGCAACTACACCTACGCCAAGTACGGCCGCGTGATCCTCAACCAGCCGGGCCAGTTCGCCTGGCAGATCTTCGATGCCAAGGTGAAGGGCCAGCTGCGCGACGAGTACCGGATCAAGCAGGTGACCAAGGTCGCCGCGAACACGCTCGAGGAACTGGTGAAGAAGCTCGACGACGTGAATGCGGACGCGGCGCTCGCGGAAATTCGCTCCTATAATACGGCGGTTCGCACGGACGTCCCGTTCAACCCGAACATCAAGGACGGCCGCTGCACGACGGGACTCGCGGTGAACAAGTCCAACTGGGCGAACACCATCGATACCCCGCCCTTCGAAGCCTACGCGGTGACTTGCGGCATTACCTTCAGCTTCGGCGGATTGCGCATCAACACGGACGCGCAGGTGATTTCGACCGACGGCGAACCGATCCGAGGCCTGTACGCGGCGGGAGAACTGGTTGGGGGAATTTTCTACTTCAATTATCCGGGAGGCAGCGGCCTCACCAACGGCTCGGTATTCGGGCGGATCGCCGGGGCGAATGCGGCAAAGCCTTGAAATCGGAAAATCAGTCCAAGAGAGTCGCAAGCACGTAGACGTGCCCGCCGAGGGATAGGCGAATCAATCCGGCCGCGAAGTCTGAGGGGCCCGCCGGCGCGCCGCAATCCGGAAATACCGAGCCTTGTAAATTAATGGGGCCTGTCGCCATTTGTTTTAATTTCGCACGTATTTGGTCACGCTTTTGTGCGCCACCTCCGCGCCGTAGATAGCACCCTTGCCGTCGGCCGCAACGCCTTCCGGCGTATCTTCCTTGTCGGGTTCAGGGCCCACGCCGGGGATATGTGATCTGACCGTGCCATTTTTTGCACTGCCCACGCGGATGCCGCGGCGCATGCCGGGATTTCTCTTGGCATCCGACATGTGATCGCTAACGTACAGCGTGTCGCTCGCGTCGATGTAAATTCCGCTGGGACGCCCGAACTGTTTCCACTCGGAAATATATTTCCCTTCGGCATCAAAAATCTGGATGCGATTGTTGCCGCGATCGGCAACGAACACACGTCCACTGGAATCAAGCGCGATGCCATGAAGCTCGCCGAACTCTCCGGGGCCGGCGCCTTTCTTGCCCCAGGTCTTGATGAATGTGCCGTCCTTCGCGAATTTCATGATACGTGCGTTGGAATCACCACCGTGACCATCGGACACGTAGATGTCGCCGTTGGGCGCGGTAATTACGGCTGACGGGCGATTGAATGTTTCCATCGAATCGCCGGCAACACCGGGCTTGCCCAACGTCAATAACACCTTCCCTTCACTATTGAACTTGACGACCACGTGGCCCTTACCGTCCTTACCTGAAGCGTCGACCGCCCAGATGTTTTCTTCGCGATCCACATGAATGCCGTGGGGAAACACGAACAGCCCCCCGCCGAACGCTCGCAGGAGTGTTCCGGCCGGATCAAATTGCAGTACCGGCGACAGCGACGATTCCGCACAGGAGTTCGCGCCGCAGCGCTCGAACACCCATACATTACCGCTGCGATCCACATCGAGCGTGCTGGTTGATCCCCAGGTACGTCCTTCCGGCATCTTCGCCCAGCCGGCGATGGTGCGCCACGCCGCGTCTTGTGCAATAGCCAATGGAACCACCACAAAAAACAAAGCAATGATGAGACTACGTAAGTTGCGCATGACGCCTCCCGGGTTAAGACGTTCAGAATCCGAAAGCTTCCGGCCGCACCCCCGGACGGACGCGATCGGAGCGGGTTGGTGGTAAAAAAGGGCGACGCGGAAAACCGCGTCGCCCCTCGACGAGTTGGAATACGTAGCTAGCTCAGCACCCGGCGGCGCATTTTCCGGCGTCGTCAAACTCCATCGTCTTGCCGCTGAGCGGAATATGGACCGGCGCCTTGACGGCTTTGATGAAAGTCTCGGTCTTGCTCCCCGCCCGAACCTTGCCGCCAACGGTCCCGACTTCATTCGCGTGTGACGGGATCACCGAATTGGGCTTGACCAGGTCGTTGATCACATAGGCCGCCTCCTTCGGACCGGTGCTGAAACCGTCGCCAATATTCATGACGGCGAGCTTCGCCCCGTAATAGCCGCGCACGACTTTGTCCTGCTCTGCCGTGATGCCCGTATCCCCGGATAGATACACCACGAGGCCGTTGCTGAACTTCAGCACATAGCCGGTAGCGAGGCCGACATCGCCGGCGATTCCCGCTTCCTTCATGGCCTTACCCAGCTCGCCGCCGATGTAGTCGGGATCGAGGCCGTTGCTGTGCAATGCGGGCACCGTCGCAATCTGCACGCCGCCGATGGTCACGCTTCCACCGAAGCGCGTGAGGATCGAATCCGCCGGGTTGCCACCATTCGCTTTCAACTTGTTGGCGAAGAAGGGCGGCATTTCGCTGCCCGTCACGATCTTGGCTTTCTTGGCCAGCGCGATGTTTACCGTGCTCGAATTCGGCAGCGCCGACACTGAAACGTCGGGTTTGTCACAGCTGCCCGAGTTGGGCGCCTTGTTGTGCGCGTTGCCCGCGTGGTCGCCATGCATGTGGCTGACAAGAATGATGTCGATCTTGCCCAACCGGGGATCGTTCGGTCCGGCGACCGTACGACCGGCGTCGTAGAGAATGCGCGTGCCGTTTGGATCCTCGAAAATCATCGCCCGGTCCTGCGGGCAGAATTCGCCCTCCTGGCCGCCGAGCGGCGTCACTTTGACATTGGCTGCCAAGGCTGATTGAGCAATCATTGCGGCCACGCAGCCAACGGCTACTGTCCAAACCACTGAATTCTTTCCCATGCGGTCTCCCCTATCGAGGTTTCAAATAAACGCTGAGCGGGGACCATATCACACCTCGCTGACGTACAAGGATTATTTGCGGGGAGACCTGAGAGCTAAAGAGATAGACTAACGTCGCCTCGGCGCGTCAGCCGAAAAGCGCTTCCGGAACGTAGACGACCCCTTCGAAGATGCGCCGCGCCGTGCGCACGAACGAGGCGCGCTCGACGACCGGCGCCGCTCCCGAGCAGTCGGTGACGAGATCCACATCGATGCGCCCGGATGGATGCTCGATGCCGAGCACCCCGCCTGAGAATCCTTTCGGCTCGAGGTAACGGTTCGCGACGGTTCCCGGCAGCACTGCGGCCGTGCTCAACGCGAGCGCGCCGGTCACCGCATGCGTTTTGTGACAAGCGTGCGGGGTGAAGTAACGCGAAGCGATGTTTCCCCCCTGGGCGGGACGCGAGACCAGGGCCGGCTTGGGCACCACCAGCCGCGATACATCGCCCATGCCCATGCGTCTCCCCGCCTCCAGCCGGATGGTTTCCAGCCGCTGCATCAGGGCCCGGTCGGCGTCTAGTTCCTGCGGCGTTTCCTGTCCCGTCTTGCCGAAGGCCTCGGCGGCCATGATCACCAGGGGCATCGCCATGTCGATGCAGGTCGCCTCGACGCCTTGAATCGAGTCGAGCAGATTTCCGGTCGGCAACAACTTTCCCGTAACGGCGCCGAGCGCATCGAGAAAGGTCAGCTTGATCGGCGCCGCGGGCTCGGTGACACCGTCGATGCGCGTGTCGCCTGCGTACTCCACCCGGCCGCCGGGCGTCTGTATCACCGCGTCGATCAGCGTCTGCGTGTTGACGTTGTAGATATGCACGATCGTAACCGGATCTCCGGCGCGCACCAGTCCGGCTTCGATGGCGAACGGCCCCACGCCCGCGAGCATGTTGCCGCAGTTGGGCTTGGTGTCGACGAACGCCTCGTTGACCGACACCTGCGCGAACAGGTAGTCGACGTCGGCGCCGGGTTGCTGCGAGCGGCTGACGATGGCCACTTTACTCGTGAGAGTATTGGCACCTCCGATGCCATCAACCTGGAGCACGTGCGGCGAACCCATGACGCTCAGCAACACCGCATCGCGGCGGCGCGGGTCCGCGGGCAGATCGTCGGCCAGGAAGTACGGCCCCCGCGAGGTGCCTCCGCGCATGAGTACACAGGGAATTTTGCGTTGCATGGTCAGCAGTCCGTCAGTTTTCCCCGCGACGGCGATCGCGCCGCGGACGTATCGACTCGAAGGAATACGAGTATGCTTGGCAGCGTTTACTCATTCAGGTGGGCGCAATTTGGCGCAAGCCGAAATCGTACCTCAGGAGTGAATATCATGCCGACACATCGCATTCTTGCTCTGCTTTCCCTGGCTGTCCTGCTCGCCGGGTGCGCCGGCCCGGCTTCCTTGTCCAGCGGAACACCCGCGCCGCAGGTCCAGGCGAGGATGGGAGCGCCGGAATCGGTCACGAAAAATCCTGATGGCTCGGAAGTCTGGGCGTATCCCCAAGGTCCGCTTGGCCGGCAGACCTACATGGTCACCCTGGGTCCGGACCGCTCGGTGCGCGATGTGCGCCAGGTGCTGAGCGAAGAGTTCTTTTCCGGGGTGCACTCCGGCATGTCGCGAGACGACGTGCGCAAGTTGCTCGGCAAACCCGGCGAGGTGTCCTTCTTCGAGGCGCGCAACGAGGAAGTCTGGTCCTGGCGCTACCAGGAGCAGAATCCGATGTACTTCAACGTTCTCTTCGACCGCTCCGCGGGCACGGTGAGGACCACGCAGCGGCTCGAGGAAATTCTTTTCATCGACACGAACTGCTGACGCCCATGGGCGGACCCGCCAAAATGGCCACGCAGCGCCTCGTTCTCCTGGCGGCGCTCGCCCTGGTGGCGGGCTGCGCGAACTTTGCCCAGCTCTCGCCCGGGACGTCCTCCCGGCAGGTCGAAGCACTGGTCGGCGCGCCCACCGAGGTGTGGAAGGAGGCGGACGGATCGGAAGTCTGGGAATACCCGATGGGTCCGTTCGGCTTCGAAACCTACATGGTGAGCTTTGGCCCGGACCGCACGGTGCGCCAGGTTCGCCAGGTGCTTACCGAGGAAAACATCGTAGCCTTGCGCGTCGGCATGCCCAGGGACGAAGTCCGGCGCCTCCTCGGCAAGCCCAGGGAAATCCGCATGTTCGATCTCAGCAATGAAGAGATCTGGTCCTGGCGCTACCGCGAGTGGCAGGTGAGGAACATGGAACTGCACGTTCAGTTCGATCGTTCCAGCGGCACCCTGAAAGCCTACTCGCGTTCCCAGGAAGAACCCAGCGGCAGCGACAAGCGTTCCTGAGACTTCGCCAATGAAAGCCCATCCTCGGCACGCCGGCGCGCTGGGGCTGGCGTTGTGCATCGGAGCGTGTGCGAATTTTTCTGCGATTTCTCCCGGCGACTCTGCGCTGCAGGTCGCCTCGGCGGTGGGTGAGCCGGCAACGGTGTGGACCCATCCCGACGGGTCGGAGGTATGGGAATATCCGCAGGGCCCCTCCGGCGTGCAGACCTTCATGGTCGACATCGGCCCCGACCAGGCGGTGCACGCGGTTCACCAGGTGCTCAGCGAAGAGTATTTCTCCCGGGTGAGTCCCGGCATGTCGCGCGAGGACGTGCGGCGGCTGCTCGGCCGGCCGAAGGAAGTCTGGGTTTTCCCCGACCGGGACGAAGAGAGCTGGACCTGGCGATACCTCGATGTCCGCTACAAGTTCTTCCACGTGCTCTTTGACCGGACAAGCGGCGCGGTCCGGTACACGCTGCGCCTGGACGAAGTGTTTCCGCCCGGCGGACGCGGAAGGCACTGAGTCGGGGCGGCCGGAAGCGCTGCGACCGCCAGTACTTCAGGAGCGCTTGCCCTGCTCGAATTCCTGCATCGCCTCGCGGGAGAGCTTGAAGGCCTCCACGCCCGCGGGCATACCGCAGTACACCGCCACCTGCAGCAGGACTTCGCGGATCTCCTCGCGGCTGCAGCCGTTGGTGAGCGCGCCCTTGACGTGCGTCTTGAACTCGTTGGGGCGGTTGAGCGCGGACAGCATCCCCAGATTGACCAGGCTGCGCGTCTTGCGCGGCAGCTGCGTGCGCGTCCACAGCCAGCCCCAGCAGGACTGCGTCACCAGCTCCTGCATCGGCATGCCGAAGTCGTCGACTGTCTTCAGCTGCCGCTCGACGTAGTCGGCGCCGAGCACTTCCTTGCGCACCGCGAGTCCCTTGTCCCAGAGTTCCTTCAGCATTTCTCGTCCTTTCCGTTGATGGAGTTGTCGCGAATCAGCCCAGCGTGTGGCTGAATTCGCCGATCGCTTCGATCCACAGCTTCACTTCGTCCCCCGGCTTGAGAAAGCGCCCGCGGCCCATACCGACTCCCGCCGGCGTTCCGGTCAGCACCAGGTCACCCGGATGCAGCGTCACGCGCGACGAGAGCATCGCGATCTGCTCGGCCGTGTCGAAGATGAGTTTGTCGGTGTTGGAATCCTGCATCAGTTCGCCGTTCACCCACAGCCGCAGGCCCAGGTGGTGCGGGTCGCGCAGCTCGCTCGCCGGAACGATCCACGGCCCGAGCGGGCAGGCGCCGTCGAAGCACTTCTGGCTCACCCAGTCGTAGTGGAACGGAGAACCCGGCGGATTCTTGTCGCGCTTCATCGCGTCGCGCGCCGAAAGATCGTTGGCGATGGTGTAGCCGGCGACGCAGGCGATCGCTTTGTCCACCGGCACATCCTTCGCCGTCCTGCCGATAACGGCGACGAGTTCGACCTCCCAGTCGACCTTCTGCGAATACGCCGGCAGCTTGACCTTGGCGCCCGGCCCGACCACCGAGCTTCGCGACGTCTTGACGAAGTGCCAGGGCTTTTCACCGAGATCCTTCATCGTCGGCCCCGGCTCCTTGCCCTGCGCGCGAGCCATCTCGGCCATGTGGTCGGTGTAGTTCGCGCCGGCGCAATAAATATCGCCTGGATAAAGCACGGGAGCGAGCAGCTTCGCTCGCTTGAGCGGCAAACCCTTCGCCTTGCTCTTGCCTGCGCCGATGCGCTTCGCCGCGGCGGCGAATTCGCGGTTCGCCCTGGACCAATCCGTCAGCGCCCCGAGAACGGAGGACCAGGCCGGCTGCCCGGTGAGGCGGGCGGCGTCGTAGACCTGCTCTCCGACGAGAATCCCAGCGCGCGCTTCCCGGCCGGATTGATAGCTCAGCAATCGGTAGCTCATGCGTCGTCCTTTCAGGCGAAGGCGCGCTTCATGCGCCTGACCCAGTCCTCGAACGCGATCATCTGGTCGGTGAGGAATTTACGCGTCGTCTCGTCCGAGAGCTTTCCGTCCGGCCCGAACTTGCCCGCCGCCATGCCGATGAACACCTCGGGCCTGACCAGCCACTGGACGCCCAGCCCCGAAAGGATCCTGCGCAGATCGTACTGGGCTCTTGCGCCGCCGACCGGGCCGCCTGTCGCGCTGAAGACCGCAGCGGGCTTGTTCTGGAAGGGCGAGGGCTGGTAACGCGACATCCAGTCGATCGCGTTTTTGAGGGCAGCAGAAACTGACCAGTTGTATTCGGGCGAAGCGAACAGCAGCGCATCGGCCGCGAGGATCTCCTCCCGCAGCTTCGCAACGGGCGCCGGGAAGCCTTTTTCCTGGACGTCGAAGTTGTACATCGGAATCTCGGCGATGCTGGTGATGTGCAGCTTGAGACCCGGTGGCATCAGCTCGCCGGCGGCCTTGAGCGCCGCCATGTTGAAGGACTTCTGCCTGAGACTGCCGCAAATGCCGAGTACCTGAAATGTTGCTGGTGTGTTCACGTGTTCTCGCCGTCGGTTGACAAGTGTTCGGGCTGCACGTCAGCGTTTCATCGCCGCGTCGTAGAAGCTCGGATCGTAGTACGGAGCCGGATCGGTCAGGGACTTGCGCGGCTGCCCGTATTTCGAGCGCAGCGCGAGCACCGTCTTCACCCCTTCCATGTCGATCTGTGCTTTCTTCTGAAACCCGTCGGTCGGGCTGAGCAGAACCTTGTAGGCGGTCTGCGCGGCCTGCGCGTTCGCGTTGGGAAGGTTCTTCAGGAAGATCGCGATCGCTTCGTCCTTGTTCCGGGGATCGTAGAGCCAGTCCACCGCGTCGCTGAACGCGCGTATGTAGCCGACGACCGCGTCGCGGTTCGCATCCGCCCAGGCCTTGCGCGCCCCGCCGACCAGGCCCTGGTAACGGCCCAGCACGTCGATCGCGTTTGCCAGCCGATTGAAGCCGCGCGCCTCGGCCTGGACCTCGAAGGGCGAGAGCAGCAGCGTGCCCGCATGTTTTTTTTCCAGCAGCGCCTGGAACCGCTGCAGCACGCCGCCCGCCGCGGGCGTGCTGTAGTCGCCCTTGTGCAACCCGTTGCGCTCGAGGATTTCCAGCAGCACGAAGGCGTAGCCGGTGGTCAGCGCATCAACCGACAGCTCCTTGCCGCGCAGGTCGTTGAAGGTCTTCACCTCGGGCACCGTCACCAGCCGCAGGAAGCCGTTGTCGCTGCCCATGAACGCGAACAGATCGGGCCCAGGCTTCGGCACTTCGCCCTGCCCTTCCCGATAGGCGATCAGGTTGTCGATCGCCGTCATCGCGATGTCGAACTTGCCGTCGATGAGATTGGTGAGCTGGAATACCGAGCTCGGTGTCGGCGTGATCTTCACGTCGATGCCGTTCTTCGCGAACAGGCCCTTCTCCTGGGCCACCCAGATCGGCCAGTTGAAGCCGCCGGGGAAAACGATGACGTTGACCGTCTTCGGCGGCGCGGGCGGGGCGTCCGCGCATGAGACCAGCATCAGTGCGACCAGCCCGACCATCAACCTGGCAATCCGCTTCATGTTCTTCTCCATTAGGTGTCGTCTATTCGGGTGTTGTCTATTCGGGATCGCCCGCGGTCAGGTAATCCCACATGCGCTCGGCGATACGCCCCTGCCAGGTGGCGCGATTTCTGGCCTGTTCCTCGCTCATCCGCGGTGCCTTGTCAGCTAATCCCGCATTGAGCGCCGCGAGTTCGACACGCGCCGCGTCCTCGAGGAAAACCGCCAGCGCCACCGCCTGCGCCGGAGTCTCCGCGGCAGTCACCGCACCGTTGACGCTCACCACTACCGCTGGCGCCTTGCCCATGGTCTCGGCCACCCCCACCGCGGCGGGATCGTTGCGGATCAACCCGGGATCGGTCCAGAAAGGTACCTGGGGATGGAAATGCGCGCCCTGCCCGTGGCGCGCCCTTGGCGTCAGCCCCAGCGCCGCCAGCGTGACCACGTTCGGCGAAATAAAGCGGCAGATCGCCTGTACCTCGCCGCGCCGCTTGTAGATCTGCTGGTGCATGCGGACTTCTCCCAGCACCCCTTCGGGCAGCGGCGCGTCGGTGCGCACTATGGTCCCCGGCTCGCCCGGCCGGATGATGCCCATCGGCTTCGCCGCGCAGACGAGGAACGATGTCGCATCCAGGCGCAGGCTGCAGTGCCCGAAGGCGGTAACCAGCCCGCCACGGGCAAGCGCCCGCGCCATCTTGCGCACGACGATCTGCTGTTGTTTCATCTATTCGATCTCGGTGAAGTACGGACTCCGCGCTGGCAGACGCGGTCACGCCACGGTCTTCAACGCCGCCTTCCTGATGCTTTCGTTCTTCGTATCCTCGCGAAACTCCGGGATATCCGGCCTCGCCCCCCACATGCAAAACGACTCGGGCGCGAACGGAAACTGCCGCGGCCGGTAGCTCGCCTCTTCGTCGGGCAGGATGTGCTTCACGCCGACGGAATACTCGTACACCATCTTGTCGGGTCCCTCGAAATAAAGGAACACCGCCGACGAGGACGGATGGCGGCCGGGACCGAACACGATGCGCACGCCCTTCTCGCGCAGGAAATAGTACGAGCGCATCACGTCGTCGAAATCCTCGACCTGGTGGTTGATGTGCTGCACGCCGGGATGCGGCGAGGGAAACAGCGCGAGGGTGTGATGGATGGTGTTGACGCGCATCAGAGGCGCATCGCCGATCCAGTCCGACACCCGCGCGCTGAGGAGCTTCGTCCAGAATGCCTCGTCGCGTGCCGCGTTGGAGGTGCGCAAGCCTATGTGGCTGAAATGCGTGATGCCCGCGTCCCGCGACGGAAAATAGCGCTCGCCGCTGTGGAACGGGCGCACGACGATCTCGATCTTGTTGCCGGTCGGGTCTTTGAAGGCGAGCATCTGCTGCACCCGGCGCAGTTCGCACTCCTCCTTGCTGCCGTAACGCACCGCATGGCCGGCCTTCTCGATCTCGGCGCCGGCCCGGTCGAAGTCTTCCGGTTGGCGCAGGTCGAAGCCGATCGAGTGATCGGAAGGATCGCCTTCGAAATAGACCAGCGTGTGATCGCGGGTGTTGCCGCGCACCGATACCTCGTCACTGCGGAAATACGCGGCCTTGCCTTCTCGGCGTGCCAGCTGCAGGCCGACGATCTTCGTCGCGAACTCGATCGCGGATTCGAGATTCGGCGTGCCGATCCGCAGGTAGCGGATGTCGTGGAGGTTGACCATGGTCTACTCTTGTTCCCGCGTCGTCATTCCCGCGTAAGCGGGAATCCAGGAACTTCCTCTACAACGGCACTGGATCCCGGCTCGCGCTGCGCGCGTCCGGGATGACGAAATGTGCTTGCGCTCATTTCGTCACTTCACCAACGGCATGCCGAAGTTCGCGCCTGGGTTTACACCCTCGCGCCAGCGCGCCGTCACGGTCTTGATGCGGGTGTAGAAACGCACGCCCTCGGGGCCGTGCTGGTTCATGTCGCCGAAAATCGAGTTCTTCCAGCCGCCGAAGCTGTGAAAAGCGAGCGGCACCGGGATCGGCACATTGATGCCGACCATGCCGCAGTTAACCTTGTGCGTGAAATTGCGCGCGACGTCGCCGTTCCGCGTGAAGATCGCCACGCCGTTGCCGTATTCGTGCTCGGAGGGCAGCGCGACGGCTTCCTCGAAATTCTGTGCCCGCACCACCGAAAGCACCGGGCCGAAGATCTCCTCCCTGTAGATGCGCATCGAGGGTTTCACCGCGTCGAAGAGGCTCCCGCCGAGGAAAAACCCGTTCGGCTGTTCTGGAAGGCTGAAACCACGGCCGTCCACCACGAGGCTCGCGCCCTCCTTCACCCCGAGATCGACGTAGCCCTTCACCTTTTCGCGGTGCTCGCGCGTCACCAGCGGCCCCATTTCCGACGCGTTGTCGGTCGACGGCCCAATCTTCAGTTTCCTGATCCTGGGCGCCATCGCCTCGATCAGTTGGTTGGCCGTGCGGTCGGTCACAGGCACCGCCACTGAGATCGCCATGCAGCGCTCGCCGGCCGAGCCGTAGGCCGCGCCCATCAGCGCCTCGGCCGCAACCTCGATGTCGGCGTCGGGCATCACCACCATGTGGTTCTTGGCGCCGCCCAGGGCCTGGACGCGCTTGCCGCTCACCGAGCCGGTTGCGAACACGTACTTGGCGATCGGCGTCGAGCCGACGAAGCTCACCGCGGCAACGCGCGGATCGGTGAGCAGCGTGTCCACCGCCTCCTTGTCGCCGTTGACGACGTTGAGCACCCCCGGAGGCGCGCCCGCCTCGAGCATCAGCTCCGCGAGCCGCAGCGGGCAGGAAGGATCCTTTTCCGACGGCTTGAGAATGAAGGTGTTGCCGCAGGCGATCGCGACCGGGAACATCCACATCGGCACCATCGCCGGGAAATTGAACGGCGTGATGCCCGCGCACACTCCAATCGGCTGGCGGAGCGAATACAAATCCATGCCGGTCGAAATGTTGTCGGAGTACTCGCCTTTCATCAGATGCGGGATGCCGCAGGCGAACTCGACCACTTCCAGCCC
>Ga0137463_1000473_pt1 | contig 13818 bp, 16 predicted proteins | sample EasRivERMGT800_2_FD_102333 | JGI IMG/M metagenome (GOLD analysis project Ga0137463, IMG submission 102333) | Soil microbial communities from meander-bound floodplain in the East River, Colorado, USA - East River MetaG ERMGT800_2 | ecosystem: Environmental > Terrestrial > Soil > Floodplain ...
CGCATATCTACCAAGGCTACACCGTGCCGCCCGACTACGACTCGTTGATCGGCAAGGTCATCGCCTATGGGGAGAGCCGCGATCAGGCGATCCGGCGTATGCGCATAGCACTCTCCGAAATGGCGATCGAGGGCATCCAGACCAACATCCCACTGCATCAGGAACTCCTGCTCGACAACCGCGTCATTAAAGGAGGGGTGAACATCCATTACCTCGAGCAGAAGCTCGCCCAGCAAAAAAAGCGCGATGCCGCAAAGTAGCGGATCGAACGCGTGATGTTTACCGCGCTCCTCCTGGAAGTAAAAGCGGAGGAGGTTGACCCCCTGTCCGATGCGCTCCTCGATGCGGGCGCACTGTCGGTAAGCTGCGAGGACGCCCAAGCAGAGACTGCAGGGGAAGCGGCACATTTTGATGAGTCGGGCGAGTCCGTCTCCTGGCAGCGGGTGAAACTCACCGCGTTGTGCAAAGTCCAACCCGAGCCCGAACAATTGCTCCTGCGCGCGTGCAATTTAGCCGGTGTCTCGGTACCGGTTCACGAGCTGCGTAGCGTCCCCGACGAGGATTGGGTCGCGAAATCGAGGGAACAGTTTGGGCCGATCCGGGTTTCGGCGCACTTGTGGATCGTGCCGACTTGGTGCGCGCCGCCTGAGCCCGAGGCGATCAACCTTGTACTCGATCCTGGGCTCGCGTTTGGTACCGGCAGCCACCCGAGCACGCGCCTGTGCCTACAGTGGCTTGAGCGCAGCATCGCCGGCGGCGAAACGGTTCTCGACTACGGCTGCGGTTCCGGTATATTGGCGATCGCCGCCCTGAAGCTCGGCGCGCGTCGCGCAGTCGGCGTGGACATCGATCATGACGCCGTAACGGCGGCTCGGGCCAACGCCCGGCGCAACGGCGTTGCAGGTGAATTCCTCGAAGGTCGCAACCCACTTACGTTCACCGCGGATGTCGTGATCGCCAATATCCTCGCCAACCCGTTGAAGGTGCTCGCTCCGATGCTCGCATCACGATGCAGGCACCGCGGACAGATTGCGCTCTCGGGAATTCTGTCGGACCAGGCAAGCCAAGTCGAGAAATGTTATTCACCCTGGATCGCGTTCGCACCCCCTGCCGAGGCGGAGGGCTGGGTGTGCCTCTCCGGGGTAAAGCTGTGAGCATGATCACGCGTTGCCCGGCGTGCGCCACCGCGTTTCGGGTGACCGAGCCGCAGCTTCGTGCGCGCGCGGGGCGAGTCCGTTGTGGGCGTTGCGGCGCCCTGTTCGACGCGCTTGCCGCATTAAGCTCGGACCCGGCCAGCCGCCCCGCGCGGCAGGACGCGGGAGCTCCTCCGATTTCAGCCAGCATGGCAGTCCTTCTCGACACCGAGAGGGATGTGTCATTTGACTTCGGACCACAGTCGCGGCCGCGTCCAAGCCGGTTATGGTGGCTTGCGAGCGTGTTTCTGCTGCTCGCTCTCGCGGTGCAAGGCGGCTATCGGTTCGGAGGCGAGATCGCGGTACTCCTTCCCGAAGCAAAACCCCTCGTCCAGCGCATCTGCGCCGAGCTCGGGTGCGACGTACCGCTCCCGCGCCGCGCGGAGCTGCTCAGTATCGAGTCTTCCGACCTACAGGCAGACGGCACCCATCCCAGCATGATGGTGCTGACTGCAACGCTTCGGAACCGCGCTGGCTTCATCCAGGCGTTCCCTGCTTTGGAGCTAAGCCTCACCAGTACCCAGGGCCAGACCGTCGCCCGGCGCGTACTGACATCCAAGGACTACGCACCGCAGAGCGCGCGATCGGAGCCCGGCTTCGCTGCCGGAAGCGAACTCCAGGTTCGGGTCTACATCGAAGCCGCAGCACTCAAGCCTACGGGCTATCGGCTCTACTTGTTCTACTTGTAGGAAATCCCTGGACTTACGCCGCCTCGAGCAGCAAATTCCGCTATGCTTCGGAGCTTGATTCGCTGCTAAGGCGAGCTACGCGCGTCTGCGCCCCTGACCCGCATGCGAAAAACTTCTGGCTTTTTACGCGAACACTGATCTCATGCGCACTCTGATCTGCGGTTCGATCGCGTACGACAACATCATGGTATTCCGCGGCCGTTTCCGGGAGCACATCCTGCCCGAACAGATCCACATATTGAACGTGGCGTTCCTCGTTCCCGAGCTGCGGCGCGAGTTCGGCGGCTGTGCCGGCAACATAGCTTATAACCTGAGGCTCCTGGGTTCTGATCCACTGGTTATGGGTACGGTGGGAGACGATGCCCTGCTGTATTTTCAGCGGCTCGAACGGCTCGGCATCAAGCTGGATTTCGTACGCCAAGTACCCAATACTCTCACAGCGCAGGCATTTATTACGACCGACCTCGACGATAATCAGATCACTGCCTTTCATCCCGGGGCGATGAATTACTCGCATCTGAACAACATTACGAGGGAGTTGGATCTGGGCCTCGCAATCATCGCGCCCGACGGACGCGAGGGCATGCTGCAGCACGCGCACGAGCTTGCCGAGCTCGGCATTCCGTTCATGTTCGACCCGGGCCAAGGACTACCGATGTTCTCGGGCGAAGAGCTGCTCGCTTTCGTGGAGCAGGCGACCTACGTGGCTGTCAACGATTACGAAGGCCGGCTCCTCGAGGAGCGTACCGGCCGCAAGCTCGAGGAAATGGCGCACAAACTCAAGGCACTCGTACTCACGCGGGGCGCAGAGGGATCTGTCATCTACACCAACGGCCAACGGATCGAGATTCCTTGCGTTAGCGCAGCCGAAGTGGTGGATCCCACCGGTTGCGGCGATGCGTACCGCGCCGGTCTTCTTTACGGTCTCGCCGCAGGCTTCGACTGGCAGAAGACCGGCAGACTCGCAGCGTTGATGGGCGCAATCAAGATCGCGTCACGTGGTGGCCAGAATCATTCCATGAGCCTCGATGAGATCAAGCGCCTGTTCCGCCGACATTTCGGGTCCGACATTTGAGGACCGGCGCCGGTCCTGCGCTGCAAGCCAGTAGAATTCCGCCTGGTTCCCATGGAGGATCGCACTACCGATGGCGGCCAACCGCACTCCGGTTCCGCTGCGCCTGATCCGACTGGCAAGGCTCGCGCTTCATCTGGCACGCGGCCTCGCTATCGCGTGGCTGCGCTACCCGAAACTTTCCGAGGCAGAAAAGCAAGCGCAAAAGCGCCGTTGGTCGAGAACACTGCTCTCCATCCTCTCCGTGTCCGTGCGCGAAAAGAACGCACCGAAAGAGCTCCCCGGTCGCTGTATGCTGGTCCTCAATCACATCTCCTGGCTCGATATTTTCGTTGTCGACGCGAGATTCCCTGCGACTTTCATCGCAAAATCGGAAGTCCGCAGCTGGCCGGTGGTAGGTTGGTTGTGCACGCTGGTCGGCACGCAGTATATCGAGCGCGGCAAGCGCTCCGCGGCGCGGCGCGCCCGCAAGACAGTTGCTGCAGAACTCGAGCGCGGCACACTGATCGCAGTCTGTCCCGAGGGAGTCACAACCTTCGGGCGAAGCCTTGAACGCTTCCACTCGGCGCTATTCCAGCCGGCACTCGACGCCGCGGCCACGCTGCAGCCGGTGGCGCTGCGCTATCTCGATGCTGCCGGCCGGCACACCGACGCTGCCGGCTATGTCGGCGATACCTCACTCCTCGAATCGGTCTGGACCATCGTCTCGACGCGTCACATGGTCGCAGAGTTCAATCTTCTCGCACCGATTTCCGTACACGCACAGACGCGGCGCTCGCTTGCGGAAAAGGCAGAGGCCGCTATCGCCGGGGCCCTGGGCGTGCCCGCTCCGCAGGAGGCTTCACGTGCGCGGCATCTGCCGCGCAAGGTACCTGGTACAAGCGCCGATCCTCCAGACGAACCGCGCTGAGCTTTCCGCCCCAGACGCAACCCGAATCGAGGGCGAGGAGGTTGGGCGCAATGCGCAAGCCAAGCGCCGACCAATGACCGCATACCAAGGTGTAGTCAGCGCTTTTCCTGCCGGGCACCTCGAACCACGGAAGGTAGCCTGCGGGAGCTTTGACCGTGTCGCCTTTGGTGTGGAACTCCATCACACCTTCAGGCGTGCAAAAGCGCAGGCGGGTCATTGCGTTGACGATGACGCGCAGCCGGTCGATCCCGCGCAGGTTGTCGTTCCAGCGATCCGGGCGCGAACCGTAAAGTTTCGCGAGAAATTCCTTGTGCCGGGGTCCGCGCAGTTCCGTCTCGACTTCCCCGGCAAGTGCTTTCGCCGTGGCGACGTCCCATTGCGGCAGGAGCCCCGCGTGGACCAGCGCGTAGTTTGCGACGACGTGCGCCATCGGCCGGTGCCGCAACCAGTCGAGCAACCCGTCGCGGTCGGGCGCGGCGAGGACGTCCCCAAGCGTGTCGTCTTCGCGACCCTCGACGGAGCCCTGAGCAAGCGCCAGCAGGTGCAGATCGTGGTTGCCGAGCACGGTCAACGCGCGATCACCCAGATCCCGTACGAAGCGCAATGTGGCAAGCGAGGCCGGGCCACGGTTGACGAGGTCGCCCACGAACCATAAGCTGTCTTTCGCGCGGTCGAACCCGAATGCGTCAAGCAGCGCCTGCAGCTCCTCGAAACTGCCCTGAACATCGCCGATCGCGTACGTAGCCATGGCAGTGAGCCCCTGTACGTCCCTTTTACATGATTTGGTCAGGCTTCGCTGCTAGGCAGGCGCCAAGACAAGGAAAAACCGATGCAAGGCACCAAGGAGCTTCGCGAAAAACTCGCAACCGCGTGCCGGCTGCTCCACATGGAAGGGTTCATGGACCACGCCGGGCTCGCCGGAGCGCGCATTCCCGAAACCGGGAACCTCCTGCTCAATCCGCGCGAAATGCGCGGCACCCCCGGGCGCCATCCGGGAATCATGACCGCCAGCGATTTCGTCGTGGTAGACCCGGAGGGGAAAAAAATGGAAGGTGAAAACAACCCGCCGAGCGAGACGCCGATTTTCACGGGCGTTTTCCGGGCGAGAGCCGATGTGATGGCGGTTTTCCACCTGCACCTCCCTACCGCGACGCTCTTCAGCATCGCCGGGACGCCGCTTCGTCCGGTCGGCGTGATGGGCTCGCCGTTCGGCGGGGCGGTGCCGGTGTGCCCGGACGCGACGCTCATTCAGCGCAGCGAACAGGGCGAGGCGGTCGCCCGCGCGCTCGGACAAAACCTCGCGGTGCTCCTGCAGGGGCACGGTGCAGTGATCGTGGGCGGGAGCATCGAGGAAGCCTTCGTCGCTTCGATCCTCCTCGAGGACAATGCCGTGCTTCAGTACCGCGCGAGCGCAATCGGGACACCCAAAGCCATTGAGGGCGACGCGCTGCGTCAGGCGCAAAAACAGGTCTGGCAGCCGAAAGTGATCTCGAAGATGTGGCACTACTACCTGATGAAGGGCCAGTCCGCGGGAATCCTTTCGGGATCGTCGAGCTGACGTCGGCAGGAGCGCCTACCTGCAACCGATGTAATAGAATGGCGCGGCCAAACCCCTCGTTGGATTAATCATGGCCGAGAAGTTTTCCAAATCGATCCTCCGCAACCTCCGAAAGATGTTGCATCCGGATCCCAAGAAGCCCTCGGCGTCAGCCCCGAAGAAGCCTTCCGCGTCAAAGGTGAGGGCCGGAGATCACACGGCTTCGCCGTCTTCCGTGAACCAGGCGCCGGCTCAAGAGGGCAGCCCGGAGGCCCCGGAGGTGAAACCGGACCAGAAGAAAACCCCGAATCAGCCGTGGTACCGGCATCGACAGCGCTGGTAAGGGGTACCGTGTACTATCCGGGCCCACGCCCGGTGCGCCTCAAACGGCCTCGAATGCTTTGTCCTTGAGCGAGGCGGCGAATCCGTAGAAGACCTCGTGCACCTTGCCCCAGTTCTTCAGCGCTTTCATCCGATCCAGCCAGCGGTTGACGTTCGGATAAGCCGAGTAGTTGCAACGCAGGATCTCGCCGAGGGCGACGAACGGACCGCCGAAATAGTCCGCGATGGTGATCTGCTCGCCGCACAGGTATTTCTTCTTCGGCCCGAGCAGGTTTTCATCGAGAACCTTCAGCCATCCCTGGGCCTTTTCCTTGCCCCAGGCGATCGTGCCTGCATGCGCCTCGTCGCTGCGCCGCTTGTGAGTGGGGAAGATCTGCGGGTACACCAGTCCATAGGCGAACTCGCGGCAGACCTGCGTATTGATCCAGTCCATCATCTCGTTCACCTTTGCCCGTGCGCGCAGCTCCTTCGGGTAGGTTGAAGATCCGATCTTTTCGGCGAGGTACTTGAGAATCGCCGAACTCTCGGTCAGGCGGAAATCGCCGTCTTCCAGCACGGGCACCAGGCGGTTCGGGTTGATCGCCACATACTCCGGCTGGTAATGCTCGCCCTTCATCAGGTCGACCACGCGCAGCTCGCAGTCGATGCCGTTCTCGGCGATGAACAGCCACACGGGGCGGCTGGTCGTGGATACGGGGTGATAGTAGAGTTTCATGTCGGTTCCTCCTTGCAGATGGACGGGCGCTCCCGGAAGGCCTGTAATCATACCTAAGCCGCAGGACGCAGTGGCGTCCCCCTGACGACGAGCTTCAATCCGGAATCGCCAAGCGGCAAGGTGACTTTAAGTTGACTAAGCCATCCCGGCAACTGAATAATCATAAACAGTTCATTCTTCGTCGGTTGCTTGATAGGAGCGAAAAGTGCCGGGGAAAACATCGAAAACGCACCCTGTCGAGGCCATCGACTGGCCCGCGGCGATTCATAGCGCGCTCAAGTCGCAGGGCGTGCGGCAAGTGTCTTATGTGCCCGATGCAGGCCACAAGCGCCTGATCGAGCTGTGTCACGCAGACAAGAACCTGGCGGTCGTGCCGCTCACGACCGAGGAGGAGGGCATCGCTCTCGCCGCGGGCGCGTGGCTGGGCGGAGAGCGCGCTGCGCTTCTCATGCAGTCAAGCGGGGTGGGCAACTGCGTCAATGCGCTGACGCTCGCGTCGAACTGCGGCTTTCCGCTCCTGATCATCGTGACGATGCGAGGTGAATGGGGGGAATTCAATCCATGGCAGATTCCGATGGGACAGGCGACGCCGGACACGTTGCGCCTCGCCGGCGTGCGCACTCTGCGCCTTGAGAGCGCCGGGGACGCCCTCGCCACCGTGACCGCAGCGGCGACGCTCGCTTTCGGCGGCTACGGCGCGGTTGCAGTGCTGATCGCTCAACGCATGATCGGCGCGAAATCGTTCGGGAACAAACCTTGAGCGGCGCAGAGCTCGATCGCCGCAAAGTGGTCGGCGCGCTCCTCGAGCGGCGCGGCGCGCTGCTGGTTGTCGCCGGGCTCGGATCGGCCGCGTGGGATTGCACGGCCGCGGGCGATCATCCGCTCACCTTCCCGCTGTGGGGCGCGATGGGATCGGCATGCATGATCGGTCTGGGCCTTGCTCTCGCGCAGTCCGAGCGCCGGGTGCTCGTCGTCACCGGGGACGGCGAGATGCTGATGGGGTTGGGGAGCCTCGCCACCATCGGCGCGCAGCGCCCGGGCAACCTCGCCGTCGTGGTACTCGATAACGAGCGCTACGGTGAAACCGGCATGCAGAAAACGCATACCGGTTACGGAACCGATCTCGCAGCGGTCGCCGGTGCGTGCGGGTTTGCCGACGCCTGCATCATCCGCAGGAACACCGAGATTGCGGCCGTGCGCTCGGGCGTCTACCGGGGCAGAGGTCCGCTCTTCTTTCAAGTGAAGGTCAAGCGCGACACCCTGCCGCTCGTGCTGCCGCCGCGGGACGGCGCCCATCTGAAGCATCGGTTCCGCGAGGCGCTGCTCGGGAAGGGAGCCGCAGCGCAGTGACGGCGGCTTGGCCCGCTTTTCACTGTTCCATCGCGCTCGCGGCAAAAACCTCCTCCAGCGCCACCGGCCGAGGAGTCAGCCCCTGCTCGTGCGAGTAGCTGGCGGCGGTTTCGAGCACCCTGCGGTTGGCTTTGATGCCGTGCTGCACGAGCGGGACGCGCAGTGCTTCTGTCGCTTCGCTCGACAACAGGCCGGCCGCACCGTGGTACTCGGCGTGCACCAGGCGTTCCCAGTTGGCGATTTCATTCGCGCGCTCGAACGCCTTGTACAGATTCAGGACGACCCAAGGGTGCTTTTCCACGATTTCCTTCCGGATCACCATTCCGTGGTTGATCGGAAAGATGCCGGTCTTGCGGTAGTAGCGGATGCCTTCGGCCAACGGATCGGGAAAGAGCGGCTTGACGGCCGGATGGTTCCACAGGTCGGCGGTACTCCGATCGACGAGGTTGGGATTCACGATGTAATGGATCGTCGCCTCGAGTTCCCCCGAGAGCATCATCGATCCGATGTTTTTCTCAGGCGGTATCTGGCTGATCGTCACCCCCGGCGGCGGCGAGAAGCCGATCGCGCCGCGGTGGCTGTGCGAAGGAGCGCGCTCCATCCAGAACTGCATGTCCTTCGGTGCAACACCGAACTCGTGCTCGAGCACGCCCCGCGTCCACAGCGCAGCGGTCTGCTGGTATTCAGGAACGCCGACACGCCGCCCCTTCAGGTCGGCGGGCCGATCGATCCCGGAATCCTTTCTCACCAGGATCTCGGCATGGAAAAATTTTCTGGTCGTAAAAATCGGCAGACCGACCCAGCGGTCATCGCCCTTCGATCTTGCCATCATCAGCGAGGAAAACGACATCTCGGAAACATCGAAATCGGCAAAGCGCAGCTGTCGCCAGAAGAGTTCCGACGGATGTACGGCACTCGGTATGAGCGCGATCCCGTCCGGCTTGACCTTGCCGTCGAAGATCGGCCAGGTCCTTGGATTGGAGGCCATCGCGATGCTGATTGGAATGTTCATGGCCGTCCTTGACGCAGAGAGTGTACCGGGAAATTTATCGCGCGGGAGCTGACACGAAGCCGGGCTCTGCCATAGAATGAAGGGCAAGAATTTCGCGGGAAATCCCATGGCGGATCTGGGTAACTGGGCGTTTCCGCCCGAGATGCAGCCCAATGCCGAGGAAACGCGCTTCGACCTGGAGGCGGCGCTCGACTCGATGGTGCTGTTGCGCGCCGAGGTACCCGAGGACGCTTTTACCGCCGGCATCCTCGGTACCGAACGCATCGGCAACGGCGTCGTGATCCGCGACGACGGACTCGTGCTTACCATCGGCTATCTGATCACCGAAGCGACGACCCTTTGGCTGAACACGAACAAGGGCACGGCGGTCGCGGGTCATCCGCTTGCCTACGATCAGCCGACCGGCTTCGGATTGGTGCAACCGCTGGGCCGGCTGGGCGCGCCGGCGCTTCTTCGGGGTACTGCCGCTTCGTGCCGCGTCGGCGACGATGTCGTCGTGGCCGGTCACGGCGGCCGCAAGCATGCCCTCAAGGCCAAACTCATCGCCAAGCGAGAGTTTGCCGGCTACTGGGAGTACGTACTGGACGAAGCGCTCTTCACCGCCCCGGCGCACCCTCATTGGAGCGGCGCAGCGCTGATAGACGGGGAGGGACAGCTGCTCGGGATAGGTTCGCTGATGGTTCAGGAAGAATTGGGCGGCCGCACCGTGCAGGGCAACATGATCGTACCGATCGATTTGCTCGAGCCGATCCTCGAGGACATGGTGAAGCTCGGTCGGGCCCGGCGGCCTGCACGCCCCTGGCTCGGTCTATACGCAACCGAAGTCAAGGGACACGTAGTGGTTTCCGGTCTCGCGGGCGGCGGGCCTGCGGAACGCGCCGGCGTCCAGGTGGGTGACATCGTGATCGAGGTCGCGGGCGGGCGGGTCGGCGGGCTTGCCGATCTGTTCCGGAAAATATGGAGTACCGGCTCGGCGGGGGTCGAGGTGCCGATGACCCTGGTGCGTGAAGGCTCCGTATCCCGCATCCGCGTGTCCTCGGCCGATCGTCAGGATCTTCTCAAGAAACCCTCCCTGCACTGACGGGGCAGCCGTGGCGCTCGGAACAAGGCCCGCGCGACCCTGCCCGAGCGCTCACCGCCCGCCGATGAATGCTGAAAGGAGCGTTGCCGCGGCAACCTCGATCCGTCCAATCGGTCCAAGGATCGATGCGAGGGTCGGTCCGGCCAAGCCCGCGTCGGCAAAAGGAGTTCCGTGAGATGGAGAACCGGCAGCATGAGCTGATGCGCCAGCAGATGATCGCCGAGATCGTGGCCGACGCCGTATTCCTTACGCCGCAGCTCGGCAAATCGGCGTTTGCCTCCCGCGTAGTCGAGGTGATGGGGAAGATCCCTCGCCACGAATTCGTGCCTTTGGAGCTGCAAGCCTATGCCTATCTCAACTCACCGCTGCCGGTCGGCTACGGCAAGACCATCTCGCAGCCCTTCATCATCGCACTCATGACCGATCTGCTCGATCTGAAGCCGGACGACGTGACGCTGGAAGTCGGCGCCGGCGTAGGCTATCAGGCCGCGATCCTCTCGAAACTCGTGGATCAGGTCTACAGCATCGAGATCATCGAGGAGCTCGCTCTTGATACCCGGCGCAGGCTGCAGCGCCTCGGTTACAACAACATCGAGATCGGCGTCGGCAACGGATACTATGGCTGGACCCTACACGCGCCTTTCGACAAGATCGTGGTCACCGCCGCGCCCGACCTGATTCCGCCGCCGCTACTCGCACAGCTCAAGCCCGGCGGCAAAATGGTGATCCCGACCGGGATTCCCGACAAGCAGCAGTTGATCCTGGTGGAAAAATCCGAGAGCGGCAAGCTCACCACCCGCGAGGTGCTGCCCGTGCGTTTTTCCGAGCTCGAGGAGGGCGGCGACCTCGCCGGCGCGGCCTGAGATTCGCACCTGCCCTCGGACGAGGTCAAGCCTCCTTTTCGTCGTCCCAGGCCTTGTCCGGAAGGGGCAGCCCGGCGAGGTCCGCCGCGGTGAGCCTCCGGTCGGGCTCGATATTCAGCGTCTCGAGAATCAGCATCAGCTGGCGCGTGTGCTGCGACGGATGCCAGGCGGTGCGTTCCAGCACCACGTGCACGGGATGCCTGCCGAAGTAGGTGTCCATCACGCGTGAGCAGCTGCGGTCCGGATAGGTTTTCCACCACGCCTGCAGTCGCGCCAGGACGCTCTCGCCGAAGCGCGCGATGTCTTCGCCGGAGCGAAGCGCCGGCGCTTCCTGCATGATCCGCTCGTAAGTCAGCTCGCGGCCGTCGTGCATCGATTCGAGAAATCCCTCCACGATCCGGAACACGTGGTGGCACAAGACGCGTATCGGCCGGTTGCGGTTGCGAAAGGGCTTTTCGAGCCACTCCGCCGGGATCTGCCGGATGTACCGGCACGCGGCGGGCAGCACGAGCTCGAGTTTTTTCACCAGCTCGTCCGGGCTCAGTCGTTCCTGCACCTGGACCTTCAGGTCGAGGAACTTGATGACGTCGCCGAGCGCCTGCGCGAACACGAACTGGTCGCCGCGCGCGACGACCGGGACGCTGCGCGCGCCGAGCTTGCGCAGCTCCTCCATGCCGGCCGGATTGCCGTGCACGTTGATCGACTCGTAGTCCACGCCGCTCTTGGTGAGGAACTCCTTGGTCCTCAGACAACTGGTGCATCCGGGCTGCCAGAAGACCTTGACCCTTTCGGTTGCAAGCATGTTGGAACTCTCCAATCGAACCGGGGGGATTGACCTCCACTCCCCGCAGCAGACAAAAGCATAACCCGCATATTCCGACAAATCCATTGCGAGCGCCACGGCCACCGGGCCGGTATGCGAGAATCGCCGGAGCAATCGGAGGAGGGCACATGATCAAGCGATGGGTTCTCGCCTTGGGAGCGGTGGCGGCTGCCGCGTGCGCCTCCGCTCAGGATTTCCCGAGTCGCGCCGTGAAAATCGTCGTTCCCTGGCCGCCGAGCGGCAACGTCGACATCACGGCGCGCACTGTTGCGCCGGCTTTTTCAGATGCCCTCGGCCAGCAGGTCATCGTCGAGAATCTCGCCGGTGCCGGTGGACGAATCGGCACCGCGGCGGTGGCAAAGGCGAGCGCCGACGGGTACACGCTCTTGCTCGGGTCGAGCGGCACCATCACCTCGGGTCCCGCGGTGTTCAAGAACATCAGCTACGACCCCCTGAAGGATTTTGTCGCGATCGGTGCGATCCAGTCGGTGCCGATCGTGCTCACGGCGGCCCCTAGAACGCCGGTGTCGAGCTACAAGGAATTCGTCGCTCTTGCAAACGCGAAACCCGGGCAGGTAAGCATCGCCTCCGCCGGCAACGGGTCTTCCAACCACCTTGCGATCGAGCTCCTGATGCACCAGGCGAACCTGAAACTTCTGCACATTCCTTACAAAGGCAGCGGCCCGGCGATCATCGATCTCCTCGGGAGCCAGGTCGAATCCATGATGGACCAGCTGACCGCATCGATAGAGCACATAAGAAGCGGGCGCCTGAAGGCGCTCGCGGTCAGCTCGAAAACGCGCTCGGCGCTGCTGCCCAGTGTCCCTACGCTCGATGAACTGGGCGTCTCGGGCTACGAGGCGAGCACGTTCACGGGGATATTCGCGCCGGCCGGAGTCCCGGCGGTCGCCGCAGACAAACTCCACGGCGCCCTTCGCCGTGCGCTCTCGAACGAAACCGTGCGCGAGCGCTATCGCTCGATGGGCGTGGACATCATGGACATGAGCCGCACCGAGTTTGCCGCCTACGTGCGCGCCGATTTCGAGAAGTGGCGGAGAATCGCCCGCGAAGGCAATATCGTGGTCGAATGAGCGCCGGACCCTCCGCTCCGGCCGTGCTGCCGCCGGACGCGAACCTGCGTCCCCCGAAACGAGAGCTTCCGCGCGGCACGATCGACTGCCACGCGCATATCTTCGATCGCTTCGAGCGCCACGCCTTTGCAGGCGGGCGCAAGTATTCGCCGCCGCGCTGCACCCGTGAGGCGTGGCTTGCGCTTCACGCATCGCTCGGCGTCGAGCGCGGCGTGCAGGTGAACGGCAGTCCGTACGGATTCGACAATTCGATCACCGCCGATTTTCTGAATGAACACCGCGGGCGTTTCCTGGGCGTCGCGATGATCGATCCAAACATCGGCGCCGCGGAACTGAAGCGTCTGGACGCGGCGGGCTTTCGCGCCGCAAGGCTGATGGACCAGTACCCCACTGCGGCTACCACGGCCGATCTCGAGAGAATCGCGAATCGCGTCGCGCCCCTTGGCTGGCACATCGAGATCAATATCGACAAGGCGAATCGCTGGATCGAGCTCGAGCCGCGGCTTCGCCGATGCCCGGTGCCGCTCGTTTTCGATCACATGGGGCGCGTTCGCGGCGCCGAAGGCGTGAATTCGCCGGGATTCACGGTGATTCGCCGCCTCCTTTCCGAGTGCGAGAACTGCTGGACGAAAGTCTCGAGCTTCTACCGCCTGTCCGATTCAGGCCCGCCGTACTACGGCGACATGCGTTCGTTCGTGCAGACCCTGCTGAAGGAAAGACCGGAGCGCTGCATCTGGGGCAGCAACTGGCCTCACCCGGGCCTCACGCAATTCATGCCGAACGACTGCGATCTGCTGGATCTTCTCGAGAGCTGGCTTCCGGACGATTCGGTGCGCGAGCCGCTGTTTGCGAAGAACGCCGCGAAGCTTTACCGTTTCGCCAAATAGAGAAAGAGCATCAAGATGGATGCACGACGCAAGCCTGCGGTCCCCGCCATTCTGGCCTTTCGACGCGCGTTCTTCTGCGCGGTCGCCGCACTGGCCGTCCACGCCGCCGCAGGCGCCGCAGATCTGTCGGCGGTTCGCGTCAATACCTTCCCGAACGCCAAGGCGCTGCCGCTGCACGCGGGTGTCGCCTTCGGGATTTTCGAGAAACGCGGGCTTGCGTTGCGGCTGACGTTCACCGAGAACTCCACCCGGC
>Ga0137463_1000474_pt1 | contig 13801 bp, 27 predicted proteins | sample EasRivERMGT800_2_FD_102333 | JGI IMG/M metagenome (GOLD analysis project Ga0137463, IMG submission 102333) | Soil microbial communities from meander-bound floodplain in the East River, Colorado, USA - East River MetaG ERMGT800_2 | ecosystem: Environmental > Terrestrial > Soil > Floodplain ...
GATGCCGGGGGACAACATCAAGATGGTGGTGACCCTCATTGCGCCGATCGCCATGGAGCAGGGGCTGCGCTTTGCCATCCGCGAGGGCGGCAAGACCGTGGGCGCAGGCGTGGTGGCGAAAGTCGTGGAATAGGAATTGGAGACTAGGAAAGAACATGCAAGGTCAAAAAATCCGGATCAGACTCAAGGCGTTTGACTACCGTCTGATCGATCAGTCGGCGCTTGAGATAGTGGACACGGCGAAGCGCACCGGCGCGGTGGTAAAGGGCCCGGTCCCGCTGCCTACGCGCATCGAGCGATTCGATATATTGCGCAGTCCGCACGCCGACAAGACTTCGCGCGATCAGCTCGAGATCAGGACGCATCTGCGCCTGATGGACATCATCGACCCCACCGACAAGACCGTGGACGCGCTGATGAAGCTCGATCTGCCGGCGGGCGTGGATGTGGAGATCAAGCTTTAACGATATTGAAATCGCCGGGCAACAACCCGGCCCCTGGAAAAAGGGCAAGACATGACATTGGGACTGGTCGGCCGCAAGGTCGGCATGACGCGCGTTTTCACCGACGACGGCGACTCGCTGCCGGTGACGGTGCTCGACGTGTCCAACAACCGCGTGACGCAGATCAAGACGCCCGCGACGGACGGCTACAGCGCCGTTCAGATGACCTTTGGAAAGCGTCACGCCTCCCGCGTCAACAAGGCCGCCGCGGGCCATCTGTCCAAGGCGGGAGTCGAAGCGGGTCACGTACTGCGCGAATTTCGCGTGCCGGAAAGGGACTTGGCCGAGGTGAAGCTGGGCGGCAAGATCGGCGTCGACATATTCAAGGTGGGCCAGATGGTGGACGTCTCCGGCACCTCGCAGGGCAAGGGCTTTGCCGGGGTCATCAAGCGCCACCACTTCTCCTCCAATCGCGCGAGCCACGGCAATTCGCTCTCGACCAAGAAGCCGGGCTCGACCGGCCAGGCGCAGGATCCGGGCCGAGTATTTCCGGGAAAGCGCATGGCGGGTCATCTCGGCAACGTGAAGCGCACGGCGCAGAACCTGGAGATCGTGCGCATTGACGCCGAGCGCCAGCTGCTCCTGGTCAAGGGCGCGGTTCCCGGAAGCCGGGGCCGCGACATCATCGTGCGGCCGGCGTCCAAGGCGCCGCGTTCCTCCGGCCTGTCGCCCAAAAAGGCTGCGCCGGTCGCCGCCGCATCAGCGAAGGCGGCACCTGTGGCTGCCCAATCGGCCAAGGCTGCACCCGCGCCGGCTGCCAAGGGGGCGTAATGGAACTGAAGCTCATCAACGACAAGGGCAAAAGCGCGGCCACCGTCGCCGCGTCCGATGCGTTGTTCGGGCGCGAGTTCAACGAATCGCTGGTGCACCAGGTCGTCACGGCCTACCAGGCCAACGCCCGGCTCGGCACGCGCGCGCAGAAGGGGCGAAGCGACGTACGCCATTCGCACAAGAAGCCCTGGCGGCAAAAGGGCACGGGTCGTGCGCGCGCCGGGGACACCGCGAGTCCTCTGTGGCGCGGGGGCGGCAAGATATTCCCCAATTTGCCTGACGAGAACTTCAGCCAGAAGCTGAATCGCAAGATGTATCGCGCCGGAATGTGCTCGATCCTCTCGCAGCTTGCCCGCGAGGACCGGCTGAAAGTAGTGGAGAGTTTTTCGGTCGATGCGCCGAATACCGGGCAGCTCGCCCAGAAGATCAAGCAGATGGGAATGGATTCGGCGCTGGTGATCACCGACAGCGTGGACCAGAATCTGTATCTGTCCGCGCGCAACCTCCCCAACGTGCGGGTGCTCGACGTCAATCACGCCGACCCGGTGTCGCTGATCCGCTTCAAGCACGTCGTCCTGACGAAAAAGGCGGTGGCGCGGTTCGAGGAGATTCTGAAATGAGCGCTGTCATGCAGAAAGAACGCCTGATGCAGGTGCTGCTTGCACCGCTGGTCTCGGAGAAGAGCACCTATGTCGGCGAAAAGAGCAACCAGTACGTGTTTCGGGTCGCGGCCGAGGCGACCAAGCCGGAAATCAAGGCCGCGGTCGAGCTGATGTTCAAGACCAAGGTGAAGTCCGTGCAGGTCGCCAACGTCAAAGGCAAGGAAAAGCGCTTTGGACGCTTTCTCGGCCGGCGCCGCAACTGGAAAAAAGCCTACGTGTGCCTGGCCCAGGGCCAGGAAATCAGCTTCCAGGTGCCGGAGTAGGCCATGCCGCTCGTCAAAGTCAAGCCCACTTCACCCGGCCGGCGGCAGCTGGTCAAGCTGGTGAACCCGGACCTGCACAAGGGACCGCCTCACCCGCAACTGGTCGAGAAGCAGTCGAAGAAGGCCGGCCGCAACGTAAACGGCCATATCACCATGCGCCACCAGGGCGGGGGACACAAGCAGAATTACCGCATCGTCGATTTCCGCCGCGACAAGGACGGCATCCCGGCGAAGGTCGAGCGGCTCGAATACGACCCGAACAGGAGCGCAAATCTCGCGCTGCTTTGCTATGGCGACGGCGAGTGGCGGTACATCATCTCCCCCAAGGGGCTGACCGCAGGAATGCAGCTGCTATCCGGGGCGGAGGCGCCGATCAAACCGGGCAATGCGCTGCCGCTGCGCAACATCCCTGTCGGTACCACCATCCACTGCGTCGAGATGCAGCCCGGCGGGGGCGCGCAGCTCGCGCGCGCGGCCGGCACTTCAGTGCAGCTGCTCGCCCGCGAAGGCAGCTACGCGCAGATTCGGCTGCGCTCCGGCGAGATCCGCAGGGTGCACGTCGATTGCCGCGCGACGATCGGCGAGGTCGGCAACGAAGAGCACAGCCTGCGCACCATCGGCAAGGCGGGTGCGATGCGCTGGCGCGGCGTGCGCCCGACGGTGCGCGGAGTCGCGATGAACCCGATTGACCACCCGCACGGGGGCGGCGAGGGTAAGACCGCCGCGGCGCAGGACCCGGTGAGCCCGTGGGGCACGCTTGCCAAGGGCTACAAGACGCGCAAGAACAAGCGAACGCGCGGCATGATCATCCAATTCCGGCACAAGAAACGAGACAAGGGCTAGACCATGGGACGCTCGGTCAAGAAGGGTCCGTTCGTGGACCACCACCTGATTAAGAAGACGGACGCCGCCCGCGCGTCAAACGACAAGCGTCCGATCAAGACCTGGTCGCGGCGCTCCACCATTCTTCCGGATTTTGTCGGGATGACGATTGCCGTGCATAACGGCAAGCAGCACGTTCCCGTTTACATCTCCGAGAACATGGTTGGCCACAAGCTTGGAGAGTTCGCGCTTACGCGCATATTCAAGAGCCATGGAACGGCGGACAAAAAGCTCGCCGCCGCAGCCGCCGCCGGTCCGGGCGGCGGGCCGCGAGGCGCGCCCGGTGCTCCAGGGGCTGCGCCAGCTGCCGCGCCTGCGGCTGCACCCGCGGCCGAGAAAAAGTAGGGTCCGCTGATGGAAACCAGAGCGATACTTTATGGAGTGCGGCTGTCGTCGCAGAAAGGCCGGCTTGTGGCCGATCAGATCCGGGGACTCCCGGTGGACAAGGCGCTCAACCTGCTCGCGTTCAGCCCGAAAAAGGGTGCGCGCATCATCAAGAAGGTGCTGGAATCGGCGATCGCCAATGCCGAGCACAACGACGGCGCCGACATCGACGAGCTGAAAGTGAAGACCATCTTCGTCGAGCAGGCCATGTCGCTCAAGCGCTTCCAGGCGCGGGCCAAGGGCCGTGGAAATCGAATTACGAAACGAACCTGCCATATCTTCGTGACCGTCGGCGACGAGGAAAAGAAAAAGGCGCCGGCGAAGCAGGCAAAGAAATAGGAAAACCCATGGGACAGAAAATCCACCCGATCGGCTTCAGGCTCAGCGTCAACAAGGACTGGTCCTCGCGCTGGTACGCGGGCTCCAGGAATTTTGCCGCAATGCTCCACGAAGACCTGAAGGTGCGCGCCTACCTGAAGCGCAAGCTCGCGCATGCGTCGGTCGGCAAGGTGGTGATCGAGCGTCCCGCCAAGGACGCCCGCATCACGATCCACAGCGCGCGCCCCGGCGTGGTGATCGGCAAGAAGGGCGAGGACATCGAGATGCTCAAGGCCGAATTGCGCAAGCTCCTCGGCGTGCAGATGGTGCACGTCAACATCGAGGAGATCCGCAAGCCGGAAGTCGACGCCCAGCTCATTGCCGATTCGATCGCGCAGCAGCTCGAGAAGCGCATCATGTTCCGCCGTGCGATGAAGCGCGCCATGCAGAACGCCATGCGCCTGGGCGCTCAAGGGATCAAGCTCATGAGCGCCGGGCGCCTCAACGGCATCGAGATCGCCCGCACCGAGTGGTACCGCGAGGGGCGCGTGCCGCTGCATACGCTGCGCGCTGATATTGATTACGGAACCGCCGAGGCAAAGACCACCTACGGTGTGATCGGTATCAAGTGCTGGGTGTACAAGGGCGAGGTGATGGCGAAGAGCGAACAGCCTTCCGCGCCGCCCGCACCTGCCACGGATGAGGCGATGGTATCGAAAAAGGTGATGAAGGCCCCGCCCAGGCCCGCTCCCGGAATCGAAGAGAAGGCCAAGGCACCCGTGGCGAAAACCGCGCCCAGCGCCGCCGGCACCCCTGCACCGGCGGCCAAGCCTGCGCGCGCGCGTCCCGCTGCCGCGAAAAAAGCCACCGGCGCGCCCAAGGGCAAGACCGCCCCCAAGCCGGAGGCGAAGCCCAGGACCGCAGTGAAGAAGACCCGGAAGCCAAAGACTTCCGCATAGGCGAGGAGCAATCATGCTGCAACCAGCACGAACCAAATACCGCAAGCAGCAGAAGGGACGCAACAAGGGCGTTGCCACGCGCGGCACAAAGGTCGCGTTCGGCGAGTACGGCCTTAAGGCGACGACCCGCGGCCGGCTGACCGCGCGCCAGATCGAGGCGGCGCGCCGTGCCATGACGCGCCATATCAAGCGCGGGGGTCGAATATTCATCCGCATCTTCCCCGACAAGCCGGTGTCGCAGAAGCCGGCGGAAGTGCGCATGGGCAACGGCAAGGGCAACCCCGAGTACTTTGTCGCCGAGATCCGGCCCGGCAAGGTGCTCTACGAAATGGACGGGGTGGACGAGCCCATGGCGCGCGAGGCGTTCGCGCTGGCGGCCGCCAAGCTCCCGCTTCGCACCGCGTTTGTGCACCGTCAGATGGGATGACAGTCGAACAGGAGTGGCATGCCCATTTGTTGAATGTCCCCGACATCAGAGCAGAAAGCATACGATCATGAAAGCCAGCGAACTCCGCGCCAAGGATCCGGCGCAACTTTCCAAGGAAATCGAGGAGTTGCTGCGTGCCCAGTTCGGCTTGCGGATGCAGAAGTCGACGCAGCAGCTCACCAATACCAGCCAGTTGAAAAAGGTGCGCCGCGAGATCGCGCGCGTGCGCACTATCCTCAATCAGAAGGCGGCAGCGAAATGAACGAGACCAAGAATACCCGTACGATGACCGGACGCGTCGTCAGCGACAAGATGGACAAGACTGTCACTGTGCTGGTCGAGCGCCGCGTCACCCATCCGATGTACGGCAAGGTGATGACGCGCTCCAAGAAATATCATGCTCACGATGAGAAGAATGAATACCACGACGGCGACCTGGTACAGATCGAGGAGTGCCGCCCGATCTCGAAAACAAAGGCGTGGCGCATAGCAAAACTGATAGAGAAGGCTAAAGCTGTTTAGGGCTGCCCAGGGCGCCGAATCGGCCGCTAGAACGAGTCAGGCTGGTTCGGAATTGGGCTTGGCAAAAGCCCTGATTTCGCGTAGTATTCGCCGCTTTCCCGCTCCCGGAATCTCGGGGCGGATCGTCCCGGACGGGATCCAAAACTGCCCGCCACGGCCCGTGAATGCCCGCCTTCTGGGCGCCGGCCGCGGCGAGACAAGTTGGAGAGAGAACAATGATTCAGATGCAGACGGTGCTTGATGTCGCCGACAACACCGGCGCGCGCGCTGTAATGTGTATCAAGGTGCTGGGCGGCTCCAAGCGCCGCTACGCCAACATCGGCGACGTCATCAGGGTGAGCGTCAAGGATGCGGCGCCGCGCGGACGCGTGAAGAAAGGCGAGATTTACCACGCCGTCGTGGTGCGTACCGCGCACGGTGTGCGCCGCGCGGACGGCAGCCGCATCCGATTCGATTCGAACGCGGCGGTGCTTCTTACCGCCAAGATGGAACCGATCGGCACCCGCATCTTCGGCCCGGTGACGCGGGAATTGCGTACCGAACGCTTCATGAAGATCGTGTCGCTCGCGCCCGAGGTGCTCTGAGGCGGCCCTCGCGGGCGCCGCATCGTGGAGGCTGAATGGAGAAGATCAAGAAGGGCGATGACGTTATCGTCACTACCGGCAAGGACAGGGGAAAGCGCGGCACGGTGCTGCGCGTTCTGGACGCGCGGCACGTCGTGGTCGAGGGGGTGAACCGGGTGAAGAAGCACCAGCGGCCCAATCCGATGAAGGGCCAGACCGGCGGAATCGTCGACCGTGATATGCCGATCGACGTTGCCAACGTTGCGCTGTTCAACCCCCAGACAAAGAAGGCCGACCGAGTTGGAATCAGGCTGATGGACGACGGACGCAAAGTGCGCGTGTTCAAGTCCAATGGCGAAATGGTGGACGCCTGATCCGCAAGGATTTCGAATATAACGCCCAGAGGATTTTGTAAAAGCTTATGGCTCGCTTGCAGGACTACTACCGGAAGAATGTGGTGCCCGACCTGATGAAGAAGTTCGGGTACAAGAGCTCGATGCAGGTGCCGCGCATCGAGAAGATCACCCTCAACATGGGCGTCGGCGAAACGGTGCAGGACAAGAAAATCATGGACAACGCTGTCGCCGACTTGACAAAGATTTCCGGACAAAAGCCCGTGGTCACCAACGCGAAGAAGTCGATCGCGACTTTCAAGGTGCGCAAGGGATTCCCGGTCGGCTGCATGGTGACGCTGCGCGGCAGGCGCATGTACGAATTCCTCGACCGGCTCGTTACGGTCGCCATTCCACGCATTCGGGACTTCCGCGGAATTTCATCCCGGGCTTTCGACGGCGGCGGCAACTACAGCCTCGGCGTCAAGGAACAGATCATCTTTCCCGAGATCGAATACGACAAGATCGACTCGCTGCGGGGGCTCAACATCAGCATCACGACCACGGCGAAGACCGACGACGAAGCCCGCGCGCTGCTCGTGGCCTTTCGCTTTCCATTCAAAACCTGAGGTAGCTATGGCCAAGACCGCCGTCATCAACCGCGAAGAGAAGCGCCGCAAGACGGTGGCGAAATTCGCCGCCCGCCGCGCGGCGCTGTTCGCCACCATCAACGACGTCAAGCGCTCCGACGAGGAGCGGCAGGAGGCGCGCGAGAAGCTCCAGCAACTGCCGCGGAATTCTTCGCCGGTGCGGCTGCGCAACCGCTGCAAGCTGACCGGCAGGGCACGCGGGGTGTTCCGCAAGTTCGGTCTTGGGCGCAGCAAGCTGCGCGAGATCGCGATGCGCGGGGAAATCCCGGGCGTCATCAAGGCCAGCTGGTAGAAGGAGGCTCTGCATGAGCATGACCGACCCTATCGCCGATATGCTGACCCGCATTCGCAATGCGCAGATGGTCGGCAAGACCATGGCCAGCATGCCGTCCTCGAAGCTCAAGGTTTCGATTGCCCAGGTGCTGAAGGACGAGGGCTACATCGACGGTTTCGTGGTGCGCGAGAAAGACAGCAAGCACGAGCTGGAGATCGGCCTCAAGTACTATGCCGGGGAGCCGGTGATCGAAAGAATTGAACGCGTGAGCCGGCCGGGCCTCCGCATCTACAGAGGCCGTGACGACCTGCCCAAGGTGATGAACGGTTTAGGAGTTGCAATCGTTTCCACCTCCCGCGGCGTGATGACCGACCGGAAGGCGCGCGCAACCGGCGTCGGCGGCGAAGTTCTTTGCATAGTGGCGTGAGGCGCCGGCCATGTCGCGTATCGCAAAATATCCTGTAAGCCTGCCCAAGGGCGTCGAGGCGACGCTTGCCACCGAGTCACTTTCGATAAAGGGCCCGCTCGGGACGCTGATGCAGCGCCTGCGCAGCGACGTCAAGCTCGAGAAGGACGGCGAGAAAATAGTTTTCAAGGCGGTCGGCGACTCCGATGAGGCCAACGCCATGTCCGGAACCCTTCGGGCGCTCGTGAACAACATGGTCCTGGGCGTGACCAAGGGCTTTGAGAGACGGTTGACGCTCGTGGGCGTCGGCTACCGGGCGCAGGCGCAAGGCGACAAGCTCAATCTTTCGCTCGGATTCTCGCACCCCGTGGTGCACCAGATGCCGAAGGGGATCAAGGTCGAAACGCCGTCACAGACTGAGATCATCATCAAGGGTCTGGACAAGCAGCTCGTCGGGCAGGTCGCTGCGGAAGTGCGAGCTTACCGCTCGCCGGAGCCTTACAAGGGCAAGGGCGTCCGGTATGCCGACGAGCAGGTGGTCCTGAAAGAGACCAAGAAGAAGTAGGAGCTGGCGCGATGATCGACAAGAGAGCAGCAAGACTTCGCCGGGCGGCGCAGACGCGTCGCAGGATTCGCGAACAGGCGACGGTGCGGCTGGCTGTGCACCGCTCGAACGGCCATATCTACGCGCAGGTGTACTCGGCCGATGGCACCAAGGTGCTGACCTTTGCGTCCACCGCGGAGAAGGAGGTGCGCTCGAAGATCCCGCGCGGCGGCACCAAGGCGGCCGCGGCGGCGGTCGGCACGCGTATCGCCGAAAAGGCGAAGAGCCTCGGCATCCAGACCGTAGCGTTCGATCGCTCGGGTTACAAGTATCATGGCCGGGTTAAAGCGCTCGCGGAAGCAGCGCGCGAAGCCGGCCTCAAGATTTAGGCGGGAAGGTGATCGAACGAGGTGGCGACGTCCCCTTGTAGAACCCTCCACATTAGAATAGGAAAACAAAGGAATCACGATGGCGAGAATGCAACCCAGGATGCAGGGCGGCGGCCAGCGCACGGACGGGCTGAAGGAGAAGATGGTGTCCGTGAACCGCGTCACCAAGGTGGTGAAAGGCGGCCGGATCCTCGGCTTTGCCGCGCTCACCGTGGTCGGGGACGGCAACGGTGCGGTCGGCATGGGCAAGGGCAAGGCGCGCGAGGTGCCGGTGGCGGTGCAGAAGGCGCTCGAGGAAGCACGCCGCAAGATGTTCCGCGTGCGCTTGAAAAACGGGACGCTGCAGCACGCCGTAATCGGCAAGCACGGCGCTTCCAAGGTGATCATGCAGCCGGCCTCCGAAGGCACGGGCATCATCGCCGGCGGTCCGATGCGAGCGGTGTTCGAGGTGCTGGGCGTAACCAACGTCCTTGCCAAGTGCCTCGGCTCGACCAATCCCTACAACGTCGTGCGGGCGACGCTCGACGGGCTGAAGAAAATGAACACCCCCTCGGAGATCGCCGCCAAGCGCGGCAAATCCGTGGAGGAAATCACCTCCTGAAGGGGACGTCGTGGCAGACAGGAAAATCCGCGTGACGCTCGTCAAGAGCATCATTAATTGCAGCGAGAGGCATCGCGCGACGATCCGCGGGCTCGGCCTGCGCCGGCTGCGCCAGACCGTCGAATTGAAGGACACGCCGCAGGTGCGCGGCATGATCAACCGCATCTATTACCTGGTTCGTCTCGAGGGATAAATGGATCTGAACACGCTGAAACCCGCGCCAGGGTCAAAACGCGAACGCCGCCGCGTCGCCCGCGGCATCGGCTCGGGGACCGGCAAGACCGGCGGCCGTGGCCACAAGGGCCAGAGGGCGCGTTCCGGGGGCTTTCACAAGGTTGGTTTTGAAGGCGGCCAGATGCCGCTGCAGCGCCGGCTGCCCAAGCGCGGCTTCAACTCGCCGATTCGCGACGATACCGCCGAAGTGCGGCTATCGGAATTGGAGCGCCTCGAGGGCGAGAATATCGACCTCGCGGCGCTCAAGAAAGCCGGAATCGTCCCGGCTCGGGCGCACAAGGCGAAAATCATCGTCTCGGGTAAGCTCACACGCCGGGTCGTGCTCGCCGGCATCGCCGTGAGCAAGGGTGCGCGCGCGGCGATCGAAGCCGCAGGCGGCTCGACCGACGCACCCCTCCCGCAACCCAAGCCCAAGCGCGAGCCCAGACCCGTATTCGCACCGCAGTCTGATGCGGAGACCAGTGCCAAGCCTGAGCCCGGACCGGCCACGGGCGACGCAAAACCCGAAACGGAAAAACGGGCGCAGGGCGATGTGCAATCCGCAGGCAAAGCGAAGGCCGAGAGAGGCGAAGCGAAAGGCAAGGGCGATGCCCAGAAGGCCGAGCGTCCGGCAAAATCGAAACCCGAAGAGAAGAAGCACAAGAAGGGCAAGTAAGACTCAAGAATGGCGACCCAGTCTCCCCAGCTCGGCAAGACCGGCAAATACGGCGACCTGAAAAAGCGGCTCCTGTTCCTGCTCGGTGCATTGGTTGTATTCCGCATCGGGGCGCACATCCCGGTGCCGGGCATCGACCCGATCAAGCTCGCCGAATTGTTTCAATCGCAGCAGGGCGGGATCCTGGGGTTGTTCAACATGTTCTCGGGTGGGGCGCTGTCGCGTTTTACGATTTTTGCGCTGGGCATCATGCCCTACATCTCCGCCTCGATCATCATGCAGCTCATGACCGCGGTTTCTCCGCAGCTCGAAGCGCTCAAAAAAGAGGGCCAGTCCGGCCAGAGAAAGATCACCCAGTACACGCGCTATGGAACGGTGTTCCTTGCGTTGTTCCAGGCGACCGGCATCTCGATCGCACTCGAATCGCAGCCCGGCCTTGTCCTCGATCCTGGTCTGATGTTCCGCTTCACCACGGTGACCACGCTCGTGACGGGAACCATGTTCCTCATGTGGCTCGGGGAGCAGGTGACCGAGCGCGGCCTTGGCAACGGCATCTCGATCATCATCTTTGCCGGCATCGCCGCGGGGCTGCCAAACGCCGTCGCGGGACTGCTGGAGCTCGTGCGCACCGGCGCGATGCATCCGCTTTCGGCGCTGCTCATCTCGGCGGCGGTGGCGTTGGTGACCTGGGCAGTGTGCTTCATCGAGCGCGGTCAGCGAAAAATCCTGGTTAACTACGCCAAGCGCCAGATCGGCAACAAGATCTATGGCGGCCAGGCCTCGCACCTGCCGTTCAAGCTCAACATGTCGGGCGTAATCCCACCGATTTTCGCCTCCTCGATCATTCTGTTCCCGGCCACGCTCGCCGGATGGTTCGGCTCGCACCAGGGCGCGACCTGGCTGCGCGACATCGCGGCGACGCTTACTCCGGGCCAGCCGATCTACGTGCTGCTCTACGCATCGGCGATCGTTTTCTTCTGTTTTTTCTATACGGCGCTGCAATACAATCCGAAGGAGACGGCGGACAACCTGAAGAAGTCCGGCGCCTTCGTTCCCGGGATTCGCCCCGGCGAGCAGACTGCGAAATATCTTGAAAAGATCCTCTTGAGGCTTACTCTCGCGGGCGCCATCTACGTGACGCTGGTTTGCCTGCTGCCCGAGTTCCTGATTCTCAAGTGGAACGTGCCGTTCTATTTCGGCGGGACTTCGCTCTTGATCATCGTGGTGGTGACCATGGACTTCATGGCGCAAGTCCAAGCCTACGTCATGACGCACCAGTACGAGAGCCTGCTCAAGAAGGCCAATTTCAGGGGCGCGGGATTCCCGACCCGCTGACGACGAATAGCATGGCGAAGGAAGAAGTCATCCAGATGCAGGGCGAGATCATGGAAACCCTGCCCAACGCGACTTTCCGCGTAAAACTGGAAAACGGGCACGTCGTTCTCGGCCACATATCCGGCAAGATGCGAATGCACTACATACGCATCCTTCCCGGCGACAAGGTGACCGTTGAGCTGACTCCGTACGACCTGACGCGCTGCCGCATCGTGTTCCGCGCGAAATGAACGGCTTTGAGAGGAACCGGCTATGAAGGTACTGGCATCGGTAAAAAAGATCTGCCGCAACTGCAAGATCGTCCGCCGCAAGGGCGTGGTCCGCGTCATCTGCAAGAACCCCCGCCACAAGCAGAGGCAGGGCTAAATGGTGGTTAAAGGGCGGATTTCACGCTATAATTTCGGGTTTCGCCTTTTAGGGCGAATTAATCGGAGCAAGGCATGGCCCGTATCGCAGGGGTAAACATTCCCAATCACCAGCACGCCGACATCGCGCTGCAGGCGATTTTTGGCATTGGCCGCGCGCGCGCGCAGGCAATCTGTGCTGCCGCAAGAATAAATAAGTCATACAAGATCAAGGATTTGTCGGAGTCCGACATGGAGCGGCTGCGCGAGCAGGTCGCCAAATTCACCGTCGAAGGCGATCTGCGCCGCGAGGTGTCGATGAACATCAAGCGGCTGATGGATCTGGGCTGCTACCGCGGCACCCGCCATCGCAAGGGGCTGCCGGCGCGCGGCCAGCGCACCCGCACCAACGCCCGCACGCGCAAGGGTCCGCGCAAAGCCGCGGTAAAAATCAACGTCCCGACCGCGAAAGCCGGCTGAGACCCGGAGCTGATTGAGGATTCGCAGAATGGCAAAACCACCCGCCGCTCCGACCGCAGCACGCGTTCGCAAGAAAGTGAAGAAGAACGTGGCCGAAGGCATCGCTCACATCCACGCCTCCTTCAACAACACGGTCGTGACAATTACCGACCGCCAGGGCAACACGCTTGCGTGGGCGACATCCGGTGCCGCCGGATTCAAGGGCTCGAGGAAATCGACGCCGTTCGCGGCGCAGGTCGCCGCGGAGCAGGCCGGCCGCGCCGCGCAGGAATGCGGCGTGAAGAATATCGAAGTGCGCATCAAGGGCCCCGGCCCCGGGCGCGAATCGGCCGTGCGTGCGCTCAATGCGCTCGGTCTGAAGATCGGCAGTATCGCCGACGTCACGCCGGTGCCGCACAATGGCTGCCGGCCGCCGAAGCGCCGCCGCATCTGACGAGATGCAATTACCTAGACGCATTTAACGAGGCGCATTTAACGAGGAACCATGGCCCGAGATCTTGACGCAAAGTGCCGCCAATGCCGCCGCGAGGGCGAGAAGCTCTTTCTGAAGGGCGAGAAATGCTTTACCGACAAATGCGCGATCGAGCGCCGCAGCTACGCTCCCGGGCAGCATGGGCAAAAAAGCGGCGGTCGCATGTCCGATTTCGGCAAGCAGCTGCGCGAAAAGCAGAAGCTGCGCCGCATCTACGGCCTTCTCGAGCGCCAGTTCCGCAAGACTTACGCGGAGGCATCGCGCAGCAAAGGCGTGACCGGCGAGCGACTTCTGCAGCTGCTGGAATCGCGCCTGGACACAGTGTCCTATCGCATGGGTTTCGGCTCGAGCCGCACCGAGGCGCGCCAGATCGTGCGCCACAACAGCATCCTCGTGAACGGCAAGCGCGTCAACATTCCGTCCTTCCAGGTGCGCCCGGGCGACACCGTCGAGGTGGCGGCGAAATCCAAGGAGCAACTCCGGATCAAAGGCTCCATTACTGCCGCCGAAACCCGCGGCTTTCCGGAGTGGATCGAGGTCGACATCAAGGAAATGAAGGGAAGGTTCAAGGCGCTCCCGCAGCGCTCCGAGCTGCCTTCCACGATCAACGAAAGCCTGGTGGTCGAGCTGTACTCGAAGTAAATAGCGCAAGCCACATCGTATCGAGGGCCTCAAATGCAAACCAGTGGATTTCTGAAACCGCGCATTATCGACGTGCAGGGTATCGCACCCAATCACGCCAAGGTCGTGATGGAACCGTTCGAGCGCGGCTACGGCCATACGCTCGGCAACGCGCTACGCCGGGTGCTGCTGTCGTCGATGCCTGGTTAC
>Ga0137463_1000475_pt1 | contig 13793 bp, 9 predicted proteins | sample EasRivERMGT800_2_FD_102333 | JGI IMG/M metagenome (GOLD analysis project Ga0137463, IMG submission 102333) | Soil microbial communities from meander-bound floodplain in the East River, Colorado, USA - East River MetaG ERMGT800_2 | ecosystem: Environmental > Terrestrial > Soil > Floodplain ...
AGAGCCCCGAACGGGGCGAGATTCGATAGCCCAGGTAGAAGCCGGCCGAGCCGGCGCAGGCCTGGGTATGTGACAAAGAATCCACAGCAGGCCCAACGGGCCGAGATTCCCGCGCCGCACAACTCCGCCCGACACAGGGAATCTCGCCCCGTTGGGGCTTTCGGCTTTGCTTTCGGGACACAACCCAGGGCTCCGCTTCGCTGCGCCCTGGGCTGTCGAATCTCGCCCCCTTCGGGGCTTTTGCAGGGTGTACGGTTGCAACAACATTGGCGTCTTGACCATGTGCGAAGCGCGTCGGGTATCGAGCAGTCCGTTCAGAATTGAACTAGTGGATGAAGCGTTCATTAGATGTTTCCACTCACGCAGCGTACCTGCTAATTTGGGTTCTCCATTTGCGGCACCGTCCAGATCGGCTTGGTGCTGTCCTGGCTGGGGTACGGTCCCGAGAGCACCGGACAGCGGGCCCCCTGAACCACCTGCACGTCGAAGATTTCCTCGACCCCGGTGACGAACTCGAGGTGCGCGATCAGGCGTCCCGTCGTCAGGTCTACGACACCGACGCCGCACTTCAGCTCCGGCCGCCGATCCGCGATCGGCATCCCCCCGAACGTCGCCGTCTCGCGGATCTTTGAAAGGCCGACGAACGCGAAGTGGTCGTAGAGCGCCAGACCGCGCGTGTAACCGGGCAGTTCCGTCACCGTCTGCACGTGCCCCCTCGCCGGATCAACCTGTACCAGCTGCCCTGCTCCCGAGTGCAGCAGCCACACGCGACCTCCGTGCATGCGCGGGGAATGCGGCATGGCGAAGCCGCGCGCCACGGTCTCGCCGCTGGCGACGTCGATCAGGCAGCCGCTGGTGGCTTTGTTGGGCCGCCAGCCCTGCGGCGTATCGGTCTGAGCGAGGGCGGTTACGTATTTCGGCTGGCCCTCTGTCATGGCCAGGCCGTTGAGGTGGCAACGGTCTTCGGCCGCCAGGCTGCTGATAAACGGAGGCCGCCAGCGCGGCACGAAACTGTGGCGGTCGTCCAGCGTGCACAGACAGCCGAACGCCGTGTTGACAAGCCACAGTTCGTCCCCTGCCCAGGCGAGCTCGTGGGCCTGGATCTCGCCGGTGAAATGGGACGAGCGCGTCAAAAAGCAGGCGTCATGCTGACCAGTCGGTTCGACGCGGCCGGCCAGGTCGGGCGCGCTCTTGAGGAACCAGACCTGAGCCCGAGCGCCGACGGCGATTTTGTCGGGCTTGACCGCCAGTCCCATGGCCCGCTCGAAGTTGTGGTACGAGAGAGCCAGTTCCCCCTGCGCGACGCCGACGGAGACCACCTTGCCCGCCTGATAGGTGGAGACGAGCAGGGAAACGCCGAGCTGCGAGAGCAGCGCGGGGAGCGTGTGCGTGTATTCGTGACGGACTTCACGCACCGCCGCGGCGCCGGTCTTTTCAGGGGCTGCGGCGTCGGTGTTCGTGATCCGTTCCACAGTGTTGATTTCGAGCGTTGTCATGAGATCCTCGTTGTGTCGTTGGCATGCGGTCTGCGGTATAATCAAAATGTCATCGCCGTCGGCGCGCAGACCGAGCGCCGGGGTGGTGCCGGGCCGGTGAGGAGCTTTCTTGACGGTTAGGGCCTCACCGGCCGCTTTGTTTCTTGTCCGAGTTTTGTTGTTCGTGATCCGCGCTGTGTTACAACGGACCTCTTTCACTTCTTGAGCGAAGCCGACTTATTGTCGTCCAGCGGGGCAACTTCAAAGGTTCGCTCCTCACTCCAATCGGTCCAGATGCCTTGGACCTGGGCCCGCACCTTCCAGCGCCAGCCCAACCGGTTCTGATCGGCGACATACGCTTTTTCTTCAAACCGGTAAGACGACGAGGTGAGCGTCGGGTTGTTGATGGCGGGAAACGCTCCCGACCCGATCACGTACAGGTGATGCTGTGTTGCTCCTGCCACATCGGACCAGTCGAATTCCCAGACCCTTAATTTGGTGCGGTCGATAGTGCCACTGTCCAAAGTGGTCCCAGCCGCGGGTTCGAGCAGCGTAGGGCCAGGGGTCAACACCGGGGGTTCTTGCAACGTGGGCGGAACCTCCAGAGCCAGGAGCGCCGCGGCTTCGGCACAGAGGCTGCGCAGTTCTTCCTCCGTTGAGCCGATTCCCATCCTCCACTGGGCGGCCTGGTCATAAAACGTGCGTGCCCGTTCTTTCTCGTTCAATCGCCCGTGGGCCATGCTCAGAAAGAACAGGATGACGCTATCCTTGCCGTAGTGGACGTTGAGCTGCCGAGACTTTTCCAGTGCCAGGACAGCGGCTTTCCAGTTCCCCGCCCGGTAGTGGGCCGTCCCGAGCGTGTTCCAGAAGACCGCATTATTGGGGACCAATGCGGCGGCTTCCTGGTATTCGGCGACGGCCTCGTCCAGCTTGCCCTGGGAGCGAAGGGCGTTGCCAAGGCTGATGTGGCCATCGGCGTATTTCGGACCGAACTCGATGGCCTTGCGGAAGGCGGCGATGGCCTCGTCGAGACGCCCCTGCCGCTGCAGCACGGCAGCGAGGTTGGTGTAAGCCGGGGGGTAGTTCGGCTTGAGGCGGATCGCCTCCCGGTAGACGGCAGCCGCCTCGTCCAGTTTGCCCTGCTGCCCCAGTACGGAGCCGAGGATGGCGTGAATTATTTGGTTGTCCGGATTGAGGCGGATCGCCTCCCTGCAGGCAGCGGTCGCCTCGTCAAGACGCCCCTGCCGCAGCAGGACGCCAACGAAATGGGTGTGAGCCGGGTAGTAGTCCGTCTTGAGGCGGATCGCCTCCCGGTAGGCGTCGGCCGCCTCGTCCAGCTTCCCCTGCTGCGCCAGGACGAAGCCGAGGTAGTAGTGAGCCAAGTCGTCGTCCGGCTTGAGGCGGATCGCCTCCCGGTAGGCGGCGGCCGCCTCGTCGAGACGCCCCTGCCGCTGTAGCATGCCAACGAAGTTGGTGTGAGCCGCATGGTTGTTCGGCTTGAGGTGGATGGCGTCCCGGTACGCGGCGACCGCCTCATCCAACCTCCCCTGGGCCGCGAGGGCGTCGCCGAGGTTGGCGTGCGACTGTGCAGCTTCAGGACGCAGCGCCACGGCCGCCGTGTAATAACGAATTGCATCGTCGAGTTGTGGGGGATTCAACCGTACAAGACAACGGGCGAGATTGACGTTGATCCAGTAGTCCTGCGGGTGAAGCCGCTGGCCTTTTTTCAGGAAGGCGGCCGCTTCCTTGATGATGTCTTTGTCAAGCAGCGCATCGCCGAGACGATCCACTGTTTCGGCCGGCAGGGAGGAGATTGGCGCCGACGCCGCAAGTTCGACCAGGGCCGTGCGATCGTCGTTCAGGACTGCCATCCGGAACCGGTCGCGCCAGGGATCGGGATCGGCTGCGCGGGCGACTTGCAGCAACTCCCTCCAGTCTTTGCCGATCTGCTTTGAATTTCGTTGTGGCAGGCGTCGCCGCACATGGGACCAACTGTCGAGGAACACGCTCAGTTCGTAGCGAATAGACCGAGCCCGGATGCGCTTTGCCGCTTCGTCACGATCCAGCGAGTCGATATCCATCCCATACTCCCGGAAGGCCTGCGCATTGCCGCTATCCTCCTCCTTGAGGTCATAGCCAGATTCGTTTGCTGTCGAGCGCGCCCGGACGTCTTCCAGGTTTGCCAGCATCTGCATATCGCCAAGAACTTCCCGCACGCGCTGGTGCAGTTCTTCATCGCTCCCGCCGGTAGTCGCCAGTGCCTCGGCTCGTTTTGCGGCATCAAAGGCCTCCCGCCAGCGGCCCTCCTGATGGCGCTTGCCTGCCTCCTCGAGTGCCAGTTCGACCCGTTCCTTGATCAGCTCTTGGCGTGTCGTCCGGTCCTGGGTGATCCCCTGCTCTCGTGCTGTGCGATCGCGCGCCATCCAGCCGATGCTGCCGACCACGAGCAGCACGGCCAGCGTCACGACGGACACCATCACTAAGGCCGGCTTGTTCCGGCGCATGAACTTCCGCAGCCGGTAGCCCGCCGACGGAGGGAACGCCTGCACCGGCTCGTCGTCCAGGTAGCGCTGCACGTCCGCAGCGAACCCGTTGGCCGTCGCGTAGCGGCGGTTGCGGTCCTTCTCCAACGTCTTCATCACGATCCAGTCCAGCTCGCCGCGGACCAGCTTCTGCAGCTTGGCCGGCTCCATGTGCCGCTGAGCCGAGATCGACGCCAGAGCCGCGCCCGAGTCGGAGAGGCGCGTGCTCGGCTTCGGCGGTTCATCTTCCCTGATCATGCGGAGAACTTCGCCATACGCCGCTCCCTTCACCCGCTTGTGGGAGAGCGGCGTGCTCCCCGTGAGCAGCTCGTACAAGAGGACGCCCAGCGAATAAATGTCGCTGCGCGTATCGACCCCCAGGGCGCTCAACTCCGCCTGCTCGGGGCTCGTGTATTCCAGCGTGCCAACCATCGTGCCGTACTGCGTGAACAGGGTTCGCTCGGTCAGCCTTTGTTCCGTCGCTTTGGCTACGCCGAAGTCGATCACCTTGGGGACCGGCTTGCCGTCGTAGAGCGTGACCATCACGTTGGAGGGCTTGATGTCGCGGTGGATGATCCCCTTTTGATGGGCGTGCTGGATCGCCTGGCAGACCGGCACGAACAGCTCCAGACGCTGGCGCGGCGTCAACTGGTTGTCGTCGCAGTATTTGATGATCGATACGCCGTGGACGAGTTCCATGACAAAGTACGGCCGGCCCGCTTCCGTGGCCCCGGCGTCGAGGACGCGGGCGATATTGACGTGGTCCATCAAGGCCAAGGCCTGCCGCTCGGCCTCGAACCGGGCGATCACCTGGCGGCTGTCCATGCCCGCCTTGATCACCTTGAGGGCCACTTTGCGCTGCACGGGCTGGGTTTGCTCGGCCATGTAGACCGTCCCCATGCCCCCTTCGCCGATCTGCTGCAGCAGTCTGTAGGGGCCGATCATCTTGCCGGGGCATTCCGCCACGAGAGGGATGCGAGGCATGTCGATGGTGTTGGCCACCGCCGGGAACGGTACGTCCATGAAACTGCCGAGCTGCCGATGTTCTGCCAACAGGGATTCGACTCGCTGGCGCAACGGGGCGTCGCCCGCGCAGGCCTCATTCAGAAAGGCGACCCGCTCAGCGTCATCTTCTCTGGTGAGAGCGGCGGTAAAGATTTGTTGCTCGGTCATTGCGAAACCAATTCGGAATGGAGACTAATTACAGTGCGTAATCCGGCCGCCAACTCGGCAGGAAAACTGATCGGTTTACCGAAACACCTCAGTCCGCCGCGATTTTCTGGCGGAGCCACGTGCGCGCGTAGGCCCAGATATCGTGCGCCCCTCGCACGGAGATCCCCATGGCCTCAGCGACGTCGGTCATGTTCAGGCCCACGAAGAACCGCAGTTTGACGAGATTGGCAGCCGCCGGGTCAATTTCGGCCAGGCGATCGAGAAGCTCGTCCACAGCGAGCAGTTCTTCGGTCGGGCGCCCCGCGGCGATGACCGATTCGTGCAGCTCCTCGCGCTGTGCCAGACCGCCCCGCTTGGCTGCCTTTCGCCGCCGGGCTTGATCGACCAGAATCCGCCGCATGGCCTCGGCTGCGGCGGCAAAGAAATGCCCCCGGCTGTTCCAGTGCTGAGCCTGTTTCACATCCACTAGCCGGAGATAAGCGTCATGCACCAGCGCCGTCGCCTGCAGCGTCAGGCCGGGATTTTCCTGCGCCATCTTCCGGGCAGCGAGCCGACGCAGCTCGTCGTACACGAGCGGCAGCAATTGTTTGGCCGCCTGCGGGTCACCCTGCTCGATGTCCGCCAGAATTTGCGTGACATCTCCCATGGCTGTGATTCACTCTGCGCCGGGTGGCTGCGAGGACCTCGCGACTGTTGAGTATACCAACGTCGACCGGGGCTGGATACAAAATCGCCCCGACAATGGTGAATCTTAGTGCCGTGCCGAATTCCCAAGGATCGACTGGGCTCGCGACGGCCCGTCGCAGAGAAGATGTACTGAATCAGCAGAAATTGAAACGTCCCCGGCAATTCCGAGGGACTGGGAGAATCCGGCTGATGGCATCGATGGCTTCTTTTGGCCAATGTCGCGTCAGTTCACAATGATCTCGGAATGCAGTATCAACTCCAACTGGTGGCGAGCCCGTTCCAGGAGTCGCTTGACCATATGAGACGTGAGCTGCATCTGCCCGGCAATATCGATGTAACTCCGTTGGCAATATTGTTGCAGGATGATTGCAGTCTGCTGGCGTTCGGGGAGACAATCCAGGGCTGCACGCACGCAGGCGCTGCGCTCCTGGCGAATGAAAGACAAAACAGGAGTTTCCGGTTCGGAGCGGGCAAACCTGTCGAGAATATGGCCGGCGACGCGCTGCACGTCTGCCATGGATGCCAACCGACGCTGGAGGCGACGGTGATTTCGCAGCGCGTTCAGTCCAACGCGGCGCGTGATGCAGAACAGCCACGTGCCGAATCGAGCGCGCGGCTCGAACGACTGTCGATGACGGTAGAGTCGCAGGAAGACATCCTGACACAGGTCTTCGGACCGGTGATGATCGCCCAATAGAGCGAATAGTTGGCCGTAGACGCGATTGTAATATCTCGAATACAGCTCCTCGAATGCACCCGTTTCCTCCCGGCCGACTCGCAGCATCAAAACTGTGTCACCGTCGCATTCCGGTGGAAGGTCGGGTCCGTGAGAACAGCGGCATTGGGGCTCAGACGTTGCGGGCATAATCATTACGTCAGGCATTTTCGGACTGATGTTTCCAGCCAACGTTGATGCATCCCGCGGCGTGGCGACGTGGCAGCAAAGCCAGAGGGCGGCGGCCGATTGTCAGGCCGACCGCCGCCTGAGGATTCATTGCCGGGTTTCTCGCGAAACCGGCAAATCAGAGTTCCTCCGTGAACATACGGTTCGAACTTGTTACAGCGCAAGCCACGCTAAAGGGTCCGCAGTTGTTGAGGTCATAGTTGATCTCGGCGCACGGACTCCTCGGTGAGCGACTCGGAAAAGTCATTCCCAAGACTGCCCATGACGGTTACCGCTCGTCTAGAAGAACAACCGTTGCGCCAGTCTAACCGGTGGTCAGTCTTCCTAACCGCCAGTGCCATAGCAGAAACCCCAGGAGCAGAATTCCAGCGGCTGGCATTGGTGCCCGCACGCGCCGCAGTTGAGTCCGTCAAACAAAATGTCGATGCATTGACCCCCGCACAACGCGGTGCCTTCGCCGCAGTCATTGCACACTCCCTGGCTGCAGTACGGAGTCGCCTCGTCACAGACGAATCCGCAGGCGCCGCAGTTGTAGGGATCGGATTCGACGTCGGTGCATGTTCCGTTGCATTCGAGAGTGCCCGGGGCGCAGTCGTAAATGCACCGACCGGAAATGCACGCGACCGTCTCGTTGGCATCCGGCGGGGGACACACATTTCCGCAGCGTCCGCAGTTGAAGATGTCGTGAGCGAGATCGGCGCAGTAGCCGCCGCAGCAGGCTTCCCCGTAAGCCCGGCAGTTGTTGCCGCAGGCCCCGCAGTTCGGGTCCGACTGCAGGTTACTGCAGACCCCCGCGCACGATGCGATCGAGCAGCAGACATGGCTTCCACAGGATCCGCCGATGCGGCTGATGTCAGCGTTGCACGCCTTGCACGCCGCCAGGCATTTCGTCTGGTCGGCTTTGTTGCGGCACTGGCAAAACTTGGTGCAGGGGTCGGCCTTGGCCGACCAGGCAGTCTGCAGTCCCAACGGGCTCAGGACCGCACCAGCGAACACGGCCCCCAGTCGGCGCAGCGATTCGCGGCGCGGTAATGATTCGGACAGCGATTTCGAAAACTCGTCGAACAGATGGTCCATGATGGGTTCCTTTCGTGGTTGGTTGGAGTTCAGGCTTCAGCCTGGGGCGTGCGATCACGCAGAAACTAGTGGTTACTCACGGGTTCGGCCCCTTCGCCCAGGCAGTTTGCAGTCCCAGCGGGCTCAGTACCGCACCGGCTAATGCGAGTCCGAGACGCCGCAGTGATTCGCGGCGCGGCAGCGATTCCTCGGGGAGTGATTTCGAGAATTCGTCCCAGCGATGAGTCATGGCCATTGTCTTTCGTGCGGAAGGTTCAGTGGTTCGTTCGCAGTCGTCCGTGTGGCGCCAGGTGATTCCGATTTCGAATCTGCCGATCTTCGACGAATCTCTCGCGCAAATCGGCAGCGTCGATCGTCAGAACTGCATGGACTGAAGTACGTAGAATTGAATAGCTGAATCATCCGACACTTCCCGCTGCGGCGCGTATGCCGGGCGCAGCGACGGTATGTAGGAGTGATGCGGACGCCGACAGCGTCCGGGTCACTTTCGGCCAGACCAAGAGTTCATCGTTGTTGTTACGAGTTGACTCGGCGAACCCGTCGTCGGAGTAGATTCGCCGCCCCGCGTATCAACCACTCTCAACAATTCGGATAGTACGGACTGTCGGGCGAGCAACCATCGTAGCACCAGCCGTTGTATTCGCAGTACATCCCGCTTGGACAACCGCATTCCCCGCCACAACCATCGCCGCCGCACCATCCCTCCGGGCAATTGCCGCGGCACGTCGACTCATGGCAAATCCCCCCGCTGCAGTTCGGTGCCTGAGCAGGGCACACGTTGCCGCAGGCTCCGCAGTTGTCAGGGTCGTCATCCACGAACGTGCACGTACCGTTGCAGTCCACAGCGCCCGGGGCGCAGTCGTATACGCACGTTCCCAAAACGCAGTCGACGACCTCGCCGGGAAGAGGCGCGGCACACACGGTGCCGCAGGCTCCGCAGTTGTAGACGTCATTGGCGAGATCAGCGCAATAGTCGCCGCAACAGGTCTCTCCCAGGGCGCCGCAGTTGTTGCCGCAGGCTCCGCAGTTGGGGTCGGACTTCAGGTTGCTGCAGACCCCCTTGCACGACGCGATCGAGCAGCAGGTGTAACTGCCGCAGGTTCCGCCGATGCGGCTGGTGTTGCCGTTGCACTTCTGACAAGCCGTCAGGCATTGAGACTGCTGCGCCGCATTCCGACACTGGCAGAAGGCTTTGCACGGGTCCGGCCCCTTCGCCCAGGCCGGATTCAGCCCCAATGGGCTCAGCACCGCGCCGGCGAAAACGGCCCCCAGCCGGCGCAGCGACTCGCGGCGCGGAAGGGGCTCTGCGAGCGATTTCGAGAATTCGTCCCATTGGTGTGACATGGTGGATCCTTTGTTGTCGCGGCCGGAGCTGCCAGCTTCGGCGTCGGTGGACAGATGCGAAACTACGGGAAGCTGGCAGTTTCCGGCACGATGGTTTCAGTGGATGGTGATTCGCGCCGCTGACTCACTAACAGTCATAGAACTGGCAAACGGGGTCCACGCACGCGCCGCTACTGCACACGTAGTAGTCGCCATAGCACACATTTCCGCACGCGCCGCAGTTGCTCGCGTCGCTGAGGATGTTGACGCACACTCCGTCGCAGACGGCCCGCCAAGACCCTCCGCAGTCAGTGCAGGCGCCCTGGAAGCAGTACGGCGTCGATTCGCCGCAGACGTTCCCGCACGCGCCGCAGTTGTCAGGGTCCCCATCGAGGTTGGCGCCGCCGCAAGGGGCGTCCCAGCACTGTCCGCGGGAGCAGTACGGCATCGATTCGGGGCAGACGTAGCCGCACGCGCCGCAGTTGTCAGGGTCGGAACCCAGGAAAGTGCAAGTCCCGTTGCAGTCGTCAGCGCCCTCGGTGCAGTCGTAAACACACGTTCCGGAAAGGCACGCGACCACTTCGCCGGGGGGAGGCGGGTCGCACGCGGCGCCGCAAGCTCCGCAGTTGAAGACGTCATTGGCAAGATCAGCGCAAGAATTGCCGCAACAGGTTCCCGCGATGGCAGAGCAGTTATTGCCACAAGCCCCGCAGTTGGGATCGTGTTTCAGGTCACTGCAGACTCCGCTGCAAGAGGCGATCGAGCAGCAGGCATAGTTTCCGCAACTTCCAACAATGCGTTTGGTGTCGCTGTTGCAGGCCTTGCAGACATCGAGGCATTTCGCCTGCTGCGCCGTGTTGCGACACTTGCAGAAGGCCGTGCACGGGTCCGGTCTACCCGCCCGGGCGGTGGCCACCCCCAGCGGAGCCAGCACCGCACTGGCGAACACGGCCCCCAGCCGCCGCAGCGATTCGCGGCGCGGTACCGACTCGGCCAGCGACTTCGAGAATTCATCGAACAGGTTTTCCATGATTGATCCCTTTCTTTGGGAAGCAAAGCAGGGTTGTCTTTAGCCAACCCGTCAAAACCTTTCGTGTGGACTTGAGTCCACACTACGAAATTCAAAGCGCTCCGGCTGAAGCCGGGACTCCAACAACGGTAGGTTCGTCGGCAAGGGCCAGAATCGGCTCGACTCCCACGGCGACATCGTTTACGAGGATTCCCTGCTCGTCGATCAGATAGCCGATGGGGGTGGCGAACATGGCGTACTGCAAAGACACCTCCCACTTCTGCTGGAGCACGATGGGAAAATTTAGCCCCAGGGCGACCGCTTTGTCGCGGTTGGCTTCGACACCTCCCCGGCTCACCACCAGGACCGTCAGATCCGACCGTTCCAGATGAATCGCCTGCAGCCGGGGGGCCAGTTCTTCACAGGGGCCGCAGTGCGGATCAGAGAACACCAGGAGGACGCGTCCCCCGCGGAGGTCGGCCAGCGACAGCTCGCCGCCGTCCAGGCGCGGCAACCGGAAATCGGGCGCCGGGGCGCCGGCTTTGAGTCCCGTCCGATTCAGCCTGCTGGCGGCAAGGGAACGGTAGTCTGTCGCCCCGTGATGCGCCGAGCCGTTCGCCGACGCATGTTCGCCGCTGGTCTCTGACCACGCCGAATCTCCTGACCGCAGGTCTCCTTCGTGAGCATGTCCGCGAGACCTGCGGTCGATCATGTGGGCGGGGTCGGGAGACCCTCGCCCAACAGCCCCGACAGCCAACTTGAGCAGGGGCTCGGCTCCCACGGTCAGCTCGCTGGCGATCCGTCCCGCGCCATCGATCCGATATCCCATGGGAGTTCCCTGGGCGCGGAACTGGGAGGCGACTTCCATTTCCTTCTGGAGCAACACGACGCAACGAATACCATACTTCTCGACGAGCTTCCGGTTTTCGTCGGCATCGCCGGTGGTGACCACGATCGGTACGGCCCGATCGGCGCCTCCCTCCGCCGGCAGGAGGGCCAGGTCAGGGGCCATTTTGGTGCAGAACCCACAGTTGGGGTTGAAGAAGATGAGCAACACATTCATGTCCCGGAACTCGGAAAGCCTGTGGCGGGCTCCCGCGAGGTCGGGCAGCTCAAAATCAGGCGCCAGCGTGCCGACCACCAATCCGCCGGCATCCTGCTGCTTCTTCCCGGCGCGAGCCGGCAGTCGGTTTTCGATTGATTCCAGCCGCAGCAGCAGGCGGCCATTCTGGCGGACGAGTTGAAACCCGAGCCAGGTTCCCACGGCCAGCAACAGCCACGGCAAAACGGTTCCGAACAAAATGGCAGTCATTGACGGTCTCCCAGGCTGAGGACGGTGGAGGTGGCAAGCGCGAGGCTGCCGCGTGTGGAATTGTCACGATTCATGGCATCTCTCCTGGTTGCAGTCTCCGATACAATGCACAAGCCGCGTTCCCAGCGCGCAAACTGAGCGCCGGGGCGAGGCCACAAGGCCGGTGGACCCTGAGGGTGCCCCCTTCTTCGCGGTTGGGACTCACCGGCCGCTTTTTCACGCCGTCAACGGAACCACAGAGGGACAGAGAATGGAAACCGATTCTGGAAGTATTTCCTCTGTGCCTCTGTAGCTAGTATTTCTGTTCCTTCGCGCTCAATAACGCCTCAGCTTCACGGAGCAGCAGCGGGTACACGACCGGCTCGTCCCAGTGGCCCCAGGTCGGCCCCAGGGTGGTTGGGTCATCAAGCTGTACCCGATTGGCCTCGTCGATCCAGCGGGCGGCCTCGACCAGGCAGCGGCGTGCCTCCTCGGCGTGCCCCAGGCGGTGGTGGGCCATGGCCAGGAAGCACCAATCCCAGGCCCGGGGGCGAAACTTCTTCGCCGCCCGCTCGAAGCACCGAATGGACTCCTCGTACCTGCCGGCGCGGTAGAGCGCCGCCCCGCGCACCCAGGCGCCCCAGTGCCAGATGGGGTCGGTGACGGCGGTCAACGGCAGCAGCCGGGACATGTCGGCCAGCGCGTCGTCCCTCAGCACACAGACTTCAAGCACGTGGGCGGCCGTCACTCGATCTTCGGTCTCCTCGAAGCGCTCCAGCATTGCCGTGCAGGTCTGCCGGTAAGCATCCACGTCCCCCGCCGCGAGGTGGGCCACGGCCCGGTTGTCCCAGAGATGCGATTTCCAGGGCCACAGTTCGCAGGCCTTGGCGAACTCGGCGGCCGCCTCGCCCCACTGTTGGAGTCTTCTGTAGTGGTCGGCCCGGTTGAGGTGCGCCTCCCCACGGATCTGCGGGTCCTGCGGCTTCAGCTTCAGGGCGGCATCATACTCGGGAACCGCTTTTTCCGACCACTGTATGCCGGCAAAGGCGCGGGCGCGGAAGACGTGCAGCCGCGGGTCGTCCGGCGGCGGGGAGCCGTCGATCAGCACCTTGGCCTCGCGGTAGTAGAGCTGGCACTCCAACCATTCCCACCAGCTGATCGGCCAGTCCGACGCCCCATGGTCCATCCCGTAATTGGTCCACCGGTCGATCGCCTCGGCTGCTGCGTCCAGGGCCTGCCGGGCCTGGGCTGTCTGGCCCAGGCGGTGGTGGGCCATGGCCAGGACCGGATAGCTGATGGCCCTTACGGCCTGATCGGGCTGCCCCAGCAGCGACTCCCGCAGCCGCCGGACCGCCGGCTCATATTGCCCGGCGCGATACTGAGCCATCCCAAGGAGGTAGAGGCAAAACCAGGATCCGGGGTCGGGGGCCAACATGCTCTCTGCCAGTTCCACAAGTGGGGCAAGATCGGCGTCGGGGCCCGGTGCCAGGATACAGGCACGGATCACCTCGCCGGCGAAATACTCCTTCAGGGTTCCGCTAAAGCGCTCGCGCATCCTCCGGCAGACCTTGCAGTAGCCGTCGGCATCGCCGACGTACAGGCGCAACAGGGCGTGGCGATACCAGCGCATGGTGGCGTCCGGTTCCCGCAGCTCGTGCTCCCGGGCAAAATCGGCGGAGGCCAGGTCCCAGAGGCCCAGACTGGCGTAAAGATCCCCCCGCTCCACCCACACGGAGGCGTGATCGGGACGCAACTGGGCGGCCTTCGTGAAGGCGGCGTGGGCGTCGTCCCACTGGGGGGTCCGACTCAGATACCACCGGCCGCGGTCCAGCAAGGTGTTGGCGGTCTTCAACGCTTCCAACCCGCGCTGGATTTCCTCCGCGCGCTCTTGGGCGATCTGTTGGGCCTTTTCGGCGCGGTCCCTCTCATCCTTGGTGCGCGTCTGTTCCTGGCGGATCATGACGTTGCTGACCGCCAGGCCGACCAGCGCCAGGACCACGACCAGCGCGGCCGCCGAGGCGGTGACGAAGGCCCGCTTGTTCCGCCGGGCCAGCTTGCGGAACCGATACCAGAACGACGGCGGGCAGGCCTGTACCGGCTCGTCGTTCAAGTAGCACTGCACGTCCCGCGCCAGGCCGTTGGCCGTCTCGTAGCGGCGGTTGCGGTCCTTCTCGAGGGTCTTCATCACGATCCAGTCCAGCTCGCCGCGCACCAGCTTCGTCAGTTTGGCCGGCTCCGTATGGCGATTGGCCGAGATCGACGCCAGCGCCGCGCCCGATTCGCTCAGGCGAGTGCTCGGCTTGGGCGGCTCCTCCTCCTTGATCATGCGGAG